>Ga0206965_10080_pt1 | contig 29018 bp, 32 predicted proteins | sample Alteio_BWOrgHeat_26_FD_152973 | JGI IMG/M metagenome (GOLD analysis project Ga0206965, IMG submission 152973) | Enriched cells from forest soil in Barre Woods Harvard Forest LTER site, Petersham, Massachusetts, United States -... | ecosystem: Environmental > Terrestrial > Soil > Temperate forest >...
TTGATTACCCCTACCTAATTTTACTTAGATTTGCAGCCTTATAAATCTACATGATGAGGATTGCTGTAAACGGTTTCGGGCGTATAGGCCGGATATTTTTAAGGAATATTATTAACCGGAAAGAAATTAGTGTTATTGCCATTAATGATCTTACCGATACAAAAACACTTGCCCACCTTTTTAAATATGATTCCGTTCACCATGGCTTTAACGGAACAATAACTTTTGATGAAACGCATCTTTTTATAAATGGCCAAGCCATACGTGTATTTTCGGAGAAAGACCCGGCATGCCTGCCATGGAAAGAGTTGGATATCGATCTGGTAATTGAATCTACCGGAAAGTTCACTTCAAAACAAGGCGCATCGCAGCATTTGCTGGCCGGTGCTAAACAGGTGATTATTTCGGCCCCGGGTACCGATAAAAATACGCCGACTGTTGTACTGGGTGTAAACGATACTACTGCCGATCTGCATTTGCCAGTCATTTCAAACGCATCCTGTACCACCAATAATGTGGCGCCGATGGTCAAAATTCTGGATGACAACTGGGGTATCATAAACGGCTATATTACTACCGTTCATTCCATGACGGGCGATCAAAACCTGCATGATGCCCCCCATAAGGACCTGCGCAGAGCACGGGCGGCTTCGGCCTCTATTATCCCTACAACAACGGGCGCGGCAAAAGCTATTACTGCCATTTTCCCGCACCTTGATGGTAAATTGGGCGGAGCAGGCATCAGGGTACCCGTTTTAAACGGATCATTAACCGATTTTACCTGTATTTTAAAAAAACCGGCAACTGTTGAAGAAATTAACGCTGCGTTTAAACAAGCTGCTGATGGCCCTATGAAAAACGTACTGGAATACACCGAAGACGCTATTGTATCAACAGACATCCTGGGCAACACACACAGTTGTATTTTTGACGCACAGTTAACATCAATAGTTGGCGGCCTGGTAAAAGTGGTAGGCTGGTATGACAACGAAATGGGTTATTCCAGCCGCCTGGCCGATTTGGTGGAGAGGATTAGCTTATTAAACTGATTTAAAAAACTAATCTTCTATCACCAACCTCGTCTATATAACTTAGATTATCGTTGCCGAAACGTCTTTTGCAGCTTCTTTCGGACTTCCGGACTTAACAGACTTTCGGACTGATCTCTATATTAAATGTTTCAGTTGAATAATCTCGCTTTCATCCAGGTATCTCCAACGGCCGCGCGGAAGATCTTTTTTGGTGAGGTTAGCATAAACTACCCTGTCAAGTTTTACCACCTCGTAGCCTAAATGTTCAAAAATACGGCGTACAATGCGGTTTTTACCGCTGTGGATCTGGATACCGATCTCTCTTTTTGATCCTCCGGCTACATAGGAAACCGAATCGGGTTTTATCAAACCATCTTCAAGTTCAAGCCCGTAGGTTATCTTGTTCAGGTCGCCCTGGGTAAGGCTTTTGCTTAATTCAACCTGGTAAAGTTTAACAATATTGTTGCGCGGATGCGATAATTTATCAGCCAGGTCGCCGTCGTTGGTCATTAAAAGCAAGCCTGTGGTGTTCCTGTCTAAACGGCCGATAGGGTAGATACGCTCTTTGCTGGCTTTTTCAACCAGGTTCATCACCGTGCGGCGCTCATGCGGGTCTTCTGTAGTGGTGATATAGTCTTTGGGTTTATTTAACAATACATAAACCATTTTCTCGCGTTTCAGCATTTCACCGTTATAGCGCACCTCATCTTTCAGCGGGTCAACCTTATGGCCCAGTTCTGATATCACTACGCCATTTACGGATACTACACCGGCAGCAATCAGTTCGTCAGCCTTACGGCGCGAACAAATGCCGGCATTTGAAATATAACGGTTCAGCCTGATCAGGCCTGTATCTTTACTTTCAACGGCTTTTTTGCGGCCGCGTAAAGTTTTTGATGGAGCATCCTGGTCGGGTGTAATTTTATCGTAGGTTGGTTTTGATCGTTGTGGGCGATCGGCATTGAACGGCCTGTCGCCTTCACGTTTTTTGAACCCGCCGGCTCCGGCGGAAGATGGTCTGCCCGAGAACTTTTTGTCAGCCGGTTTATCACCACCAAAGCTTCTTTTAGGTCTTTCATCACCGCCAAATTTTGATGGCGCCGATCTTTCCCTTGATGTAAATGCTTTTTTGCCTCCTGATGATTCACCACCGAAGCTCTTCGGCGGGCGGGCATCATTGTCAGCTATGCGGCCAGTATAAGGCCTGCTTTTGGGTGCAAACGCTTTCTTGCCTCCTGATGATTCACCGCCGAAACTTCTTTTTGGCCTGTCATCATTATCAGCCGGGCGCCCTGTATATGGCCTGCCCTTTGGGGTAAAGGATTTCTTCTCGCCGCCGCTAAAACTGCTCGAGGGCTTATCGCCATCACGTTCTTTGTTTTGATAAGGTTTGCTGCCCGAAGACGAAAAAGATCTTTTTTCGGCCGGGCGTTCGCTGTAATCTTTGCGGGGTGGCTTGTTGCTGTCAGAGCGGTCATTGCTTTTTGCAGAATTTCCCCTTGCTGAGGATGCTCTTTTTGGTCTGTCATCGGACTTTGAAGCCCTGTTTGATGATCTGCCGGATTGGTCGTTACGACTGCTCCCTGGTTTCTTAAATACCATAGTTTTTAATTTAGCGCTTTCTCAGCGTGAGGGGTCAAAGTTAGTGTTTTTGGGGCGATTATTATAATTTTTTTCAACTGCATAAAATCTTGCTTTACAGCTTTTAAAGCGCGTTTTTGAACCGAAAACCAATATTTTCAAAAGTCGCAAAAAGCTAAGTATTTGATAATCTGATTTATATAAATTACCTTTGCGCCACATTCTACCAAATGTACAGCTTATGATTAAAAAAGAAATGACTAAAAAACACTTGATTACGTGCTCCGTAATATTTGTGCTGGTTATCATTTCAACGCTTAATATTTACAGCGCAATGGGAAGTAAAACAGCAGTTGAACCGGCAGTAAAACCGATAGATACTATGCCTGCCCCCATTATAAAAGCTGTAAATTATGTTCCAAAAAGCATTGCAACCGAAAATGATTTTAGCTTCGCCAACGAAGCTTTACCAATTAATGATGCCAGCGTAAAACGCAAATTACAGCGTTCGCTTGTTAAGCATAATTTCCGAAATGTAAGGACGAACATCCTACAGACAAAAGCCTTACAGTTATTCCCCATCATTGAACCTATTTTAAAAGCTTACGGCATTCCCGAAGACTTTAAATACATCCCGTTGGTTGAGTCGGGCCTTTGTGAAGGCACATCTCCCAGGGGAGCAAAGGGAATATGGCAATTTATGCCAGGCACGGCGCGCACATATGGTCTTAAAGTCAGGAACGGGGTTGATGAACGCATGAGTACCCGCAAATCGACCATTGCTGCCTGTAAATACATCAAAGAACTTTATGTGGAGTTTAACAGCTGGACTTTAGCGGCCGCAGCTTATAACAATGGTGAAATCCAGATTGAAAGGGCGATAAACAGGCAAAACGAGGATAATTATTTCCTGATGCATTTGAATGGCGAAACCGCAGCCTATGTTTATAACATTATCGCCATGAAACAAATTATCAGCCAGCCCGGAAAGTATGGCTACAAAACCTATTTAAAACCAAACGAGCTATTTGCGTATAACTGATCAGTTTACCATTAGCACGTAAAAATTTATATTACGGAGCACTTAAAGGCCGGTCTTCCAGGTGGGAGCCCGGCCTTTTTTATTTATCTTTGCGGGGCTAATTATTGAATTAGTGAGTTAGTGAATTATTGAATTGAAATAGCTTTCGATTCCGTATTGCTGCTATATCCTAAATCAATGATTCAGTAATTCAACAATTCAATAAATGATTAACAAAACTGTCGACCTTGGCGAGCAAAACGAAGTGGAAGTGTATGGGGCCAGGGTACATAATTTAAAAAATATAGATGTTTCTTTCCCGCGTAACCAACTGGTGGTGATTACCGGCTTAAGCGGCAGCGGCAAATCATCACTGGCGTTTGATACTATTTATGCCGAAGGGCAGCGCCGGTATATGGAAACATTTTCGGCCTATTCGCGCCAGTTTATGGGCGGGATGGAACGACCTGACGTCGACAAAGTTTCAGGCCTCAGCCCGGTAATTGCTATCGAGCAAAAAACGACCAGTAAAAACCCGCGTTCGACCGTGGGCACCATTACCGAGATCTATGACTTTATGCGTTTGCTTTTCGCCCGCACCGGCGAAGCTTACTCCTATGTAAGCGGCGAAAAGATGGAGCGCATGTCTGAAGATCAGATCCTGAAAACCATTTCCGAAAGATTTAGTGGGCAGCCGGTAAACATTCTTGCACCGGTTGTTAAAGCCCGCAAAGGCCATTACCGCGAATTGTTTGAGCAGATTCGTAAACAGGGTTATTTAAAGGTCTACATTGATGGAGCAATGGCCGATGTGGAGCCCAAAATGCAGGTGGACCGTTATAAAATTCACGATATTGATATTGTAGTTGACCGGCTGGTTATTGAGGACAAAGACGCAAAGCGTTTATACACTTCTATTCAAACCGCATTAAAGGTGGCCAAAGGAATTATCAGGATAGCCGATAAAGACAACAACGTTTTTTATTACAGCAAATACCTGATGGACCCCATTTCGGGGATCTCCTATGACGAACCGCAGCCAAATACCTTTTCATTTAACTCGCCTTATGGCGCCTGTGATAAATGTAATGGCCTGGGCTATATTTTTGAGGTGGATGAAGCATCGGTCATCCCCAACCCTAAATTAAGCATCCTCAACGGCGGCCTTGCCCCTATCGGCGAATACCGCGAAACATGGATCTTCCAGGTATTAAAGGCGCTTGCCAAAAAATATGAATTCTCGCTATCAACCCCAATTGAAAAACTTTCGAGGGATCATTTGGATATTATCCTTAACGGCTCCACAGAAATGGTGACCGTAGCCGTGGAGTACAACAAATGGAACGTACAGAGTTACCAGGTTGCATTTGATGGCATTGTACGTATGCTGGAAGAACAGCAGGAGCGCAGAGGCGAAGAAGGCATGGACGATATGGAGAACTACCGGGTATTAAAAACTTGCCCGACATGCGAAGGCGCCCGGTTGAAAAAAGAATCGCTGCATTTTAAGGTTGACGATAAAAACATTTTTGAACTGGCCTGCATGGATATTAATACCCTGCAGGATTGGTTTGCCAACCTGGAGGATCGTTTAACAGATCGTCAAAACGTAATCGCCAAAGAAATATTAAAGGAAATCCGCGCCAGGATAGTTTTTTTGCTCGATGTTGGCTTAAGCTATTTAACGCTCGACCGCACCGCAAAAACACTGTCAGGCGGCGAGGCGCAGCGCATCAGGTTGGCAACACAGATCGGCTCGCAACTGATGAATGTGATGTATATTTTGGATGAACCGAGTATCGGCCTTCATCAGCGGGACAATGAGCGCCTGATCAACGCGCTAAAAAACCTGCGCGATTTAGGCAATACCGTTTTAGTGGTTGAACATGATAAGGACATGATCCTGCATGCCGACCACGTAATTGATATGGGCCCTGCAGCGGGCGTACACGGCGGCGAGATCGTTGCGCAAGGCACACCTGCCGAATTAATGAAACAGCATACCCTCACCACCTCCTACATCAATGGCGAACGAGAAATCGCCATCCCTGAAAAACGGCGTGAGGGAAACGGCCAAATATTAAGTCTGAAAAAAGCGACTGGGCATAATTTAAAGAAAGTTTCTGTTGATTTTCCATTAGGCAAGCTAATTGGTATTACCGGCGTGTCCGGCAGCGGCAAATCAAGCCTGATCACCGAAACTTTATACCCGATATTGAACCATCATTTTTTCAGGGCAAAAAAACATCCGCTGCCTTATGAAAAGATTGAAGGGCTGGAACATATTGATAAGGTGATTGAGATCGACCAAACCCCCATCGGCCGCACACCACGTTCAAACCCGGCAACATACACAGGGGTATTTTCGGATATCCGTAACCTGTATGTTCAATTGCCTGAATCGAGGATCAGGGGTTATAAACCAGGCCGCTTTTCATTCAACGTAAAAGGCGGTCGCTGCGAAACCTGCCAGGGAGCTGGTTTAAAAGTGATAGAAATGAACTTTTTGCCCGATGTACAGGTGCCCTGCGAAGAATGCGGCGGCAGGCGCTACAACCGCGAAACACTGGAAGTACGTTACCGCGGCAAATCCATCAGCGACGTGTTGGATATGAGTATTGAAGACGCCACCACATTTTTTGAGCATATCCCGGCCATTTACCGCAAAGTAAAAACACTATTCGACGTGGGGCTTGGTTATATCACTTTAGGGCAATCATCCACAACACTATCAGGCGGCGAAGCGCAGCGCGTTAAACTAGCGACTGAACTTTCCAAAAAAGACACTGGCAACACTTTTTATATCCTTGATGAGCCTACAACCGGCCTACATTTTGAAGATATCAACGTATTGCTTGGCGTTTTGAACCAACTGGTTGATAAAGGCAATACTGTATTGGTAATTGAGCATAACCTGGATGTAATTAAAGTTGTCGATCATGTGATTGACCTTGGCCCCGAAGGCGGCTCAGGCGGGGGTAAAATATTGTTTTCCGGAACGCCGGAGGCTTTGTGCAAAGTAAAAGAAAGCTTTACCGGGCAATTTCTGAAAAAGGAGATGAAGATTAAATAGCGCAACTCACACGTACAATTTCTTGTACATGTGAGTTATGTTTTTTATCTTTAGAAAAAATCATAAAATGCAGGTTACGACTTACACCAATTTCCGCCAAAAACTAAAATCCTATTTAGATAAAGTTCGGAATAATCATACACCGCTTTATGTGACCAGTGCAAACGGTGAGGATGTTGTGGTGCTTTCAAAATCAGACTATGAGAGCATGGAAGAAACATTTTATTTGCTAAAAAGCCCCGCAAATGCTTCACGGTTATTGCAGGGTATCGAGGCCTATGAAAAGGGGTTAGGTAAAGAGAGAAGCCTTATTGAAGAATGAAGATTGTTTTTCTGGACCAGGCCTGGGAAGATTACCTGTATTGGCAAAACACCGATAAAGCTATGGTGAAAAAAGTCAATTCACTGGTAAAAGAAATTGAACGCATCCCTTTTGAAGGCAGCGGGAAACCTGAACCTTTAAAACATAACCTGGCTGGCTGGTGGTCGAGACGAATAACTTTGGAGCACAGGTTAGTATATAAGATTGATAAAGATTCGATTGTTATTCTGCAGTGCAGATATCATTATTAAATGATGTATCGCCAGAATTTGGTAATCAAAGCAAAATAGCCCTTCTGTATTTTTGGCAAACAAAAGCAAACAATCGTAACTTTAAGCATTATGCTGCCTTTACTAATTGCCACCCAGATCCGCGAAGCGGATGCTTATACAATCGCCCATGAACCTATTGCCTCTATTGACCTGATGGAACGGGCATCAAAAGCCTTTGTTGGTTGGTTTATCAACCACTTTCCGGATAAAGACCGGGCCATCTCTGTATACTGCGGTACCGGCAATAACGGCGGCGACGGCATGGCAATTGCCAGGATGCTGGATGATCATCAGTATAATAAAATCAATGTTAAAATTACCCGGTTTTCGGATAAATCGACACCAGACTTTAATACCAACTTTGAACGGCTGCAAAAAATAACAATAAATATTACCGAGATACATCCCGGAAGCGGTTTTCCGCTTGAGGACTGTCCTGTTATTATCGATGCTTTGCTCGGCACAGGCTTAAACAAACCGCTCGAAGGCGACTATAAAAGACTGGTTGATCATTTAAACAGCCTGGATAAAACGGTTGTAGCTGTTGATATACCAACGGGCTTTTTTGCCGATGGGGAAATACCACATGGCGCCGGTGTTTTAAAAGCCGACCTGGTGATCACTTTTCAGCAGCCAAAAATTAATTTTTTACTGCCTGAATCAGGCCATTATATCAAATGCTGGGAAGCGGTTAATATCGGAATCGACGAAAATTTTGTGCAATCCCTCCATTCACCGTACCTGGCGGTTGAGGAAAAAGATATCCGAAAAATGCTGAAACCGCGCCACCGGTTCAGCAATAAAGGAACCTACGGGCATACCTTAATCGTTGCCGGGCAGCCCGAAACAATGGGGGCTGCATTATTAAGCGCTTCGGCTTGCGTTTATGCCGGGTCGGGGTTAACTACGGCCTGCATACCGCAAAGCGGGCTGACGGCTTTAAACGCCTATATGCCCGAAATTATGGCAGTGGTAAGGCATGACATGCAATTACCAAAAATTGAATGGGATAAATTTAGTTCAATTGGCATTGGCCCGGGACTTGGGAAAGATGAACTGGCAGTAGAGTTAATGACAGACGTTTTTACCAATTATAAAAAACCGATTGTGATTGACGCGGATGCACTTAATTTGTTGTCAACTCACAGGGAGCTATGGCGATCCATCCCGCAAAAATCCATTTTAACCCCGCACATGAAAGAGTTTGACAGGCTTTTTGGCGATCATGACAATTGGTGGCAGCGCATTCAAACCGGCATTCAAAAAGCCAGAGAGTATTCTATATGCATCCTGCTAAAAAATGATTATACGATTATTATTTGCCCTGATGGAAAGGTTTATTTCAATACCAGCAGTAACCCGGCGATGGCTGTTGGCGGAATGGGTGACGTACTCACGGGGATTATTTCAGCCTTGCTGTCACAAAAATATTCATCCGAAGAAGCCTGTATTTTAGGAGCCTATCTGCACGGAAAAGCCGGCGATGAGCTGGCGATGCCCAACAGGATGAATGTTGTGCTACCCTCGCAAGTGGCGGCCAGGGTCCCTTTTACCATGGCAAAATTAATGGCATAAAAAAAGCCGTAAGTATTTGTACGGCTTTTTTAATTAACTATTAACTGATCTTATAAGAACAAAATACTCAAATTTTAATTTGCGCAGGCTGTCCAATTACCTCTTCATCTCTAATCCTTAATTTAACCTGCACAACCATAAGACAGTTTAACTGCCTTTATAGTTACAATTAAACGTAAAAAATTATTTTTATTGTTTAAAAAAGTTATAGATTGTAACAATCTGGCTTACAATATTGTTTTATAAATCTTAAAAATATTTTTAAGATTTTTTTTAATATTCCAGAGAATTTAAAATACAGGAGGAAATTTACCGGTTTTAAAACTTACCGATAACCATCATTTGGTCCATGGTAGGGGTCGGGCTGCCGCCTTTCGGCTCTAAGGTAACCGCAAATGCATCTGCAGAGGCAATTGACTTCATTTCCTTCATATCTGTAGTATCGGTATTGGCATCAAAAACACCCAGGTCAACTGGTTTTCCTGCAACAAGCGCCCAAAGCTGGTATTGGTGTTCCTTGTCATTTTCAGGCATTTTTAACGATTTCATGTCAATCCATACCTTTTTCTTTGCAGGGCTCCATGCCACTGTAATTTGCGACCCGGTTGGTGCTTTGGCGGTTGCCTGTAATTTAAGGAATTTGAAAGATGCATCCTGCAATACTTCCAGTTCGCCCTCTTTTAAACTAACGGTATTGGCAAAATGCTGTTTATCTGATTGCAGTGCAGCAATGGTGTTATTTGAATCCTGCAGCTTGTTGTACATCGATACCAGCACCACAGCGCTGGCCAATAGCAATGCCAGGCAGGCTGCAAAAGCATATTTGTAAAAATTGGTCGCTTTTGAGGCAGCAAAAGGAACTATATTATCTCTGGATTCATCCACGCCTTTATCGAAAGTGCTGTCATCTCCAAAATTTGTCAGTACGCTGTTCAATATCCTTTCGCGCAGGTGTTCAGCGGGTTCAACAGCATTTTTCCCAGCATATAATTCCATCGACCGCTCTATTTCATCCAGTTCAGCTTTTATAGCCGGATGTTTTAAAGCCATCGCCTCCACCTGCAACTTTTCTTCGGGGCTTACATCACCCAAAATGTAAAGTTCCAATATGCCTGATTCTATATATGCTTTAATGTCTTCCAATGCTCACCTTTCAATTAAAATGCTTTCTGAGTTGCAGTATGGCCATTCTTAAACGTGTTTTTATGGTACCCAGGGGAATGCCAAGTTCATCGGCGGCTTCCACATGGGTATAACCCTTAAAATACACGAGGTCAAGAATGAGCTTTTGTTCGGGTTTTAGTGTTTCCACCAAATCCTTAATACCCAGCAGCTCAGGTTTGTAAACCGTGCTTCTTTGTTCGTCTATGAAAGTTACGTTATTTTCCAGCTCCTGGTTTTTGTTCTGATTTTTAAAATCTTTCGATCTTAATTTATCTATGGCAAGGTTACGGGTAATGTTAACCATCCAGGTAAAAAGGCGCCCCTTTTCAGTGCTGTAGCTCGAAAAAGAATGCCATATTTTTACAAAAGTTTCCTGTAAAAGGTCTTCGGCTGTAGCCGTATCAACAACTATCCTTGAGATCACCCCAAATAGTGACGACGAATACATATCGTAAAGCGCCTCAATAGCAATTTTTTCCCGGTTCCCTAACGCAAGAACCAATTCCTCTTCCGACAGCGATATTTTTCGTTTTTTGCTCAACAGGTTGAAGATATAAAGGAATTATCAGATTTCAAACAGGTGTTTTTCAGCATGATAGGAGGAACGTACCAGCGGCCCGCTTTCAACATACCTGAATCCCATATCGAGCCCGCTTTGCTTGTATTTTGCAAACTGATCGGGATGGATCCAGTCGATTACCGGGTGATGGTTACGGGTTGGCTGTAAATATTGCCCCAAAGTGAGTATTTGAACCCCTGCATCAAGCAAATCCTGCATGGCTTCCAGCACATCTTCTTCCGTTTCGCCAAGGCCGAGCATAATACCCGATTTGGTGCGCAGTCCGGCTGCTGATATATGCTTTAAACACTCCAAACTACGATCATATTTGGCCTGTATACGTACTTCTTTGGTTAAACGCCTAACGGTTTCCAGGTTATGCGAAACTACTTCGGGGCGAACTTCCAATACACGCGCCAGGTTTTCCCAAACCCCCTTAAAATCAGGAAGCAGGGTTTCCAGTGTAGTTTCAGGGCTTTCCCTGCGGATGGCATTGATGGTTTCGGCCCAGATAATCGAGCCGCCATCCTTAAGGTCATCGCGATCGACAGAAGTAATCACACAATGTTTTACGCCCATTAACTTAACCGAATTGGCTACGCGGTTAGGCTCATCTACATCAACAGCCAATGGCCTGCCGGTTGCCACCGCGCAAAAAGAGCAGGAACGGGTGCAAATGTTCCCCAATATCATAAATGTAGCCGTACCTGCGCCCCAGCATTCGCCCATATTAGGGCAATTACCGCTTTCGCAAATGGTATGCAGCTTATGCTCATCAACAAGGCCCCTTACATGGGCATATTCCTTACCAACAGGGAGCCGTACCCTCAGCCAATCAGGCTTGCGGGTGGTTTGGCTTACAGGGACTACAGGCAATTCGATCATCGAACAAAAATAGGTAAAAAGTCCGGAAGTCGGAAAGTCCGGAAGTCCGGAAGAAAGAGTTTACATTATCCTAACTAAACTAAAAAACATGATGGGTTAGGCAGCGTCTCGGAGTTGGCCATGTGTGTAGTTTGACAATTCCACCTTCGTGAGCATAAAGTTAAATTAATCCCTCAGATTTTATGATCTCTTTGATGTCGTCCTTATCGATCGATGCTTCTTCGGATTTATCGAATATCGTAATTAAATATATTTCGGTAGATGCTGCGTTTTCTTCAATAAGGTAGGTAATAACCCGGAAACCGCCACTTTTTCCTTTCCCTTTTGATTCGTCTGCAAGTCTTACTTTGTAAATATTCGAACCATAACTATCGCCAATTTTGGGGTTTTTGATGAGATCGTGTTCAAGCTTTCTTAAACTGCGTTGCAGCGTGTGATACTTTTTTAAAAGTCGTTTCGCTTTTTTTAAGAAAAATGCGGTTAGGCGTACATTATTTGCCATCGAAAAGGTCAGACATAGAATAAGATTTCGATTTCCCTTCGCGGATTTCCTTAACCTCTTTTAATCCTTCTTTTATCTCGTTCAGCAAATGTGCCTTTTTAGACGATTGTTCTTTATCCGGAACTATGGAGATGATTTCACCACCAAGCTCTTTTATGATCGCTGATAGCTTATTTTTTGCTTTTCCAGGAACTTGTATGGTCATTGTGGTCATAATCAAAGGTAGTTAATAATCAAAAATTATACAATAAAATATTGGCACTTTGTTTAATGACATAAACAACTTTCGACAGCGATTTAAATTACTTCATGCTAAACCATCCGCTATCTCTCACATCTTCATCCCCGCCATACCCTTTTTATCATCCCCATTCTTAAAAATATATTCGCTGTTCAATAAATAAGCGCCGTTGCTTACCACTACTTCGCCGGAGCTTAATCCTGAAAGAATTGCTACGAATGAATTATTCCCCTCTCCCAGGCTGACCTGCCGCATGGAAAAACTGCCATCACTATTCCTGATCCAAACGGTATTGCCTGTGCCGCTTGATAAAATCGCTGATGCCGGGATAGCCAGTGATCGTTTTTCGCCTTTATTCATAGCGATATAGGCCTGCATTCCTGGCCTTATCAGTCCCTGGTTGTTAGGGATGCTGATCCTTATTAGATCTACCTTGGACGCATCTGATAATTCCGGGTTCATAAATTCGACTTTGCCTGTAATTACCTGTCCGTTCAAATCGGGGAAGGAAACGCTTACCGCATCATTCACTTTAAAATAATCAGTTTCATTTGCATAAACCTGCGCCTGCACCCAAAGGCTGTTTAATGCCTGGGTTTTTAGGATGGTCATGCCTTCGGTTACGTAATCGCCTTCATGAACGGCAATATCGCTCACCGTTCCGCTTACTTTACTGAATACAGTTACCGTTGGCGATACTTTGCCCGATGCTGCCAGGTTCCTGATCTGGGTGGATGTTAGTCCCCATAATAAAAGTTTATTTTCCGCTGCGCTGACAAGCTGGGCATAGTCCACATCGGGGTTATGCAATACTTTTTGCTGTTGTTTAGCCAGCAGGTATTCTTTTTCCGATTCCTGCAGGTCTGCACTATAAATAGCATAAACGGGTTGGCCGGCGCTGATCTTTTGGCCGGGCGCGCGTACAAACAGCTGCTGGATCCTGCCTGCTATCTTTGCGCTCAATTCTTCGGCCTTGTTTTCATCGGTGGTTACCGTGCCTGAAAGCATTTTTTCGCTGCCGGTATTTTCTTCCTTAACGGTATCGGTTTGAATACCTCCCAGCTGAATTTGGGCGGCCGTAAGCACAATTTTGTTTTTGTCGGGACCCGCCGGCGCACCCGTAAATTCAACTTTAATCAGCTTCATGCTGCAAATAGGGCAATTGCCGGGGTGTTCTTCATGTACCTGCGGGTGCATAGAACAGGTGTAATAAACCTTGTTCTGTGCTTTGGCAATCGGCTGTGTTTTTTGTTTGCACGATGAAGCGAAAACGGTAAGTATCAGAACTGATAGCCCTGCCTTAATAAAATATAACTGGAGTTTTTTTTCGATGCTATTCATTTCCTTGCGTTTTAATAAAACTTTCACTGTCTGTTAAATATTGGGCATTGGAAGCCAGGCTGTCAGTTGCGGATAAACCGCTTTTAACCTCTACCTCGTTGCTATTGCCCGTTCCCGTAATCACTTTATGGGCCAAATAAACAGGTCCGTTCTTCAGCCAAACAATGGTTGTTTGGCCTAAATTGTATATCGATGTGCGCGGAACCCAAAGGCCCTTCGTTTCACCGGTTTGGATGGTCGCATTGATGATACTGTTCACTTTCAGGGAATGATCCATATTGTGAACATAAACCCTGATAGTGGTGGTTTTATCGCCCTCCTGCAATGTCGGTTCAATAAAATCAACTTTGCCTTCGATGGTTTTTCCGGAGATATCCGGAAAAGTGATCTCGACCGGTTGATTTAGTCTTAAGGCTGCAACGGCGGAGTTTTCAACTTTAATCAAAGCCCATAACATATGTGCGTTGGCCACATTGAACAGGGTTTGCCCCTGCTGCACATACATCCCTTCTTTGATGGAAAGCGGCAGATTAGCGGTAACGCCGGTCGCTGCCTTGAGATCAGCAGGACCGGACATTAAGCTATGCGCTGCATCATGCACATGCCCATCGTAAGGGCTGTAAACCGGCAGACTGTAAAAAGGCTTCCCTGTTTTTACCACCTGGTTTACCTGCTGTTCAGTCATCCCCAGCAATAATAGTTTTTGCTGTGCGGCGTTGATCAACCCTGTTTCCTGTGTGGAGTTTCTGGTGAGGAAAATCAAATCCTGCTGGGCGGTTACCATATCCGAACTGTAAATATCTAAAATGCGCTGGCCCTGGTGTATTTCCTCGAATGCAGATTTGATGTACAGCTTTTCAATCCTTCCCGAAAAACGGGCGGCTATATTATTAAAGGTCCGCGAATCAAAATCAAGATAGCCCTGGCCTTTGATCTGGGTGGGAATCGATTTTTCTTCAGGAGTGATGGCCGCAATGGTTGAGATCACCGATGAATTAACCGGTTTTAAAACCGTATTTAAACTGATCCTTGCCAATTCGCTGGCCTGTCCTGTTTTCTTGACGAGGGTCATCCCGCAAATGGGGCAACTTCCGGGATGCTCCTCCAAAATCTGGTGGTGCATCGGACAGGTGTACAGGGTGACGTTTTTCTCCTGCGCTGCGTCTTTTGCTTGTTTAGGTTGAGAGCAGGCGCTGACAAGCAAAAGGCTCATCAACAAGGCGAATGATATATTTTTAATACCAGATATATTTTTAATACTTCTCATTTTCTTTTTCATACGCTACCTGTAATTGTAAAAGCTCCTGCAATCTGTCGAGCGCATCCATTTTGTTTTGCTGCATGTCCTTAATACCGTCCAGTACTGGTTGCAGGTCGCCGGTGTTTTGTTCATAGGCCTGCAGGGCTGTTTTATAACTATTTTGCAAAGCCGGGATAATGTTTACCCGGTAGTTATTCAGCAGCCTTTTTTTGCTACTCATCTCTGCTTTAATACCGGCCAACTGTCCACGCGCCTGGTTCAAAATATCAAGTTTATTTTGCTGCAATTCCTCCACCTCGTACTTTATCCCTTTCAGATTAGCCTTGTATTCTTTAGACGACCAGGAAACTATAGGTATAGTGATCGACCCCATCAAGATATATTGATTAGCCATGCCACCATAACTGAACATGTGGCCCGCCTGGATGCCGAAATCAGGTTTGCGTTTGCTGTTTTCTACCTGTGCACTCAGTTGCTGCAATTCGATATTCCGGTTGATGCTTTTGATATCGCTGCGTGAAGCTGTCAATGCAGAAGTATCTATCAGCGCTGATTCGTAATCTTTAACCACTATGGTCGTATCCACCAAAAATTCCGTTTGCTGATCGCGGTTCATCAGGGTATTTAGCATTATGTTTTTCTTGCGGATGTCATTATTGATTTGCTCCCGGCTATTATCCAGTTCAAAAAGGTCGGCTTTGGCCTTGTAAATATTACTCAGCTTTTCCTTGCCATAAGTCAGCCTGATATTGGCATCTTTCAGCATATACTCCAATAGCGTCTGCGTACTTTGCAGGATGCTGAGCTTTTTCTCCAGCACCACCCGGTCATAATAGGCTTGTTTAGCCTGGGCAAGCAGTTGATTTTTCATATAGTTTTTATCCTCGACCGTTACTTTTGATAAGCCCTGCATATAATTTTCCTTTGCCCGAAGTTTGGCGCCATTGGTAAACATCTGTTCGGCGGTGATCATAAATGAACCGGCTGACGGGTTAAAGCTATAGGGCACCTGGTACTGACCTGCGCTTATTTTGGGTGCATCCAGGTTTTTTGCTCCTGTGGCATAAGCATCCTGCGCCCCGATCTTTGAATCATAAGCACGCAGAGCCGGGTTTGCAGCAACGTGCGCAAGAACGCTGTCCAAAGGCAGGCGCTGCTGGGCATTCGTCGCTGACATTCCGGCAAGCCAAACGGATGCTATGTATATAATCTGATTTCTTGTTTTCATTATTCTTTCACCTCCAATACATCCAGTTTTCCGTGTTTTTTCAATTCATATTCTTTTACCATCAGGAAGATCAATGGGGTAACCAATAATATATGGGTGGATGACGTTAATACCCCTCCGATCATTGGCAGTACAATCGGCACCATCACATCACTGCCCGTGCCAGTCGACCAAAGCACCGGCACCAGCCCAAACAGGGCCACGCAAACCGTCATCAATTTGGGACGCAAGCGTTTTACCGCGCCATTCATCACATAGATCCGCAAGTCTTCCCGCGTGATGGTTTCGTTCGAATTCCCTTTCAGCGCGACCAATTGCTGCATGGCATCATTCAGGTAGATCACCATCACGATCCCCGTTTCTACCGCAATGCCAAACAACGCGATAAAGCCCACTGCTACTGCAACGGACAAATGCACCCCAAAGAAATACACCATATAAGCGCCACCTATCAGGGCGAACGGAATGCTGATCAAACTAAAAAACGCTTCGCGGATAGAATGGAAAGCAAAATAGAGGCATGCAAAAATGATGATCAGTACTATAGGTAAAATGAGTATTAAGGTATGCTGCGCCCTTACCATGTTTTCATACTGCCCGCTCCATTCAATAAAATAGCCTTTAGGCAGTGTTTTTACCATGCTGTTCAGCTTGTTTTGCGCTTCGGCAACAGTGCTGCCCAAATCCCTGTCGCGTACGTTAAACAATACCGTCCCCCGCAACAACGCATTTTCTGATTGGATCATCGCCGGTCCATCGCTGATCTTAATATCTGCCACGGCCGATAATGGGATCGGCCCGCTGGCGGGCGTTTGCACCAGGATGCGCTTGATCTGATCAAGGTTATTCCGGTAATCCTGCGCAAAACGGAGGTTCACGCTAAAGCGCCTGCGGCCTTCAATGGTTGGCGTAAGGTTCATGCCGCCAAGCGCGCTTTCCACCACTTCGTTCACATCATCCACACTTAAACCGTACCGGCCAATGGCATCCTTATTTACCTGTATATCCAGGTATTTGCCCCCGGTTATCGGGTCTACATATAAATCTTTCACCCCGTTAATGCCTTGCAATGCCTGTTTCATTTGGTTCGATAAGGCATAAATAGTATCCAGGTTTTGTCCGTAAACTTTCAGGCCAACATCTGTACGAATCCCGGTCGACAGCATATTGATGCGATTGATAATGGGCTGTGTCCAGCCGTTTACTACGCCGGGAATCTGCAATTTGGCATTCAGTTCGTTAATAATATCTTCCTTTTTGATGCCTTTGCGCCATTCGTCAGCGGGTTTTAACAAGATGATGGTTTCTACCATGCTAATGGGCGAATTATCGGTAGCTGTATTGGCCCTGCCTGCCTTACCCAGAACATTTTTTACTTCAGGGATACTTTTGATGATCTTATCCTGCAGCTGCAAAAGCTGTTTGGCTTCGGCATTGGATATATCAGGCAAAGTAACCGGCATAAACAGGATGGTGCCTTCATCCAGCGGCGGCATAAATTCGCTGCCCAGGCTCATTAAAAGCGGGATGCTGATCAATAGTGCTATAATATTAACGGCCAGCGTTGTTTTACGCCAATGGATGCACCAGTTCAATACGGGGCGGTATAGCTTTTGCAAACCGTTGTTGAGCGGGTTATGCTCGTCGGTGCGCAACTTTCCTTTCAGAAAAAAGGAGATCAGCACCGGCGCCAGGGTTACCGCAAGGATGGCATCAATAGCCAGGATAAATGTTTTTGTCCATGCCAGCGGGCCGAACAATTTGCCCTCCTGTCCTTCCAGTAAAAATACCGGCAGGAAAGAAGCCACGATGATGAGGGTAGAGAAAAACACGCCCCGGCCAACCTGCTTGCAGGATGCTTCTATAATTTTTATTCTTTCTGCTGTGGTCATGATCTTTCTTTTTCTTGTGCGATGGATAAATTGCGGTGCGAATTCTCTACCATTACAATTCCGTTATCTACAATTACCCCGATAGCCAGCGCTATGCCTGTTAACGACATGATATTTGAAGAAATACCAAAGGCATTCAGCAGGATAAAGGCGGTGGCAACAGTAATCGGGATCTGGATAATAATGCTCAGCGCACTGCGCCAGCTAAACAGAAAGATGATAACAATGACAGATACGGTGATCATTTCTTCTATCAGCGTATGCTTCACGGAGCCTATCGCACGTTCAATCAGCTCGCTTCTATCATAGGCAATTTTAAACTTTACACCTGGCGGAAGACCGCTTTGCATGGCCGCCATTTTGTCTTTAACGGCGTGGATCACCTTATCGGCATTTTCGCCATAGCGCATTACAACAATACCACCTACAGCCTCGCCTTCGCCATTTTCATCAAAAATACCAAGCCGCAAGTCGCCGCCCATTTGCACGGTGGCAATGTCATTTATCCTTACCGGTACGGTATTAATGGTGCCGATGGAAATATTTTCTACATCCTGGATACTTTTGATATAACCCAGTCCGCGTACAATGTAACCCGTGCCGTTCATTTCGAACTTACGCCCACCTACGTCATTGTTATTGCTTTTTACGGCTTTTAAAACCTGCGATAACGGGATGTTATAATAATTGAGTTTGTTTGGGTCGACACTGATCTGGTACTGCTTTTCAAAGCCACCAAATGACGCAACTTCGCTTACGCCCGGCACTGTTTGCAGGCCGAATTTTACGTACCAGTCTTGCAAGGCGCGTTGTTCGCCCAGGTCGATGCCTTTGGCGTCGAGGGTGTACCACAGAATATGGCCCACACCGGTACCGTCCGGGCCAAGCGTTGGTGTAATCCCTTCAGGGAGCAGGCGCTGGGCATAGTTTAACCGTTCAAGTACGCGGCTGCGCGCCCAGTAGATATCGGTCTTGTCATCAAAAACAATATACACAAAACTCATCCCGAACATGGAAGTTGCGCGGACAGATTTTACTTTGGGGATACCCTGCAAATTGCTAACCAAAGGATAAGTTACCTGGTCCTCCATAATTTGAGGACTGCGGCCCTGCCATTCGGTAAATACGATCACCTGGTTCTCGGAGAGATCGGGAATGGCATCAATCGGGTTCTGATTAATAGAATAAAAGCCCCATGCAAACAGAATTGCCGCAATCAGCAGAACAATGTACCTGTTTTTTAAGGACAGGGAAATAAGTTGATTAATCATCTTAAAAAGTTTAATTACCCGGGAGAGTCATTTCCCGGGTATATTTGATTTACATACTCATTTTATGCTTCATGGGCATTTTTTTGGATGTATCCTTTTTCACTAAGGTCATACCGCATTTAGGGCATTTACCAGGTTTGTCGCTCAATACATCAGCGTGCATCGGGCAGGTGTACATCACTTTTGCTGGTTTTACCTTTTTTGTTTTGGTGGTATCGGATACAGTTGTTGTTGAATGCGCTGCAAAAACGGATGCAACGGAAAACAGGATAGCTATAGCCATCAGGGTTACTTTTTTCATGGATTTTATAAATTAAAAATGAATAAATGGCAAATGCGTTAATCAAGCCATTGCACAGATTATAAATTAAGATGATCAATTAGATGGAATATAATAGCCAGGTACAGAATGTAAGGCTAAAAAGAAGTACAGGTCAGATCCTGTAAGCGCAGTTGAGGATATAGGAAGGTGTAGCATGCCGCCAATCGGGTGGCGCATTGCTGTTAAAATAAACAATCTCCTGAACAGGGATAATTAAATTCGCAGTAAAAGGCAAATAGAGCACAGCTATTGCCGGAGCAAATTTGGTATAAAAACCAAATGCTGATGGACTTACATGCTGATCTTTTACTTTGAAGTATTGTTTTTTTGATTTACAGCAACTCTTCATCGGTATATTCATTTTACAGCTGGCCTTGGGGCTTTCTGAAAATGAGGTTGACTGCAGCACACCGCAGCAATACCGGCTATTAGCTGTTATACCTGTGCATGAGAGCAGGTAAATAGCTGACAGTAATATGAGTGCAGTGCGTTTCACAATTCAAATATAGGAATTAATAATATTCTATTTAATGATTTTTATCACTGTTTAACATTTGCCTGTCAAATCAGCAACAATGTTTGTTAGCTTGTATTGGCGGGCATTTAACCGTACCGTAGCTGCAGAAGACACAACAATCGCCTTCGGTCGGCTTCAATACTTTTAAGCAATTGGTACACTCATAAAAAAATTGACAGGAATCCTCCGGCATAGTCTCCATTTTTTCAAACCCGCAATAAGGGCAGGTGATTTCCGATGTCAGGGTAACTGTCATGTTTTTAAATTTTATCAATTGGGCTGCGCTTACTATCTGCCGATGTTTTAAACTGGCTCGGTGTTACCCCGGTAACATTCTTAAATTGATTGGATAAATGCGCGCTGCTGCTGTAACCCATCCGGTAAGCAATTTCATTCAGGTTCAACTCACCATATTCCAGTAATTCTTTGATCTTTTCTACTTTCTGCTGGATGATAAACCTTTCAATCGTCACATCCTGAGAATTGGAGAACAAACGGCTCAGGTAGGCGTAATCCTTACCTACACGGCTTGCAATCAAGCCGGAATAAGAGGTATGCATTTCCGAAAGATCAGCGTGATGCACCAGTTCAATCACTGCATTTTTTATGGCTTCCACCGTTTTATCCGACTCCTTGTTGATCAGTTCAAAACCGGGGACTTTTAAAGCCGAAGCGATCAGTTGCATTTGCTCCTCATCCGGGCCTGGCGTTATTTCCGCACTCCCAAGCGCAACATGGTTAACCACAAAGCCCAGGTTTTCCAGTTCCTGCCTGACAATCATCTGGCAACGGTCGCAAACCATATTCTTAATGTGTAGGTGCATTATTTCATACTTTTTCTACCCCAGTAAAAATAGGCAATAGATACCGGTATAAAAAACAGGTTCAACCAGGTCTGGTAATCCCATTTAAAATGCCTGTTGGTCATTTGCATCCCGCCGGTATGGTTTTTTGGGATCCAATGCAAAGCCGCAAAGGAGTAATCCAAAAATAACGAGGTTGCGAAAATGCTCACCACCAGTATTGCCAGTAAATACCACATGGTTTTGTTGCCATAATATTTCCTGAAAACCATCAGCATGGGGATTGTCACCAGGTCCGACAGGATAAAAGCAATCACCCCTCCAAAAGAAATACCACCCTGCCACAAAACGGCAGCCATAACGATATTACCTACCGAACATACAAAAGCGAATATGGCTATCACTATGCCGACGATTGCATTCCAGCTTAGTACCACGAAATGCGGCAATGCACTATTTCCGGTGAGGAATAAACCTCTCCAAAATCCATCGGGCACTAGTACCATCAAAATGGAAGCCACTACCAGCCCGATGAGAATATCTTTACCAACCATCGTTACATCCATATAATAATGTCCGCTGGCTGTTTTTAACGTTGATAGGAAAGTTGGCTGTTGTTTATGCGCATGCCCCTTTTCCATGTTCATATTATGATGGCAGCAGGAGCTTTCTTTATGATGATGCGCATGCGGGTCGTCTGAATTTTTACCTTCAGATGCCGCGATGTTCGCTTTGGCTTCATCCTTTACCTTGGCGGGAAAAAACCAGATAATCAATATTGCCGAGATAATAATAAAAAACAGCCCGCCAATTACCTCGCCTCCAAAAAACGCCCATCCCAATAGCGAGACGATCACAATAAATATTTCAAATACCAGGTTAGTGCTGGCTACCATAAATGCTACAGCGTTTGACCAGGTTGAACCTTTGATCATCAGTGTACGGGCCATTGAGGCTGCCGCATACGAACAGGAAGATGAAACAGCCCCGAAAAAAGTGGAAAGTCCGATAGAGGCTGCTGAATTTTTGCCCAGCCGGGAAGAAATGCTTTCTGTAGAAACAAAGGCCCTGATGACGGAAGAAAGTATAAAGCCAAGCGCCATTCCCCAGTAAATATCCCAAACCATATAGGCCAGTTCTGTAAATATTTTTATGATAGTGTTCATGATGGTACGTTTAAATTATCATACAAAACTACAGCGCCACTGATTTTTAGTTTTACAGTTTACCGTATTTGATTTACAGGATTACGCTTTCAAGCCCTACTTCATCTTTTCAAAAAATGACAGGCGGGTCCGCATTAAAATTAAAATTTACCGTTAGCTTTGTGTTTATATACAAACATTATGGCAACCATTGAAACTACTTACCTGGGCGATTTAAGAACAGAAGCTACCCACCTGCAGTCAGGTACAAAAATAATTACCGATGCCCCTGTTGATAACCAAGGAAAAGGTGAAGCATTTTCGCCAACTGACCTGCTGGCTGCATCGCTCGGCAGCTGCATGTTAACTATTATGGGCATAAAAGCCCGCGCCAGCGATATTGATATAGACGGAACCACCATCTCCATCACCAAAATTATGGCTGCCGACCCGCGCCGGGTAAGTGAAATTGTGATCAACTTTAAATTCCCAAAAGAATATACAGAGAAGGAGCAATTGCTTTTAGAACGCGCTGCACTTACCTGCCCGGTTTATTACAGCCTGCACGAAGATTTGAAAAAAACAGTTGACTTTGGCTGGAAAGTGGAAGCGTAACGTTAGAGGTTAAAGGCAGAGGTTTTTTCTGCGTTATCATGTCAATCCTTGCACAATAGAAGGCGACATAGGCACGTTACGTCCATGAGACCGGATTAGTGGATGCCCCGGATGTATCAAACTATCGTTTATAATCAGCTTGATGAGATATTTAGTGTACGAACAACTAGGAGCCAACCTATCAATAGGTAAATCTATTGAACAGTGGCTGCCACCTGACATCCATCCTAATTATATAGTGTTAAGAATGCTGACAATCAGCAAAGAGCGAAACTCCACCTACGCTACCAGTTATGTGGAATATTTTGACGAGGGGAATGAAAAATTTACTGACGTTTACGCTTTTACTTTTTTGAATCCCGACGAACCAGAGTTGTTAAACAATTTCAACTCGGTTGATGAAGCTTTACAATTCGTTTTGGCAAGCTACAACGCAACGCCAGACAAATTTGTAACCCAAGGCATGATTCAGGACGAATACAAAGATTATCTTAAAACAAGGGACAAATAGACGAAGAGATCGACACAATTTGTTTTTCAACTAATCTCAAATCACTAATCACTAATCACTAACAACGCTTCCTCAACAGAAATTTCGCCGTGCGAAAGGTCGAGGATGCACTCGCCGTCTTTTATCAATAATAATTGGGGGGATTCATGATAAACCTGAAAATCGGCAGCGATTTTGTTGGACAGATCGCGGTATTTAATCAGGTCTAAAAAATATAGAGGTAAGTTTTCGGGTAATTTATCCCCGTCGAATTCGAAACGTTTTTTTACCATCATACTGATGGAACAGCGGGTGCTGTGCTTAAATATTAAACTACAACCTTGCGTTTGTTTAATAGCCTCAATTTGGTCAGCTGATTCCAGCGGTATCCAATTCATAAATCAAGTTTTAATTATTAGCCTAAAAAAATGCAAAGCAACGGAAAATGCCCGCTTGTTTTCAGCAAAAGAAAAAATATGACATTAAACTGTTAGCGCCCGGTTTTTGGATAGGAGCCGTAAGCAGGGCACAACTTGTTTGAGCATGAAGAAATGCTGCCTAATACCAGGGCAATTACCGCTATATAAATTACTTTTTTCATCAGAGTATGGTCTTAATGATATTAAACGAAAATTAGCTATTCAAAGTTTCAGCAAGGTACGCCATTTTTATGCCAGTTACGGCAGCTTCAACACCTTTATTTCCGTGTTTGCCGCCTGCCCTGTCAATAGCCTGCTGCTGGTTATCTGTTGTTAATACGCCAAATATAACAGGTTTTGAATATTTTATAGCAACATTGCTTATTCCGTTTGCTACGGCATTGCAAATAAAATCAAAATGCCTTGTTTCGCCCTGTATTACGCAGCCCAAACAAATAACCGCATCTAATTTACTGTTTTTTAATAATAAGTCGGCGCCGCTAGTTAACTCAAAACTGCCGGGAACAGAATACGTAAAAATATTATCGGGTATTGCGCCATGTTCAACCAGGCTTTCGTAAGCGCCCTGGTATAAAGCATTGGTAATTTCGGGGTTCCATTCGGCCACTACTATCCCAAAACGATACAAAACCGCCGAAGGGACATCGGTATTGCTAAAATCAGATAGATTTTTGAGTTGAGTCGACATATATTTTTATTTCGGATTTCGGAATTTCGATTTCGGAATTATTTATTTTTCGAATGTCCAATCCGAAATCGAACATCCGAAATCCGAAATCAATTATTGCTTCGCTTCTGCCCTTGCGATATATTCATCAATGTTTTGGGCTTGCGGTGCGTCAGGGTATTCGTTTTTTATCCTTTTATAAACATCATCAGCTGACTTATAGTCGTTTTGCGCTTCATAAACCAAACCCAGTTTTTTTAGATATAACGGGGTTAAAAATTTATTGTTTGCTTTGTCAACTGCTTTTTTATAGTAAGTTACCGCTTTATCAAAATCCTTTAATTCAACATAAGCATCGGCTGTTCCGCCTAATGCTTCAGCTGCTACCATATAATCATTGCCGCTATAGTTAGTCAGGTTATCAATAGCTTTTTGAAAGTTACCTTTATTTAAATAAGCGATGCCTAAATAAAAATAAGCGAGGTCTGCTGATTTGGTATTGCTGTATTCATCTGCAATTTTTGCAAAACCAGGATAACCCGCATCGCCGTTAATAGCTTTGTCCCATTGTTTTTTCTCCCAAAAATCCTGTGCAACGTGCATCTGGTTAGCTGCAGTAACTTCGCGGGGCGCAATATAAAAACGTTGGTAAGCTATATAAATAATCACCATGGCTAAAACAGCCCCAACAATAAATATCAAACTTTTTTGGTTCTCGCGCACAAACTTACCAGTCTGTCCAAAATCATTGTTGCCGCCTACAACCTGGGTATTCGTTTGGGTTTTTGACATTTCTATTCTAAAATTAAGTTTGCAAAAATACGTTTTTCAAAATTTTTAGCAATAGGTTATTGTAATTAAATATTTAAGTCCGAAAGTCGGGAAAGTCCGAAAGTCCGAAAGGGGCAAAATTTGCCTGTAACAGTGTTTATAGCAAGGGTTTGAATAACGCGATACACCTGTTTGGTCTGATAAATAACTCCCGAAAAATAAATTTCAAATAGCAAACCATCCACCGACCACTTTTTTCTTCCAGACTTTCGGACTTTCCGGACTTTCGGACTAATTCTAATCGCTACATTTGACCAATGTATTTGCAGCAGCTATCAGTCATCAATTTTAAGAATTACGCCGAGGCCGAACTGAAATTCAGTGATGGGGTTAACGTGTTTACGGGTAATAACGGCGCAGGCAAAACCAACCTGCTGGATGCAATACATTATCTGTCGTTATGTAAAAGTTATTTTAACCCGATTGACAGCCAGCAGATCAGGCAGGGTGAAGAGTTTTTTATAATAACAGGTAACTTCAATAAAAACGGCAGTCCCGAAGCGGTGGCCTGTTCGGTTAAAAAAAACCAGAAAAAACAGTTTAAGCGCAACAAAAAAGATTATCAGCGCCTGGCTGATCATATTGGTTTGTTCCCGCTGGTAATGGTATCGCCTTATGATATCAGCATTATTATTGAAGGCAGCGAGGAGCGGCGCAAGTTTATTGATAATGTGATCTCGCAAACGGATAACTCCTACCTGGATGAACTGATCGGGTATAATAAAGTACTGATCAACCGGAATGCCTTATTAAAGCAGATTGCCGATACAGGCAGGTACGACCCGCATTTAATGGAAGTGCTTGACGAGCAGCTAACCCAATCGGGTAACAGGATCTTCGAAAAACGTAAGGCATTTATGGAAAGCTTTACGGAAATATTTAACAGGCATTATTCTTTTTTAAGTGAAGATGCCGAGTTGGTTGAACTGAGCTACGAATCGCAGTTATTAGCTGATGACTTTGGCACATTGTTAAAAAAGGCTATTGAAAAGGACCGCATATTGGAGCGCACTACTTACGGCATTCATAAAGACGATCTTTTATTCAGCATCCACGGCATGCCGATGAAAAAGTTCGGTTCACAGGGGCAGCAAAAGTCTTTTCTCATCTCCCTGAAACTGGCGCAGTACAGCTTTTTATACCAGCGAAACGGCTTTAAGCCCATACTTTTACTGGATGATATTTTCGATAAGCTTGACGACCTCAGGATAACCAAACTGATGCAAATGATATCGAACCATGATTTCGGGCAGGTGTTTATTACCGACACCAATGTTGCCAGGGTAAAAAACGTATTTAAGGAAATTGGAGTAGAGATAAACCTGTTTAAAGTAAAGGGAGGAGAATTAGATGCGTAAAACAAACGACAAATCGCTGAAAGAAGCTATTGAACAGATGATGCAGGTTTACAAGATCAAACGAAAATTCGACGAAACAGGCATCATTGCGCACTGGCCCGAGCTGGTGGGCAAACCGGTAGCCAACCGCACCAAGGAATTGTTTATTCATGATAAAAAATTATTCCTCCGGTTGGAATCATCAGTAGTAAAAAATGAACTGATGAACATGCGTTCGCAGATCATTCAAAAAATAAACGAAGAGGCAAACTCGATCCTGGTAGAAGAAATTATTTTTCTTTAGTGAAGCGCGGCAGGAAGGTGCGGAAGTTGAGATCGTCGCTCATGCGGGAAAAAGCGAGGATTAAAATCCCCGGAAGTATGAACACTAACTGTGCTTCGGGATGTGTCCTGTAAAGCAATACCGTACCCGAAACCAATACAATAATCAGCAAGGAATATAAGATATATTTCAGCAGGAGTTTCATAAATCCTTATTTAGTTTATAATTAAGATAAAGTTAAGTTAATGTACATATTACCATAACTTTATAAAAATATTTAATTTTTTTTAAATAAACAAAATAAAAGAACAAGCCGGTATATCAACTTGTTAACATTTCCACCGGCTTGTAGCTGAAATTAGAATTTCTCGAGTGCCGAAAAATAAAAATCACCTTCAATTTTAGCATTTTCATCAGAGTCGGAACCATGGATTGCATTGGCGCCGATTGATTCTGCATATAAATTACGGATCGTTCCTTTGTCAGCTTTTGCCGGGTCGGTAGCACCGATCAGTTTCCTGAAATCTTCAACAGCGTTGTCTTTTTCCAATATTGCAGCAACAATCGGGCCGGACGACATAAAATCAACCAGCTCGCCATAAAAAGGGCGCTCTTTGTGCACTTCGTAAAATTTGCCGGCGGTTTCTTTGCTCAGGGCAAGATATTTCATGGCTGTAATTTTAAAGCCGCCTTTAATAATGTGGTCTAAAATAGCACCTGTATGCCCGTTAGCTACGGCATCAGGTTTAATCATGGTAAAAGTTTTATTGGTGCTCATATTTTTTGCATTATAAATGTTTTGTTTGTTTAAGTGGCAGTAGCAGTGTTAAGTTGCAGTTTGATAGTTAATGTTTTTAATGATCAAACCTGTTTCGCTGCTCAATTATCCAAATTGCCGCAAAAGTAGGGTTTTTCAATTAAACCAAAGTAAGTAAATGATGATAAGAAATATTTTATCAAAATGAAGGTATCGGCCTGATAAACTGAACTGAAAATAGGTGGGTCAATATGATATAACAATGCGATCAAAAACAGTACTCATCGCTCATATTAAAAACCCAAATGCTTTAACATTAATTAACTCGCTGTATTTAATTTATTTATTTAGCTTTGCAGCTCTTTTTTAAAATTGAATGTTAAGTATAGCCTCGCTTATTGAACTTTTAGCGCAGCCTCAAAAAATAGTAATTACTACTCATCACAAACCTGATGGTGATGCTATGGGCTCGTCGTTAGGTTTATATAATTATTTGATACAGCAGGGGCACCACGTAAAAGTGATCACCCCTACCGACTATCCCGCCTATTTTAACTGGATGCCGGGTAATGACTGTGTAATGATTTACACGGAACATTCAGAAGAATCGGCAAAACTGATCAGCGAAGCCAAAATTATTTTCTGCCTTGATTTTAATGCTTTAAGCCGCATAAATGAAATGGGCGAACTGGTAGGCAAAAGCGCCGCCTATAAGGTAATGATAGACCATCACCTGGAGCCGCAGGATTTTGACGATTACCGCTACTGGAACATCAGCGCCTGTGCTACTGCCCAACTGGTTTATACCTTTATTGTCGAAGAATTGAAACATAAAGAACTGGTTAATAAGGATATAGCAAGCTGCCTGTACGCCGGTATTTTAACCGACTCGGCATCGTTCAAACTACCAAACACAACTTCAGCTGTGCACCGCATTACCGCCGACCTTATTGACGCCGGCGCAGTTAACTGGCGCATATACGACCTGGTTTATGATAACTCGCCCGAAAACCGCCTGCGTTTCCTGGGCTTGTGTTTATCAGAACGCCTGGAGGTTTTGTATGAATTTAATACGGCTATTTTCCATGTAACCAAACAGGACCTGGAGAAATACGATATCCAGACGGGTGATACCGAAGGAATTGTAAATTATGCCCTATCCATCGCCGGCATAAAGCTGGCGGCTTTTATTATTGAACGCAAGGATAAGGTAAAACTTTCGTTAAGATCAAAAGGAGATATCCCGGCGAATGATATTTGCAGGAGATATTTTAACGGCGGCGGCCATTTTAACGCGGCAGGCGGCTACTCGGAAGATAGCCTTGAAAATGTAATCAATCAATTTAAACAAATATTACCTGAGTATAAAAAACTATTAATAAAGTAAAAATGAAAAAAAACCTGATGTTTTTAGCGCCTTTGCCTAACAACAACAAACCTTCATTCCATCCCTGGATCATGCCCTGCACACCCAATGGGAAACGGATAGGTTTGTAAGGGTTCATTGGGTTGATAGGCAATTTACCTTTTACAGCTTCAGATTTGATGCAGCCAAAAAACAGGAACCGGTAAAAATCAAAAAATATATTGCT
>Ga0206965_10081_pt1 | contig 28866 bp, 14 predicted proteins | sample Alteio_BWOrgHeat_26_FD_152973 | JGI IMG/M metagenome (GOLD analysis project Ga0206965, IMG submission 152973) | Enriched cells from forest soil in Barre Woods Harvard Forest LTER site, Petersham, Massachusetts, United States -... | ecosystem: Environmental > Terrestrial > Soil > Temperate forest >...
CGATCTTTCTGAAGGAGTGGACACATTTCTGCGGAAAGAAGTTCAAAGAATAAAAAAAGTTGATATACCCAATTTGGTCAGGTTTGCATCTATCTTCAAACTTCCAAGCCAGCCAACGCCGGAAGCGACGTTGAAAATATATTTTGATACAGAAAAGTTAATCCGGGAATTAAGCGAGCGTGTTAAGGTGAAAATTTCAGACCCTTCTCTACAGTTGCAATATCTAAACCAGGTTGGTTTGTCGTTAATAAAATCGTTGGCGGCTATACATGACCCCAAGAACGATTTGAAAATGATGCCAGCGGATGAGGCTAAATTAAAGACCGTTCGATTGATGCTTTTTGAGCGTTTTTTGCGCGCGAGGAAAGCCGATGATACACAACAGGAGAGCCTGTCAACATCGATTAATAAAATCAATGAGTTAACGACTGAATACAACAAGATCGTATCAGATGAATTTAAACTGCCCAAAATTACCGATGAGAACTTCTCAGCGGTGTTAAAACAACTCAATGGCCTTTTGCAAGATATTTTCCTTGGGCGGGCCGCCATTAAAATTAGAACGTTGTTAGTTGAGGAGGTAGAAGAAGACCTATTTTTTTATCTCAAAGGAAAAATAGAAACGGCAGAAAGAGGCGGCAATGCCGAAAGTATGATCCGGTTTGCAAAATTGTTTAAAAGCGCTAAGACGAGTGTTTTCAGGAGCGTTGACGATATTTTAAATGGAATCAATGAGAACCGCCCCGCTGTTCAGGAATTTATCGGCAATATAAAAAGCATAAAAGGGACGGATATTTTTTCAAGAAATGCGCTGATATTTTATTCTTTGAAGTTTGGAGAGCAACTGGCAGCAATCGAGGGTCACAATATGCCGGAATCATATAAAGCAGAAACGATAAAGGACGAGCAGGTTCAATTAATTCTCTTTAAATATTATGTCAACGCCCTTCAGAATCAACGATTTGATCCTGCTGCTTTTTACGAAAGCGTAAAAACAGCGAATCTTCGGATTGGTGAAAATAATAGAATAACTGCGTCTGAAATGGCGCTGGAGCCGATCGATATTGAAACGGCAAATTCAAGTATTGAATCCAATTTTATTTTTCAACTATTGGTTGAAAGTCTGGGCAAAATGAATAAGTCTCATCATTATCAAAATACCAGGAAATATTTTGAGAAGCTTGATAATCATTTCCTGGCCGCGTTTAATTCGAAAATCCAGAATTTGAGGTTCAATGCGGAGGGCTTAAATAAGGAGGACCAGGCCTGGCTTTTTGAACAGCTGTTCGACATCACGTTCCATGTCGCTGACTTTGCCGGATATTTTTTAAAAAATGACGATATCAGTTACCACGACAACTATTTGCTTTTATTAAATGATCTGGAATTTAATTCCAAAATAAAATACCGGGAGTTCAGGGAAAATGATATCCAGCAGTCGGATAACAGTTCAAACGCGGTTGCAAAGGCCGCGCGATTTGCCGGTGTGAAAAGTTTAAAAATCCTAATTAATAAATTTTATATTAAAACCTTGCCTAACCCCTAAAACCTAAAAATGCCACTTTTTCAAATACGAACTTTATTCATATCAGGGTTAATTTTCCTGTTGGTATTAGTTATCATCTCTATAAATAGACGGGTGAAACGAAAAAGTGGTGCGATTAAAGACGTCGGGCCATATTTTCTTGGATTTGTAGTGCTTGCTGGCGTAGCGATGCTCACGGTGATAAATTATGTTTATCCCGACAGCGCCGTATTTGAAAATACCAAATATCATATTTTAGAGAATGAGGGGATAAATTTTAACGACAGCCTGGCGTTAGTCCAGTCCGACGATGTAAATAAATCATTGTGGGATCACAAAACAGGGGACATCCTGTTGAAACGGGTTGGCAACCATGTCGCATTTTCGATCAATGATTTTTATGAGCCGTTCTATTTGTCTAAAGGATCCCCGGAAAAACTAAAACTGCAAAATCCAATATTATCGCAGGACATTTCCGATGGTTTTACTATAGAAGACCGCGGGCAGCTCATTTTTGAATTAAAAATTATAAAGAAGCCAAAAAGCGGGTGGTTTTCCCGACTGAAAGGTGAGCCTGATTCATGCCTGTATCTGATGCGAACAGATCGTAACTCTGCAAAATTCGACACAAGCACTTTTCAGCAAAAGGTTTCCAAGAGTTTTCCTTTGATGGCGATCGTAGATAAAGCAGTCCAGGTTAAACTTTCTGAAGAATTACGGTTTTTATTAGAAGGTGCCTTATTACTGAGAACTGAAGTCCAATGTGTTGATCCGAATTCAGATGAAAGTATTGCGGACAATAAAAGCCCTCTTGTGCTGTTTCCAAAAAGTGGCTTTTTTTATTCAAGGACGATTACCATGAATGGAAAGCTGCTGGACAACCCGCACCAGAAATTTATGGTTTTTGCAGGTAATGCCGATAGATTTTATGCCGGCACGTCTACAGCAAAGACCGATGTATTGCAAATAGACATTCAAGAAAAGGGGACTGAGGTCGGCTTGTCATACTTGCTTCCAAAAATGTATTCTCTTAACGATATAGACAAAGATAATCGTTTGTTTATCACATCGTCAATGGAAGAAGTACAATATCACAATTTAAAAGGCGGATATTTCTTTAATATTTTCGATAGCGTCAAAAACGTGAACCACATCAATGGGATTTTGCATTACCGCGTTGGCACACCTATGGAAAAAATGTACTTCAGTGTAAAAGATTTATACGCTGAGTCAAATGAGCCGGTAATATACCCGGCGGATTCAATTTTTTTTCTTAAAACAAAGAATGTCCAAAGCGGGGTAAAGTGGCGTTTTATGTTTAGAGACCTTAGAGATACTAACCCATTAAAAATCAGACATATAAATTATTACATCATATTATTTATAATCCTTGTTGGGCTTAGGCTGTACACTGATAAGACGCGGATAGTATTCCGGAACTCCAAATTTCGATTTCCTCATGAAATGGCCCACCTGGCGAAGCTTTCCTTTATTGAAATAGGCGCATACGTGGTTGTTTTTTGTTTTTGTGTTTTCAGATTGATACTTGCCTGGCGAATGAGCACCTTCCTTCCAATAAATGATATCGGCCTGATTAGATTTGGCGATTTGAGCGATGGATACGGTGTCTATTGGTGGACGACTGCGATGACATTGGCAGTTTTTGTAATTGTGCTGCTGGTGAATTTTATCTTTAATTACCGAAAGCAACAATTTAAAGAATTTACGCCACCTCAATGGTCACCTAACAGAATTTTACTGGCTTTTGGGCTAATATTATTATTACTCATTGTTTTCACTATAATTTTTAAAGGCAGAGGGTCCAGGATAATCAATATTCCTATACCTGTTTTGACCTACTTTTTATTCGACTTTTGGCTGATCTCTGCAAAAAAGATATACCCCCGTCCAACTATTACACCGAAAAGATATCCCCGTCCTTACAAACTTGTTCATGATAATTATCCAGGAATCGTTCTTTGGCTTACCGCATTCTTATATTTTGCTATACAGGATAGCGGCTTTAGCGTCATTTTTGCCTTATATGGCCTGATTCATCATTTATTTCAGCGGTTTCTATTTTCGTCGTCACTCTCAAAATGGAGAGCATTGCTTTATATATCAGGCTTATGCGCGGCTTTTTGCATGTTTTTGATATGGGAAAGCCGCGTTATACTTTTTGCCTACAAGTATACGGAGGGTTGTTTGTTGGCTTTTACCCTTCTGTCGGGGGGCTTGGCTCTGATCATTGGCAGCTGTCCTTTTTTTAAAAGAAAGCGCCGTTTAATCATCGTTTCGATTTTGGTCGCCGCCGGTATTTCAGCACCATTTTTCTCGAAACAGGTGGCAAATTATTTAAACACTAAAAAAAGCTACATTAAATACCGGGCCGAGATCCAAGTCCCCGGCATGAAGATAGATAACATGATAAAGGAAAGCGGATACCAATCGAGCGATATGGCCTACATATTGCGATCCGCGCACAATCAGTGGTTCATCAATCTTTATAATCAAGCCAAACATAACAGCTATTTCGAACTTCAACCCCATTTTAATCAAGGCAGCACTTTTACCACGCAAACAACGGACCTTGTCGTCACCCGTTATATTTTGGCAGAACACCCAAAATGGATACTGATCTTGTTGATGATCATGCTTTTGTTTTTACCGCTGATCTATATGCTCAACGTTGGCACGAAACAGACGCAGATAAATTATTCCATTTTGGGTGCATTCGTATTAATTTATGCGATAGCGTTCTTTGTTTGCCTGTCGGCAACAAACCTCGTTGTTTTTTTTGGGCAGGATTTTCCGTTTCTCAGTATTACAAGCAAGATAGCTGTAGGGTTTCCATTGCTGATTTTTCTACTGGCTATTTTCAATTCATGGCAAAAGAATAATTTTCAATCTGAACGAATAGATGCGCTAATTTATAATAAGTTATGGTTCGTATTCACCATTGTTGTTATTTCGGTTTCAGGTTACGTCCTGCTGAATATGTCGGAAAAATCGAACAACAGCAACGATTTTAATATAAGTAAAGTGCTTGAACGGACGTCCGGAAAGCTCGATATGATAAATTCAGATTTTGGAATCTATCAGACGCACCATTTGGACTCATTCAAGGGTGTTTCGATGGACTCTGTATTTAGTCGTTTTTTAAAATCAGATACTGCTCAAAACTGGAATAAAATCGCTGGCGACTCATTAGATAAATTCAACGCAAGTCTTTTTAAGGCGTTTGAAAAATTTAAGAATAAGTCTGACCCTGATAATTTATTACATGTGCAGAAAAGGAATGGTATATACAAGATCGTTGTCAACCTTCAATATTATTTCTTAAAATCCTTCAAGGACGACTCCATCAAATGGCGTGGGAATTTAATGGCCGCTAAAACCGAGGCAAATATTGGGTTTGTAGATAAATATAAAAACAAGGCGGTCTTGGACTCAGTGGTAGCATCCAAAGGGTATCAGCGAAATGTACTTGCTGAACTTACAAGCAGTACAGTATATCAAACATATAAAAGCCAGTTAAATAATGTTTTTATAACGAAACTGGACTCGTCCTGGACGAACAACGGAGAGCCCGTTTATTTGGTAAAGACAGGGGGAGGCAGGGAAGCGAACAATGAGGCATCCTTTGATATTTACAATGACACATTAAGCATCAGCAGCAAATGGCAAAAGAAAACAAATGCGCCTTTGCTGGCAATAAAAATTTCTAAACGGGATTTATTATCATTTAATGTTAAGGAACAATCTGATAGTAAAAATAAAACAGTGTTGCAGCTGAATTTGGTGGATAATAATGAGAAATTCCTTGCAAAGAATTTATGGTTAAATGGCAAGAGGTCGTTATTTTACCCCTTGGGGAAAGAGTTTATTTGGAGTTATAATTTTGCAAACCTTTTACGACAGTCGCTTGACACCGTTAAAAACAGAAAGTATGTCGATTCCACTATCCGCATCTCTATTGATTACGACTTAACCAAACGATTATATGATATCATAGACGACGCCAATAAACCCAAATCGAATTTCAACGTTAGGGACGATATAAGGCAAAAGTTGGTCATGTTCCGGAATCTGGAAGATACACAACTCAAAATCCAGTCGAACGGAACCGGGATGTATTTACTGGATAATAAATTACAGCCAGATCCCTTTAATAGAAACGACCACGAACTTGTTCGCGTTATTAATTATATAAACGATAGCTACGAATCCCCCACAGGTTCCACTGAAAAAAAAGATATCAGGTCAGTCATTGGTGAAGTAATCAATACGAATTTTGATTATTCTGCGGTTGTGCTTGACGGATTTGGAAGAATACGAACCCTTTTTGATTATAACAGGTATGCGAAAATTGATCCCAATAATTTTAGGGATTTTAATAGATTTCTTAGCGATGCCTATAAACAGGACCTGACGGGAACAGAGCAGGATTTGCTGGGCAATAAATCAATAACGGTCATACAGCCAGGGCCAGGATCTTCATTTAAACCTATCGCTTATACATCTGCAGCGTCTCAGGTCAATTTTGGCTGGGAAAATCTATCCATCGATCAGGGTTCAATCGAAAACGGAACAACACCATCACGAAAGCGGGGTGAAAGGGATCTAAGGTATTATGGGGGAAAATCACTCACAGCGGGTGGAGAAAGTTTATGGACCGTCGAAAATCCGTCGGCTGGTGTAACCGGTCATGATTATTTAATTCCTTCAAATAATTTGTTTCATTCTTTAATCGTTTTTCTCGGATCACAGAATGAGCAAACCTTATCGGCAATTCGCTTCAAAAAAGATTATCAGTTACTGTTTAAAGACCCCAACACGCCGGGGTCGAATAACGAGTCGAATTTTCCGGTTATTCATTACGATAATCATTTGTTGTCCATTGACCCGGATAAATGGCTACAAAATGGTGATCTACAGCACTTTGGCAACAACAATTCCGTCCTTTCTATTGGATTGTCCGAAAATTTCAGGCTGAAAATTAATGTTTCGGAATATTATAACCAAAACTACGATAATCCTTACGGCAATGATGATCTTTTTAATTTACTATACGGCAGGGGGCAAAAGACAAACTACTTCAATTGGTCGTTCCCTGAGTTGTCGACATTTAACCAACTGGACAGGACGCCGAGGCCGCGAATAAGAAAGGGTCTGATTAACCCTACACTAGGGACTTTTCCGATTAGGGTAACACCATTAGAAATGGCGACGATGGGAATGCGGTTGGCAACACTCAACAGAGCTCCTTCCTTAACGAGCTTGTCGACAACCAATTCCGCTAACAACTATGAGTTTTTTAAATTAGGCCCCACCTGGAAAAAAACCGAATTTATTGAGTTTTATAAGAAAACTATTTTGGAACAAATGGATCAGGTAATTACAAGTGCAAATGGGACCGCACATTTACTTATGCCGGTTCGAAAAGATAATCCAAAATATTTTTTCTATGCGAAAACCGGGACATTAAATATATCGACAGACAATCGGCGGGAAAAACATTTAATGGTAATTATAACCAATAAAAAAATTGATGGCAATGACCCACTTACAGAAAATGATCTTAAATCATTGAAGTATTACGTGCTTTATTTGTCCTATCACAACATCGATATGGACGATTACAGTGATTTTAATCCTTTTATTTATCAAAATTATGTAACGGTTGTTAACGCAGTTACGCACTCCGACCTCTTTAAATCTTATATGAATTCGAAACAATGAAAAAAACTTTTAACTACTTTTTGATTTCGTTTTGCACGATATTTTTAATAAGTGTTATATACGTGTGGCAATATCCAAAGATACGCGACGATAAAGGCAAAGCTTTGGCAGGACATTCACTATCGACCGACTCCCTGTTCCTATCTGACCGCGGAGCCGGCAATATTTCCCTCTTGAGATTTAAGCAATTATTATTACAAATTAAAGATTTCGATACTATGACAACAATAAAACGGGTGGGAGATACCCTGATCGTCAGCGCACCTGACAATTGGGCAACAACCGGCCAGTTCAAAAGGATGTTTTTTGATCAAGCTGACCCCTCCGACTGGAACCAACTTTATAAAAAGCTTCCATTGATATATTTTAAAACGCCAAAGGAAGGGTTTAAGGTAAATATCGTTAAAATAAAAGGGAAAGATTGCGTTTATATCCCTTATGAACTTATCTATAATGCAATCGAATACTACGAGAGTACAGTTATTAAATCATAAAACTTATGTCGTCAAAAATTACTTTTCCTAAGCGCAACGAGTATCGTTTATTAATCATGTGTTTTGTTGGCTTTCTGCCGTTTCTCGGTATTTTTTTCAAGAGCGCGTACAAATTGCCGGGCATTACCCCATCATTTTTAGTGATTTTTTATGCGTGTTTCACCATTGGCGCTTATTTTGCCGCAAAAAAAATCCAAAAAGCTTTTCAAGCATTTGATGAAAAACATGCGATCAGGTTTACCATGGTATTTTTTATTGTTGCTATCCTGCTACTAGCACTCTATTTTATTCTTTTAAACGGATTGGCGATAAATGGTTTCTTGTTTCCGATAATAGCTACCGGTGATCTAAAGCAAGCGATAGGCGAACACAGTTATACAGATTACTTAAGTTCACAGTCAAATCAAGCTATAGTTAAGGCGTTGCTGGACAAGAATATCTGGGTATTGTATACCAAATTCGTTATGGTCTCCTTGATGGCGTTTTCGATCTTTTCACTCGTTTTTTCGCTGGCACTTGGAGGGTCAAGGGTGTTTCCCGGGCAAACTTCAGCTTTGCAGGCTGCTGATGTGATTTAGCATTTGCGGCATGTTAGCTCATTTAATTTCTTTCGATAGGCATTTGCGCTTAGTTCCCGCCGTGCTTCCATTAAGTATCGAGTAGGTAACACGGGAGCATTTGATATATTCATGTTGTCAGGCGAATAAATACTGGAAAAGGATTTAAGCAGCAACCGATATTTTATATTTTAATTTTCAAAATTAATGTCCAAATTAATTTTTTCCACATGACTGAATTTTCCACATCTAAATACACTAACTAACTGTAGCTATTCTGCACTCAAATTAAATAGCGCATTTACAGTCAATTTGTTGGGATTTCTGTATTGGTAGTTAGGTTTATTACGGTAGAGAGGAGTAAATATTAATAAACGGTGTTGATCCAGCCACTCAGTCAATGACCATTTTTGTCTGTAAATCACCGATCCGTGCAAGAAATCCAGCTAAACCGTCCATCGCACCTTGTTTGGATGTCGTGATCACTTCATAGACACCTGTATCGGAAGTCAAGGTATATTGCGAGTAGGCGCAAATGGGTATCTGCCGGTTATCGTTAAAGCGCCGGTCAGGACCGCCGCTTTTATTGACATAACGCCAGGTCCGGTCAACGACTTTTGCATCACCGGGCACGGCCCCCTCTTCAATAAAGCGCGTTATATTACCGGCGATCCGCAGGTTCTTGTAAAAAACCGCCGCAAAGCTGCCGCCACGCTTGATCAGCAGCCGTTCCGGCAGAAAATAAAACTCCAGGTTGCTGAGTTTCAAGCAGGGAATCGCAACATTCGTAATAAAATAGCGGATCGGCACCTGGTTCCCTGAAATTCCGCGAATGGCGGTCCGTTTGATCAATTGGCTGGCGCCGGCATTATGCTTGGCGTCGCTGATATGCTGCGCATTCAGGTACTGCCAGATGCTGGCTGACCCCGCGAAATTGCTGAAATGACTGCCCAATTGCTGGTAGATTTGCTGTGATGGCTCATCCATCTCATAATGCAGTTCCATTTCGAAACGCCGCTTGTCGACTTTTTTCAGCCACCGGAACAATATCACAAAACCAACGAGACCGATACCGAGGACATAGCCTGCATACGGGTTTGCCAGCGATGTTTGTGAGTCCTTTACCTCATCGTGGTGGATATGCTCAATAGCCGCGAAACGACGGTTAATATAGCCCGTAGAATCATGCAATTTAACTTTGAGCCATTTTTGGTTGCCGGAATCAGCCAGCATGAACAATTGACCGCCGGCAGCAGCTTTGACTATCGCAGCGCCTCCCGCCGGGTTCTTTCGGATATTGACACCAATATCGGAAGTAACCCTTACCATGGTGCTGTCGGTCGCGGGCTGCGTTATGATGGTGTTACTGCTGAAGTACGTAAACAGCAGGACCAGTAAAAAGAGGACCAGCGGGAAGGTGCCAAACCAATTGACATAAGCGATCTGCCCTGACTTTTGTGTGAGTTCGGGAATGAAGTCCTTAGAGTCCGTGTCGGTCAATTGTTCGATGTTCGCCGAGGCAATATTGTGGACGGGTTCGGTGGTGACAGGCAGGGTCTGCATCGCCGGTTGGGCGTAGGGTTGAAGGGATTGCCCGGCACCCTGGATCTTACGCCGGTAACTGATCCCATGCGAACTCAAATTAACATAGGTGCCGCGGGGGCCGAAATTCATACGGGCGCCTTTCACCCCGACAGAATAACTGATCCCGCTTTTGGAAAAATTGACCCGGAAAGGACCGGAGCCGAATGATTTGCGATACGACCAACCCATTACTAATAAGGTTTATAAAGTGTGATAAGGTTTAGCTTTTTACGGATTGAATCGATTAGGGGCATTCGGGAAGGCTCAGCAAATTATCTGGACTGTAGCCGTCGCTTTCAGTTTTCAGGTATTTGCGCTCGTTATGTTTAGCAACGATTACATTTACACTTTTCCCTCCCACCGAAACGAAAAACTCGTATTTCTTATCCTCGATAGCTTTGATCGCTTCATCCTCCGGTAACTTCCAGCGGCTTCCGTCCGCATTTACGCCCCCGATATGAGAAATTCGTTCGTGGGCGTCATAATGATTTCCCCTTTTGTTGATACAATGTACCTGGTGTCGTGTTGACATGATCTTATGAATTAATGTTTTTAATACATCAAAAGTAAAAGGCAGCAGGCGGGCTTTTTTACGGGAAACCGTAGGGTGAAAAATTATTTTAGAAAGAAATTAAACAGTGGAGAACTCAGATAATCCCCATGTCTTTGCAAAAGGCGACAAGCTGCTCATTCTTGGAAAACTCATAAGCTTCCTTGATCAGGTTGAGCCTTTTTTCGAGGCTGCTTAAGCTGGACGGCTTGATTTCGTTTTTTGCTAAATAAGCAGGAATATCTTTTTGATGCATTCCATTAGAAAGCAACGTGATGATGGTGATGTCAAAGTCTGTGAACTCGTAGGCATTTTTTTGCTGGATTGTTTGCCGGAGATGAACGGGGTAATGTTTTTTGTTTTTATAAATAGCCTCAATGGCAGATTTAAGTTCCTGCGCATCGCGCCTTGCCTTTCGCACATACCCGTTAATATCCAAGCCGCTGAAGAGCCCTTCGATCACGGCCGCTCTATGCTCTGCTGAAAATACAAGAACCTTTAAACCGGGCTGTAATTGCCTGGCGGCGGCGATCAACGCTGCGCCATCGGTCAACTGCTGCTTCCGGTCGTCCTCTTCAAAAGAAAGGTCGGTGATCAGCAGGTCAAAAGGCCGCTGGGCCTTGAGCCCGTTCCGTATCCGGCTCAGGGCATCATCACAATAGTAGATGTAGTCGCAATGCCTTATGTCAAGATCTTCCAGTGTTTTCCTGACGGAAATGCTGGCGCTTTCGTGGTCTTCTGCTATCAATACATTTTCGAACATGCGGGATTAGTTAAGTAAGTGGTACAGCAATATGGATCTTAGTCCCTTTGTTTGGTTTCGTGTCAAAGGTAATCGTACCACCCATTTGCTTAATACGGTTTCCCGTATTCGTAAGCCCATTGCCGAAGGGCGTTTCCGCCGGGAAGCCTTTGCCATTATCAAGGTAGTCAATATGAAAGTAACGGCCCTGGTGCCCAAACCGCACAGCGACGCTCGTCGCATGGCTGTGTTTTTTCATATTGACCATTAATTCCTGCAGTACCTGTTCCAGCTCATGCCTCGCATGCGCGCCGACTTTCTCCCAAATTTCCATACTGTTGCCGGCCACTGCTATTTTGGTCGCCGGGCTTCCAAAGCCGGTTAGTAGCCTGGTTATTTTTATGTAAAAATCACCGTCTGCGGCCTGGGGTTGCTCATAGGAAATATCACGTGATTGTTCGTACAGGATTTCAATCTGGTCTAAAACGTCATTTTTATCGATCTTGTCCTCGTTTTCAATACCACTAATGACCCTGTACAAACCATTAGCAACTACATCATGCACTTTTTGGGATAACTGTAATTGGTTTTGACGAATACGATTTTCGGCCTCCAGACGCAGCCGTTGGTTCCGTTTCCGATACCAAAACACCGCCAGTATTGAACCCAAAGCAACGACGATCAGCACCCCGCTGAGCTGATATTTTTTTGCGGCGTTTTCTTTTTGCAGCTCAAGATTTTCGGCTTTGCTTTTTTCTACGTTGTACCGGATCAGAGCAAACTGGTTTTTTGCCGCGTTACGGCTTTTCACTACACTGTCGCTTAGGGTTTGGTAACGTTGGAAATAAGCTTTTACTTCAGCCGGCCGTGAAAGGACGATCAGCTTTTGCAGCGCTTCGAGTTCATCGTCGGGGCTTTGCAGACTGCCCGCGACGGCGTACATTTTCCCTGCATAAAATAGGGCCGAATCTGGACGACGGTCCTTATAAAAATCTGCCAGGTGAGCGTAGCTCGAATTTTCACCCCATTTGTCCTGTCCTTTCACGCGGATCGCAAGCGATTTCTCCAATTCCGGGGCCGCATTGTAATGATGATCGCGCCGCCACCTGGACACAGCCAGATTTGTAAGCGTCTTGGCGTAAATCGCCCCTGCATAGCCACCTATACTGATCGCAGCCTGGTAATTGCTGAGGGCCTGGTTGTAAGCGCCTAATTTGCTGCAGGCATTCCCGAGGTCGTTCAGGATATAGGGTCTAAGATTTTTATCGTCGGCATAGCGTAAGGCGAGGCGGTAATAATTGAGCGCATCACGGTTCTCATTTAAATTTTCGCAGGTCAGGCCGAGTTCATTATAATCAGTGGCCATGTAATTACGGCCATTAGGTTGTTGTTCATCGAGAGATTTAAGGGACAATGTCAGGCTTTCCTGTGCTCCGTAGTTATCGCCGGCACTGACTTGTATGAGCGCCATGTTATAATAAGCCAGGGCTACGACATCTTTCGCGGCCGCATTGGAGGCTGCTCGGTTGAAGTAAAAAAATGCGGAATCCTGTCGCTTACTTAACCAGGAGTAACCTTTACGGTAGTCAGCCCATTGATCTGGCTGCGCGACTTTAGCAACTTTCTGGCAGGAAGCAAAGGCAAGAAAAATAAACGATGCCAATAAGATATTTCTCAATTCAGGTTTTCTTGCCAAATTAAATAAAATACATCAAAAAAATAAGGTAAGCGCACGCTTACCTTATTTTTCGACAAACCATTAACTGCCGGGAGGCGGTGGTGGCGGTGGCGGAATCGTTCCGCCGTCCCCGCCGGTGTCTGCTGTAATGATCACCGTATCGGTGCCTTTGTTATCGGAGTGGTTATGCGCCGGGCATGCGAATGCCATAAAGAGCGCTAAAAAAAGCTCAAACATTTTGTTTTAATTTTAAATGGTGAATAAATCCGGCAGCTGCCCGGAACCTGGTCCCGGGCCGTACTGCCAACCGCGTAAGAAGCGCTTCTTACATTTTTTGGGAAGTGTGAGCTTTGATAGCGGAAGCATTTACCAGCTTCCCAAACCAGGTGTCAGCCGCCGCCGTCTCTGCGCTTTATCGAAACCGGGTTGTACGTCCTCGCCGATTTCGAAAACAAATGTATATGGGCTTAATTGGCTTATTAGCAACGGATTCCGATAATTCCGGTAATTCCGGAAGGATTCCGAAAAGGACTGGGGGAATCCGGAATTTATAGTAGATTTACCATGAAATTTTTTTAAAATGTTTGCTGATTATCAAGCAGAAGTGCTGCGGGCCTATTACAAGATGAAGGCTGCAAACCAGCTTCGGACGACTTTAATCCACCCAACACCTGCTCACCTGCGGGATGAGTGTGAGACTGTTGTTGAAAAACGGTTTCAGAAAAATGATATGTATGCGCTCAGGTCATTCTTTGGAGAGCAAGCGGACCAAACTGCCTATGCGGAAGCGATAAGAAACATTGATATCGACTTGTTCAGGCCGCTGATTAAATTATTGAAAGGGGATATTAAAAACACAGACCGAAAGAATGTTGAGCTGCTCGCCTGGCTGATCGACTATGAACCGAGGCCTTTCCGGCAAGGGGATCCGTATGCTATAAATATAAATAAGCGTAAGGCGCCGGTGGGTCCAGGAGAAAGAACAGACGGCCCGGGAGACATGGTCGACATAGGTGAACAGGTTACCGACATGCAGCCTGTGCTGACAGGAAAACCACGTTCTATGTCAAAGGCCAGGATAGTTGTCATCCTGTTAGGTTTGTTCTTCCTGGCGGGAGGGGGGACTTATATCTTTTGGAGAATTAATGAGCCGGGGGGATGTATGGTTTGGACGGGCGACCACTACCAGCCGGTTAGTTGCGGCCAAAAGAGCGGGGAGGTGTTGGTTTTGGCTTTAGATACAACGAGAGTTGCTCACTTTAAAAAGATTACCCGACCGGATACCATTACTGAAAGGTCAGTAGGGAGGGTTTGGTATAGTAAGATTGATAATAATGTTGAGTTTTTTACAGCGGACGGTTATCACCCGGTACATGTGGAAAGGCATTTGAAGCCGTTGACCTTATATATGATAAATAAGTATATCAGAAAAGTGAATTGATGGCAATTTCTGCGCACTTTACGGGAAACCATCAAAAGCGGGGATCGTGAACTGTTAAATTTAAATTTTAATCTTAAAATTTTTTATTCTGGAACCAATTCAAGCGATTAAACCGGGTCCAAAACAAACGAAAGAAGACGGCACAGATGACAGAAAAAGGTGGGTCGACCCAACCAGCCAAAATATCCTGATTTGAAGCCACATGTATCGCCCAAGCTGAAGACATGAGTTGAGGAAGAGGCGGGATTTTTGGTTAAGTCGTCTAAGATACAAGGACTGAAAATCGCTACTAAATTTAGTTTTTGCCGATGACAGGCCTTTTTTCCTCAAAAACGGAGGAGTAGAGCTGTGAACGCAGATATCAATAAAACAACCCTTCATGGTGTGTTCCTTGTTTCCGGAAAAGCTTGATTTTGACGGATTACGATATCGAACACTTCGCATAGTGACATGGCAGTAGTTATTTTATTGATTAACAATTAATTAAGTGGAATATAAAAGGGGGAAATTCTCGTTTTGAGAACTTTTCCCATATGGAAGCCTGTAGGGAAATCGAACACGATCTATACCCTGTGGGAGCTGATAAGACTATATTTTCACTTTCACTATTGACGGGAAAATTAGTTACCTTTAATGCATAAAGCCAATAATCTATAACAAACAAGAGCTGTTTTATGGGAAGGCGAAGCATAATCCTTATCATTTTATTTTTGATACAATCAGGACGACTTTTTGCACAGAAGCCAGTTATTAGTTCGTTTAGCCCTCAAGCCGGGCCGGTTGGTACCAATATTACCGTTAACGGTGCGAACTTGGGCAGTACCTCCGCCATTACAATTGGAAGTGATCCCGCTATCATCATATCGAATACCGGCTCGCAAATAGTTTGCATGGCGATGCCTGGCAGTAATACCGGGCATATTTCGATTACAACCTCCGTTGGTAGAACAACCAGTCCGGGAAGTTTTACGATTACCGGAACACCTTATCCTATAGCACAAGAGGGAAACAAATTGGTTGGCACAGGTACAGGCAATTCCCAGGGTAAAGCTGTCGCCATCAGCGCTGATGGTAATACTTCAGTAGTTACCTCCAATTTGGCCAATGCCATAGTTGGGGCCGCCTGGATTTATGTGCGCAATGGAAATGCCTGGACACAACAGGGGCCAGAACTTGAGGGGTCCGGGGCGATTGGCGGTTCGGACCAGGGTTGGTCGGTCGCTATCAGTGCAGACGGAAATACCATGGCCATAGGCGGCCCGCAGGACAATGGCGGCGTGGGCGCCTTTTGGATATTTGTACGAAATAACGGAACCTGGTCGCAGCAGGGTACAAAATTAACAGGATCAGACGTGATTGGTAACGCTAATATTGGTGGTTCCCTGAGCCTGAGCGCTGATGGCAATACGATAATAGTTGGCGGCGGATACGATAATTCGCAGCAGGGCGCTGCATGGATATTCGCCCGGAACAATGGGGTCTGGACACAACAGGGAAATAAATTATTTGTCCCGACATCAGCGCCTGCAGGTGAGGGAACAGCAGTTGCACTGAGCGCGGATGGAAAAACGGCGGCTGTTGGCACACCCTATTATGGCACTTCGGGAGCGATATGGTTTTATGCTCTTACCGGTGGCACATGGCAACAAACGGCAAATATCATAGGGGCACCTGCCAGCACAGTGGGGAGCGCACTTAGTCTGAGCGCCGACGGTAACGTACTACTGGCGGGTGCCGCCGGTTACAATAATTCTGCAGGGAATGCATTTGTGTTTACCAGCACCAATGGCGTCTGGAACCAGCAAGGCACCCTGTTAAACTGCATTGGGGCGGTTGGCCAGGCCCAGGCAGGCAGTACCGTAAGCTTAACGGCTGACGGCAATGTAGCGGTAGTCGGTGGGGTTTCGGATGATGGTGGCCAGGGTGCGTTCTGGGTATTTACCAATCGTAATGGCGTTTGGAAACAACAGGGCAATAAATTAACAGGTACGGGAAATACCGGCCCTGCAGGCCAGGGGAGCGGTGTTTCGATCAGCGCCGACGGCAATATCATGATCGAAGGCGGCTGGGCCGACAGTCCCCACGGAGCCGCATGGGTATTTACAGCAATGCCTGTTTGCACAACGCAGGCAGCTTCAGGTATTACCACTACAGGTGCCACTTTAAACGGCTCGGTCAACCCAAACTGGAACAGCACCGTTGTCAATTTTGAATTCAGTACGAGCGCTGATTTAAGCAGTTTAATCAACCCGGCAATCAGTACAGGAACCAGCCCAATACCTGCCGGCGCTGTTACAAAAGCGTTTACGAGTGTGCTGACCGGGCTGACACCCGGTACAACCTATTATTATCGAATAAACGGGACAAACAGCAATGGCCTTTCAAATGGTGAGATACTTAACTTTACAACGATTGCATTACCACCAACAATTGCTTCGGTTACACCGGCGAGCGGGCCGCCCGGTACATTAGTTACGGTTACGGGCACAAGCCTGAGCAATCTCACTTCTTTTGAAATCGGCAGCACACCTGCCATTGCAGTATCCAATAATGGAAATACACTGGTTGGGTTGGTCTTGCCGGGAACCGGTGGCGCCATATCTTTAAGTACCCCGGTCGGATCTGTCACAAGCAGCAGCAGTTTTAGTGTAACGTCAACCCCTTTTCCAAACGTCCAGACTGGCTCAAAGCTCGTGGGGTCCGGTAATATAGGCGCTGCACTACAAGGAAGTTCAGTGGCAATAAGTGCTGACGGAAGTACGGCGATCGTCGGTGGGATCCAGGATAACAGCAATGTTGGCGGCGCCTGGGTATATACCCGGAACGGCAATACATGGACCCAGCAAGGAGGCAAGCTGGTAGGAACCGGGTATGCAGGTGGTTTGCCAAACCAAGGTAGTTCAGTCGCTTTAAGTGCGGATGGAAACACTGCTGCTGTCGGTGCCTCAAATGATAACAACGGCACAGGTGCGATTTGGATATATACGAGAAACGCAGGTGTATGGACGCAGCAGGGCCCGAAATTGGTTGGCGATGGTTTTACCGGCGTGCTTATAGCACAAGGTAGTTCCGTTGCGTTAAGTGCTGATGGCAACACCGTGCTTGTTGGGGCTACCGAGGATAATAACTTTCAAGGCGCTGCTTGGATATTCACCAGGAGTGGTGGCATTTGGACACAGCAAGGGAATAAATTGGTGGGTACGGGCTCACAGCCTACCCCTCACCAGGGGAATGCAGTTGCTTTAAGCGATGATGGCAATACCGCGATAGTAGGGGGATATGGAGACAATAGCGGGATTGGGGCGGCTTGGGTCTATACCAGGACTGCCGGGATATGGACGCAGCAAAGTACAAAATTGGTCGGGTCCGGCAATGCCGGGTCCTCAATTCAGCAAGGTAGTTCCGTTGCATTAAGCGCCGACGGTAACACAGCAGTTCTTGGCGCCAGGGGTGATAACAATAATCTTGGAGCGGCATGGGTTTTTACCCGCGCTAACGGCGCCTGGGTACAGCAAGGGGTCAAACTAAACGGCACGGGGGCTACCCAACCATCCTATCAAGGCAATTCTGTTGGAATAAGCGCGGACGCCAATACTATAGTGGTTGGTGGATATGCTGATAGCACCAATACAGGAGCAGTATGGACGTTTGTCAAAAACAATGGTGCTTGGACACAGCAAACTGCAAAATTAGTTGGTACAGGTAGTGCTGGTTCTTCTCAACAGGGCCTTTCACTCGCGATGAGCTCTAATGGTAATTATCTGATAGCAGGTGGAAATGGCGATAATTCCAACCAGGGGGCCGCGTGGATATTCGGCGCTTTTCCTATTGCAAATACATTGCCGGCTACTGGTATCGCGACAACCAGTGCAACTTTAAATGGTACCGTTAATGACAATGGGAATGCAACTTCGGTCAGTTTTGAATATAGCAAAGCTGCGGATTTGGCCGGGTCAACTATTATTACACCTGCGAACGCGCCCAATCCAATTCTCCCCGGAACAGGTCAAACCCCTTTCAATTTTGCATTAAGCGGTTTAAATGCGGGAGCAACTTATTACTACCGGATTAACGGTTCAAACATTAACGGTATTGCAAAGGGGACGATCTATAGCTTTACAACCTCGGCCGGACCGCCGGTAATTAATTCTTTTAGCCCGGCATCCGGCTCTCCAGGGACCCTGGTAACCATTAAAGGGGCCAACCTGATAAATTTAACTGATTTCTCAATTGGCGGCAAAACGGCCTTAGCTGTTACCAATACGGGAACAGCGGTTACCGGCATGGTAATGCCCGGCGCAGCAACCGGTTCGATATCCATTGCTACCAATGACGGCGCAGTATCAAGCAGCGATAATTTTACTGTGACACCGACCAGGTACCCGTTACGTCAGCAGGGAAACCAATTGATTGGCTCAGGCAGTGGTAGCAACTCTTTTCTGGGCCAGTCGACGGCTATCAGCGCTGATGGAAATACTGCTGTTGCGGGAGGCAGCAATGCTTTTTGGGTTTACACAAGAACAGATACTGTTTGGACGCAACAAGGTCAGGCGATCGGATTTCCTGCCGACGCGATAAGTATTAGCGCTGATGGAAATACAATACTTGCGGGCAACCCCGGGTATAATTACAGTCAGGGTCGCGCCGTGGTATTTACACGAAACGACGGCGTTTGGTCGCAACAAGGGCCTTTATTAATAGGAACCGATAATATAGGAGATGCATATGAGGGGACTTGTGTTGCGTTAAGCGCTGATGGGAATACGGCAGCCATAGGGGGGCCAGGTGACAACAATGGCCTTGGCGCAGTTTGGATATTCACCAGGGTTGGAAATATATGGACACAGCAAGGTTCGAAATTAATAGGAATAGGTTCGACCACTGTTTTTCCGCCGCAACAATCCATGGCGTTAAGCGCGGATGGTAAGACATTGATCATCGGAAATTTGGCGGATAATAATAACCAGGGCTCAGCTATTGTCTATTATGAAAATGGAGGAACGTGGTCGCAGCAAGGCAATAAATTAATTGGCACAGGCGGGGTTGGTTCTTCAGAGCAAGGCACTGCCGTAGCGCTTAGCGCTGACGGCAATATTGCTATCAGTGGAGGCGGGGGGGATAACGGTGGAATAGGAGCCGCCTGGATTTTTACCCGCAGCAACGGGACCTGGGCACAGCAGGGTGACAAACTTATCGGTAGTTCACCGGTTGGACAACCCAATGAAGGAAGTACAGTGGCGTTGAGCGCTGACGGGAATACTGCGATTATTTCAGGGCCTTATGATGAGATTGGCTTTGGCGTTAACTTTACAGGTGCTTCGTGGGTTTTTACACAACATGGGGGAGCCTGGAGCCAACAGGGAAATAAGTTGATAGCATCAGGCACAAACACGAATCCGGACCAGGGCTACTCAATTAGTCTAAGCGCTGATGGCTCCACGCTCATTACCGGAGGGCCGTTTGAAAATATCTATACAGGTGAAGTGGTTATTTTCTCATCTGTCCCACCTCCTGTTATTGCTTCTTTTACACCGTCCACCGGAATTTCAGGTACCATTGTTACTATCACAGGTACCGGTTTTGCCGGAGCAACGGGCGTAAGCTTCGGAGGTGTACCAGCCCGATCATTCACTGTTAAATCAGCTACACAAATAACAGCAGTAGCAGACTCAGGAGCAAGCGGGAATATATCGGTTACAACACCCGCCGGTAACAGTACGCTGGCCGGTTTTACCTACATACCGATACCAACCATTACCGCTGAAAGCGCAACGACTTTCGTTACAGGCGGCAGCGTGGTGTTGGCAGCAAATCCTTCATCGGGATACAATTACCAATGGATGAAAGACGGGGTTAATATAAAAAATGCAAACAGCGCTTCATTTTCAGCAAATGAAAGCGGGATTTATAAAGTTACCGTAAGTCTGAACCAGCTCAGCCAGGTTTCTGCCGACTCAATTAACGTAAATGTAGTTTACACGCTGCCCCCTGATAATTTTAAATTAACCATTACGAGCGCGACGTGCGATAACAGTAATGACGGATCAGTGAGTATCACTGCTAAACAAAACCTGGCCTATACTGCCAGTATCACTGGTAATGGCTTAAATGATGCTTACCCTTTCCATAGTTCCACCACGATAAACAACCTTGCAGCCGGTAGCTATTCGGTTTGCATCACAGTTGCGGGACAACCCAATTACCAGCAGTGTTTCGGCGCAGTCATTACCCAACCTGCTGATTTGTCAGTATATGCAACAGTTAACGCGATCAATAAGACTGTAAATCTTGCTTTGGCCGGCGGCGCACCATATACCGTCAATCTTAACGGGAATATTTATACCACCACTAATACCACGATTACCCTTCCATTAATTGACGGGAATAACGACATAGTAGTCTCAACTGATAAGCTTTGCCAGGGAACTATAGTAAAGTTAATTAATATTTCCGGGCAGATCACCCCATATCCGGTACCCTTTCAAAATACGCTGAACATTAATCTTGGCAATACGAATATTAATAAAGTGGTTGTTGAAATACACAACGTGCAAAATGGGGGACAGGTATATTCCAATCAATTTTTAAATCGCTCTAATGTGTTGCAGCTCGACCTTGGCAACTTGAATAATGGGGTATATGTATTATATCTTACTTTAGATAATACCGAAAGAATTTTTAAAATATCGAAACAATGAAGAAGCTGCTGTTAATTGTACCGGTAATTTTTATTTTAGCTGGTTGCGGCGGTAAAAAGAATAATCCAACGCCAAGACCGGTTCCACAACCAGCACAAGCAATTCTTTCGGCCCCGGCCCAAAATGCTGTTTGTACGACTGGCGCAATACTTTCCGCTACAGAAAGCTCCATAACATTTAACTGGAGCGCATCAGATAACACAACCAGCTATGTCCTTGTTGTTAAAAATCTTTTAAACTTAGATTCAACTGCGCAAAATACCAGCCAGACCCAATTAATTGTTTCCCTGTTGCGAGGCACGCCTTATTCGTGGTACATCGTATCCAAATCCAATCAGACAAATGCAACTGCAAAAAGCGCCGTTTGGAAATTTTACAATTCAGGGCCGGGCGTAGTTACATACGCCCCGTTTCCGGCTGAAATAACTTCACCGACCCTTGGCCAAATAGTAACAACAGCAAGCGGCACAGTTAATCTCATATGGGTAGGCAGTACAGTTTCACCAGATTTAATTGCTAACTATGATGCGTATTTCGGAACCACTAATTCACCCCCAATAGTGGGATCTGCAATTACCAATAGTTTCCTTAACAATGTAACGGTTACGTCTGGTATAACTTATTACTGGCACATAGTTACAAGGGATATAAATGGGAATACATCGGATTCAGGAGTATACCAGTTTAGTGTTAATTGACACTAAACCGAACTATACAAGCACATCGCTATAGTATATTGGTTATTGGTGTAACCGGTTGGTTTGCATCAATTAGCACCTGGCGCGCTTTTCGAAGTTTGGTTTACTGGCAGTACAGCTAATTGTTAATTCGGTCAATGACCCCAGGCAAGATGAATCTAAAAGGATGGTTAATGCTATTGTAGAATTTATTTCTGCAGTTGAGCAATTAAAAAGGACTTTAAGGACTATGTTCTGAAGTCGAATACTAATTTTACTTATGGATAAAATTATGGTGCCAACGATATCAAAGCTCCCGGCTAAAAGTCATTTTTAGCTTAGTGGATGAAATACCGGAAGTGCATCAGCGAATGAAATAAGAACGTTTTTTATAAGGCCGGTATTTAATTTAGCCATAGTGAAACAAACTAACGTTTCAAAAAATGAAATTCTTTTGTTCTCTCAATGGATGACATATCTATTTAATTTATCTTCTTTCATTTTCAAACAAGGTTTATTCACCGAATTTATAATAAATATCTGAAATGTTGAAACATGGTTTAAACGACCAGTCAGGGACAGAAGAAATAAACGAAGGGGATAGAGCGGGCATTTAAAATTCCTTGTTTAATTTTATAAGACGATTTGTCATCGGGAAAGAACAGACGGTCAGGGAGATATGGTCGTTATAGATGAACAAGTAACTGACAAGTAGCCTGTGCTGACAGGAAAACCACGTTCTATGTTAAAGGCCAGGATAGTTGTCATCCTGTTAGGCTTGTTCTCGCTGACTGGAGCGGGGACTTATATGTTTTTGGGAACTCATGGGCAAGAGGGGTGTATGATATGGACGGGAGACCGGTACAGGCAAGTGTCCTGCAATCAAAAACAAGGAGATGCGATGGTCATTGCATTGGATACCTCGAAACTCGTTCATTTTAAAAAAATCACGAGGCCGGATACGATCACTGCAAAGTCATTGGGCTGGGTCTGGTATAGTAAGATCGACAATAATGTAGGGTTCTTTACTGCCGGTGGTTATCATCCCGTTCATGTGGAAAGGCATTTGAAGCCGTTGACCCAATATATGATCAATAAGCATATTTTACCTCAATGATTTCATAGCTGAAGAACTGAAAAAACGGACAGGTATAATGTTCTCCTTCTTAAAGCCATAAAATTTGCAAGTAGTTTTGCTGAAATCTAATTTTTTCCGCTACTTTTAAAAGCCACAAACGGGAGCCTTATTCAACAAATAACACCTCGAAATTGAAGCTGACTGAAGAACAAATATTTGCACTTGCGCCGGACGAAGCTTCAAAAAAAGCGGGGCGTGACCTTGCCAGTCCTGCCAAGTGGGTAAGCAAGGGCATCAATGAACTTGCCCTTTGGGGCGAATGCCAGGGCAGCGGCAGCAAACCCTATCAAACCCAGGTCGATCTTACAGCGATAGCATTTAAATGTTCATGCCCCAGCCGGAAGTTTCCCTGCAAACATGGCCTGGGCCTGTTGTTATTTCATGCGCGGCAGCCCGGGTCCTTTCCTTTGGCGGAGTCGCCTGCCTGGGTAAACGACTGGATCAGCAAGCGATCCGAAAAAGAAGAAAAGAAAGCCGAAAAACTTGAAAAACCGGTTGATGAAAATGCCCAGGCAAAACGGCAGCAGGCCCGGGAACAAAAAGTAAACGCTGGTGTCACGGAGTTGCTGGTTTGGATAAAGGACATTGTACGCAGCGGGATTTTAACAGCGCCCGAAAAAGGAGCCGCCTATTGGGAGAATATGGCCAGGCGGATGGTTGACAGCCAGTCCCCGGGATTATCGGCGATGATTAAAGGCCTTGGCTCAACTAATTTCTGGAAGGAGGGTTGGCAAAGTGACTTTATGGACCGGTTGATGTCCTTATATCTTGTGGCCGAAGGCTACCGGCACCTGCCGCAGCTCGATCCTGGTTTGCAGGAAGATATCCGTTCAACGATTGGCTTTACGATAAGCCAGGAGGAACTTAAATTAAAAGAAGGCGTTCAGGATCAATGGCTGGTTTTGGGTAAGGACAGCAGGGAGGAGGGCCCGCTGACCATTGAACAAAATTGGCTGTATGGCTGTAACACGGATCGCTTTGCGTTGATCTTACAATTTTACGCCAGGGGACAGTTTCCTATAGCAGCACTTACGCCGGGGATGGTATTAAATGCAGCGCTTGTTTATTTCGCTTCCGTTGTACCCTACCGGGCGATCATCAAAAACCAGCAGGGATCAACCGGCTGGAAGGGTTCCGTCAACAATAATTCAGCTGGCTGGGAGGAGGTTGCAAAGAGAGAAACCGTCTTGAACAGCAGTCTCCCATTTAGAAATGAAATGCCGGTGATCATCGGGCAGTTGACCCCCGTCAACTATCAGCAACAGTGGTGGCTGCAGGATCAACACGGTTGTCTGGGTAAACTGGATGCAGACACCGGGCAACTATGGAAAATATTAGCAGTCAGCGGAGGCGAAGCTTTGACCATGGCGCTGCTGGGAAAAGAGAACACCTATCGCCCCATTGGGCTTTGGCATCAAGACACTTATAAAACCATCTGATGAAGGCCTGGGAAAATATATTAAATGCGGCGATGCTGGGTACCGATAAACTAGGAGCTGGCAGGCCAGATTTTCCGGAGGAGCTGGAGACGGTTATCGAAATCATAGAAGGGGCGCCCGGACATGATAAAGAAACCAAGTTTTTGAATAAGGCAGCAGCGGTTTTTAATTACCGGCGATGTGGCCTTGTTCCGCCAAAAAAAACCGGCCTTCTGCTAAATGCTGCTTCCGCGGAGGTCAAGTCTTATTGTTCCGCCCGGGCAGCGGCGGTACTCCATACGATTATGGAGGAAAATAATCCCGCCTTACTGGAAATGTGGCTTTCAGCATGCGACCAACGGTCGCGGCTGGTTAGCCCGGACACACTGCCCGGCTTATTGGAAAAGGCCGCTCAACAGCATTTTTTGAGGCCCCTTGCTGTCAAATGCAGCGGGAACCGGGGACTATGGATCAGCCAGTTCAATAGCGCCTGGGATTATTTTCATTTGTTGCCGGTGGAAGAGATCTGGCAGACAGGTAAGCCGGAAGACAGGGTGAAAGTATTGAAAGAACTCCGTCAAACCGCACCGGACAAGGCAAGGGAATGGCTGCAGCAAACCTGGGAACAGGAAAATGCGGCGGCAAAGGCCGAACTTTTAAAATGCCTGCGTATAAACAGCATCCAGGCTGACCTGCCCTGGCTCGAAAGTTTATTGGCAGAAAAGGGGCAGAAAGTTAAGGACGAGGCGTTGACCTTGCTGAAACAAGTACCGGGTTCGTCGATTATCAGGCAATATGAACGCTTGCTCAGTGAGGCGGTCTCCCTTAAAAAAGAAAAAGCCTTAATGGGAATGATGAATAAGACGTCCATCCAGTTCAAATTGCCTTCAGCCGTTGACGAAACCATTTTTAAATCAGGTATAGAAAAGCTTGCCGGGCCGAAAAGCTCATTTTCTGATGAACAGTATATTTTATACCAGGTGATTGGTTTTGTTCCCCCTTCGTTTTGGGAGAAACATTTCGATGCAGCGCCCGGCCAGGTATTCGCGCATTTTGAAAAACATGCGCCTTTTATGCTTCCGGCGATTGGTATTGCAGTAGCCCGTTTTAACGAAACGGAGTGGGTTCCGCGTTTCCTCGAACAGGAACAGTTTTATGCGGACTTCCTCCGTATGCTGCCTGCAAGCGAACAAGAAAAATATTTACTTAAATTTCTCCGCAAGGAAGGTAAGGAGCTCATTCCCTATGCGCTCATGAGCAGTTTGGAATGGGGGCGGGAATTGGCCTTAACAGCCATACGCCTGATGGCGGATTATCCCTATGAATATAACGGTGCATTTTTTAACAAGCATATCCGGCTCATCCCGGTAAGTGTCATCGATTCCCTGGAAAAGATCCAGCCAAAAGATGTCAATTCAGAAGCAGCCTGGATAAAAAGCAGGACGCAATTACTTAAACTACTTCACCTTAAAAAACAAATTACAGAAGCCTTTAACACATAAACAACCAACTATGTCACAGATATTACGTCTCCACGCCGAGCAATTATTTGCACATGAACTGGAAGAGCTAAAAAAGCAGGATCAGGAAAAACGCCCGGCAAACTGGGTTCTGTCACCCCAGGTGGTGGTCACCTACTTATTGGGCGGCAAGCTAAAAAATGGATTTGAGGTTTCGCCTAAATACATCGGCAACCGGCGGTTAATGGAAATCGCCGTGGCGACACTCACAACTGACCGCGCCCTGCTGCTATACGGGCTACCCGGAACAGCCAAAAGCTGGGTGAGCGAGCACCTGGCTGCTGCGGTGAGCGGTGATTCTACGCTGATCATCCAGGGAACGGCAGGCACCAGCGAAGAGTCCGTTCGGTACGGCTGGAACTACGCGCGGCTTATTGCACAGGGACCCTCTCCCGATGCCCTGGTGGAAACACCGGTGATGCGGGCCATGAAAGACGGAAAAATTGTGCGCCTGGAGGAATTAACGCGCATCGGCGCCGACGTGCAGGATACGCTGATCACTATCCTGTCCGAAAAAACGTTGCCGGTACCGGAACTGAACATGGAGGTCCAGGCCGTTAAAGGGTTTAATGTTATTGCCACCGCCAATAACCGCGATAAAGGGGTGAACGAGCTTTCGAGTGCGTTAAAGCGCCGTTTTAACACGGTGATCCTGCCTTTGCCGGATTCTGTAGAAGAAGAAATAGACATTGTGCGAAGAAGGGTGGAGAGTTACGAAAAAGTGATGGATCTTCCGGCTGAACCGCCTGCATTGCAGGAGATCCGGAGGGTGGTTACCATTTTCCGCGAACTCCGAAGCGGCGTTACCATGGACGGAAAAACCAAGATCAAAATACCTACCGGAACGTTAAGCACTGCCGAAGCTATCTCCGTAGTCAACAGCGGGCTTTCCATGGCAGCCTACTTTGGCGATGGCCGCTTGAAAGCGGCCGATCTTGCCGCCAGCATCATTGGGTCGGTCATTAAAGACCCTGTGCAGGATAAACTGGTCTGGCAGGAATACCTGGAAACTGTTGTTAAAACAAGAACTGACTGGGCCGATATTTACCGTGCCTGCCGCGATTTGTAATTGCAAAAATTAAAAATATTGCGGTACACCTGTTAGGAATAAGGCATCATGGCCCCGGCTCCGCAAGGAATGTAAAGAATTTCCTGGAGGCAGTAAGGCCGGATATTGTGCTGGTGGAAGGGCCGCCGGAGGCAGATGCTATGCTGCAATGGGTTGGCCATGCGGCATTAAAGCCGCCCGTTGCCTTGCTTTGTTACCAGCCTGACGATCCGCAGCGGTCGGTGTTTTACCCTTTTGCGGAGTTCTCACCCGAATGGCAGGCGATATTATATGCGCGGCGGCAAAATATCCATGTGCGTTTTATGGACCTTCCGGCCGGCAACCAAATGCTGATTGAAAAAGAACAACGATTAAAGCCTGAAAACCAGCCTGCGCCGGGAACGATAGCCCAGGAAGGGTTGTTATATGAAGACCTGCAATTAAACAAAAATCCGATAAGTTTTCTGTCAGACGCGGCAGGTTTCACAGACGATGAAAAATGGTGGGAGCATACGTTTGAATACCGGTTAAATAATGAAGATGTATTTGATGCTGTAGGCGAAGCGATGCAGGCACTGCGCGAAAGCCTCCCTCAAAAGGATAAAAAACCGGAGCAGTTGCGCGAGGCGTATATGCGGCGGACCATACGGCTGGCCGAAAAGGAAATGTTCCATACCATCGCGGTGATCTGCGGGGCATGGCATGTACCTGCCCTTAGAAACAACACCCCTCAAAAAGAAGACAATGAATTGCTGAAAGGGCTTCCCAAAACCAAAACAGCATGTACCTGGATCCCCTGGACCTTTAACCGGTTGAGTTTTTTCAGCGGCTACGGCGCGGGCATCAATTCACCCGGCTGGTACCACCACGTCTGGCATCACCCCGCTGATGACGGAACCGAATGGATGGCGAGGGTAGCAGGCTTGTTCCGTAAGCAACAGATGGATACATCGGTTGCCCATATTATCGAAGCTGTCCGGCTGGCGGGATCACTGGCGTCGTTGCGGGGCCTGCCAAAGGCGGGGTTGGAGGAAATGAATGAAGCAACGCTTAGCGTTCTTTGCAACGGTGAAAATATATTGCTGAAGCTGGTGCAGGATGAACTTATCGTCGGGCACCAGATCGGTGAAGTCCCGGCGGAGATCCCCAAGCCGCCGCTGCAGCTGGATATTGAGCAACTGCAAAAGAAACTAAGGCTTCCCGCGACCGCTGATTTTAAGGATTATACGCTCGACCTGCGCAATGACAACGACCTGGAGAGAAGCGTATTTTTACATCGGCTACTGTTATTAGGTATTGAATGGGGGAAACAACAGTATATTACCGGGAAAGGCACCTTTAAAGAACAATGGCGGCTTCAATGGGACCCATCGTATTCCGTTGAAATTATTGAGCGCGGCAACCTGGGCAATACCGTAGCGGAAGCGGCATCGAACAGCGTGCTGGAACAGGCCGGATCGGCAGCCGATTTAAAGGTGATCAGTCATTTGCTTGAAAAAAGTATCCCGGCGGAATTGCCCGATGCCATAGCCGTATTAATCCATCACCTCAATAACCTGGCCGCTGCTTCTGCCGATGTGATCGAATTGATGGAAGTGGTGCCCGGCCTGATCACTGTCGCCAGGTATGGAGATGTACGAAAAACGGACGTAACGGTCGTATTAAGTATCATCAGCAGTATTATTACACGAATCTGTATTAGCCTGCCCAATGCCTGTATAGCGATAGATGAAGAGGCCGCCCGGCAGCTGGTCGCTCTTTTTTTTAAACTGAACGACGGCATCAATTTATTGCAGGAGGAGGGAATCAGGCAAGGGTGGCAGCAAACGCTGACGGTCATCGCGGCGAATAAAAATACGTCAGCAGTAATCGCAGGCTACAGCACACGCTTGCTGAACGACAGCAAATTGCTGGACGGCGGCCAGTTAATGCAATATTTTAGTTTCGCCATGTCTTCTTCGGGTGCTCCCGTATTGGCAGCAGCCTGGCTGGAAGGTTTTCTTAAGGGTAGCGGAACATTGTTGCTGCTCGACGATGACCTGTGGCAGATGATC
>Ga0206965_10083_pt1 | contig 28149 bp, 16 predicted proteins | sample Alteio_BWOrgHeat_26_FD_152973 | JGI IMG/M metagenome (GOLD analysis project Ga0206965, IMG submission 152973) | Enriched cells from forest soil in Barre Woods Harvard Forest LTER site, Petersham, Massachusetts, United States -... | ecosystem: Environmental > Terrestrial > Soil > Temperate forest >...
TGAATTCAAAAATCTTTCAACAACCAATTAGACATCTTTCCTAATTAATTTTATCATTTTTAAAATTAACTAAACCAGCAACAACATTCCAAACAAGTCCGTAGTTCTTGTGTTTGCCTCTGTATGTTTGTTGTACAATTTTAAATATTTTACATTTTCTGATGATGTTTTCGATTTTTATTCTTCGTTGACTATGCTGCTTGTTAAATCTTTTTTGTTTCTTTGTTAGGGGATGATGCTTGCTGCTTTTGAAAGGGATTTGCGCATTCTTTCTTATTTTTTTTATTCCTAAATATCCTAAATCAACCAACACTTCTGTATCAGGATGCAAGCGTAATTTACTTCGTTTGTATAATTCAAAATCGTGAACTTTTCCTTTGGCGCAATCTATTTTCAGTATTTCTTCGGTTTCTTCTTCTGCTACTAATTGTGATTTAATGCTATGAGTTTTTTTTACCGGAGAAGTACTGCCCTTGCTTCTTTTGCGGACGTTCTATTCTTTGTTCGCTCGCATCTATTATCACTGCTTTTATTTCTTCACTTCCTACTCGCCTCTTTCTACCAAGTGGCAAGGCTTTTACTACCAATTTACTCATCTTGCGAACAGTTTTGTTTGCGTATCCTTCGCTAATACCAAACAACTCTGAAAGGGTTAAATAGGTGTGATAATTTCTGTAATACATCAGCATTAATAGAAGCTTATTCTCTATGCTCATCGTTGATTTTTTACCTCGTGTACTTAGTGGATGTGCCTGTTGATGATCTTCTATTTGTTCCAAAACTTTCTTCACCAAAATATCAAATAACGATTTCTTTAATCCACTCATCCGAGCAAACTTTTTCTCGTCAGCAATTAATGATTGATAAATATCTTTTGCCATTGTTTTTGATGGCAAATTACCACTTTTTTAACATCCATTTTAAGCCTGTACTACGCTTTCTTTCAACTAATAATTGTCAATTTATTTAGGAAAGATGTCTATTGAAAAAAGATTATGAACAGGTTCTTAGATAATTTAAGATTCAAAATGCTCATGGAAGTGTTGAATTATTTGGATCATGATTGGATATTTATATTTTTCAATTATAGAGGATTATACAAAAGTATTATGGCATCAGCCCCGAAACCCCAATAATTGTATTCCCTTAAAAGATTTGTGAATAAAGTTTTGAAAAGTTAAAGGATCAGGAAGCACTAGCTTTCTTGTTTAAGCAACTGGTATGGTACATTCTCCCAGAATGTTGGTAAGAGGTTGTTTAAGTCGCATATCAATCAGAAGCAATGCTATATATAGGGTTTCGAGCACCTATTCCCTGTTTTTTATCACCTATTTTCCTAAAGAAGTTCAGTAAACCTCGGGCTTAAATACAAATTTAAGCCTGAAAAATAGGTGAGAAATTCCGAAAAATAGGTTGGGAATTCCGAAAAGAGGTGAGATATTCAAAAAAAGAGGTGATTCATCCAGCCTAATATGTGTTTCAAACTACTGATTACTGAATAAGAATTGGTAGCCATTAAGCATTTTCTAATGGTTTGATGGCGAGTGCTTTCTAATTTAGGAATAGTTTTTTCAAAATTTACAATTTTCAAAAAGTACACAAAGGTGTAATTGCGAAACCTGTAAAAGCACCATAATTTTGCGGTGTGAATAATTCACATTAAAAGCAAAGAATAAATTATATAAAAAGTAACAATTTAAAATTAGTAAAAATGGAAAAAAGTACAAAACAAAACGGTTCTCCCCAGAGCGGAACGATGAATCAAAGTTCCCCACAGGGTAGAGCTTCAAAACAAGGAACGTCGTGGTTCCGCAAATCTATCAGCAGGTTTGCAGTAATTCTTCTATTGGCATTCTTGATGACGAATGCTAAGGCGCAGGTGAATATTCCGGATAATAACTTCTTTAATTATCTGGTGAATACCTTAGGTTTTATTGATCTCGGACCGAATCAGATTTATGATATCCAAGCTGAATTTTATGACAGTCCTTTGAATGTGGATAGTCTCGGTATTGCTGATTTAACCGGTATTCAGGCATTTACTTCGCTTACCTCTTTGAATTGCAATGGTAATTCTTTAACGAGTTTAGATGTGAGCCAAAACACGGCACTTACCTATTTGGATTGCGGCAGTAATGCTTTGACAAGTTTAGATGTGAGTCACAACACGGCGCTTCAGAATTTACGCTGCCAGCATAATTCCCTGACGAGTTTAGATATGAGCAATAACCCTGCGCTTACAGCCATTAATTGCAGCAGTAATAACTTAAGCAGTTTGAATTTAGCCAATGGCAATAACGGAAACATGGTCGTTAATAATTCTGGCAGCTTTGGTACTTACAATAACCCCAATCTTGAATGTATAACGGTAGATAATGCAGCCTATTCAAATATCTATTGGTATCATTGGGTAGATTCATGGACTTCCTTTAGTTTGAATTGCGGCATCACTTGTTCAGAAACCGTGAATATCCCTGACCCTGCCTTTTTAGCTTTTTGTCTTGCGAACTTTGATACCAATCATGATGGCGTAATACAAGTTTGTGAAGCCCAAGCAGTAAGAGGTGATATGCCACTGACTCAACTTGGTATTTCAGATTTAACCGGCATCCAGGCATTTACCAATATTCAATATTTGGAATGCGACGGGAATTCTTTAAGCAGTTTGGATGTAAGCCAAAACACGGCACTTACCTTTTTGAATTGCAGTGGTAATGCTTTAACCAGTTTAGATGTCAGCACCAATACTGTTCTTGGAGGTTTGTATTGCAATAATAATACTATAAGTAGTTTGAATGTGAGCAACAATACTGCCCTCGAATATTTTTATTGCGACTATAATTTTCTAAGCAGTTTGGATGTGAGCCACTGCACGGCTCTTGTTTGGTTTGTTTGTAACAATAATAACTTAAATAGTTTAGATGTGAGTAACTGCCAATTACTTCAAACTTTAGACTGTAATGATAATTCTCTAAACAGTTTAGATGTGAGCCATAACACTGCTCTGGTAAATTTGTGGTGCTACGACAATCCGATAAACAATTTGAATCTTACCAACTGCCCTGATCTTGATTATTTAATTTGTTATAATAATAACCTGATGATTTTAGATTTGAGTAACAATCCTGCCCTTGAAATTTTGTGGTGTAATAATAATAACCTGTCGAATTTAGATGTCAGTAGCAACACTGCACTTTATGACCTGCTTTGTGGTTATAATCCTTTAAATGGTTTAGATGTGAGCCACAACACTGCTCTTGGTTATTTGGAATGTTGGAATGATGGTCTGACAAGCTTAGATGTAAGCCACAACACTGATCTTATCTTTTTGTATTGTTGGAATAATTCTCTAAGCAGCTTAGATGTCAGCAACAATATTAATATGACAGCATTGTTGTGTTACGGTAATCAATTAAGCAGTTTGGATGTTAGCCACAATACTGCTCTTGGTGATTTTAGGTGTAACAATAATAACCTGACGAGTTTGGATATTAGCCATAATACCGGACTTGGGAATCTGCAATGTGATCATAATAGCCTGACGAGTTTAGACGTATCACACAATTCTCACCTTGCAGATTTGTTTTGTAACGATAATAGCCTGACGAGCTTAAATGTGAGCAACAACACGATGATTTATTTTTTGTATTGTTACGATAACTCAATACGGAATTTAGACTTGAGCAATGACACGGCTCTCTATTTTTTGTATTGTCAGAATAATAATCTTCTAAGTTTAAATATCGCTAACGGGCGCAATTCTACTTTAGATTCAATCAATGCAACAGGGAATCCTTCACTTTCTTGTATTCAAGTAGATAATATTCCCTACTCTACTACTAATTGGAATAGTTATGTTGATAATACTTCATCCTTTAATACTACATGTCCTTGTTCTCAAATCGTGAATATTCCCGACCCAATCTTTAAAGCCTACTGCCTTGCCAACTTTGATAGTAATAATGATGGAGAAATAGAAATTTGTGAAGCGGAAGCCGTTAATGAAATGGCACCTGCATTTCAAGATATTTCAGATTATACGGGTATTGAAGCATTTACCAACCTTACTTATTTCGATTGCCAAAACAATTTCTCTCTAACCAATTTAGATGTGAGTCACAACACTCTTTTGGTATTTTTGAGTTGTTGGGAAAATTCCATAAGCAGTTTAGATTTGAGCCAAAACATTCTTTTGCAAACTTTGCGATGTAACGATAATTCCTTAAGTCGTTTAGATTTGAGTAACAACACTGCTCTTATTGAATTGAATTGTGGATATAATAACCTAACCAATTTAAATGTCAGTAATAACACTGCACTCACATCTTTTCAGTGTTATAGTAATAACATTAGCAGTTTGGATGTGAGTCATAACCCCGATATAACCTATTTTATTTGCTCCAATAATAACTTAAACAGTTTGAATGCAGCAAATGGTAACAATATTATCATGACCACTGATAACTTTAATGCAAACAATAACCCTAATCTTAATTGCATACAAGTAGATAATGTTGCTTATTCTGATGCCAATTGGAGCACCGATATTGATAATACAGCAACATTCAGTACCAACTGTGCCTGCATTTCAACAATCTTTATCCCTGACCCTATCTTCAAAGCCTATCTCATAGGAAGATTAGATATTAATACTAATGGTGATGGAGAAATTCAATACTGTGAAGCAGTTGCATTCACGGGAACTATAGATGTAAGTAGTCTTGGAGTATCTGACTTGACAGGTATCGAAGTCTTTACGAATCTCACAGGATTGGTTTGTCATGATAATAACATAACCAGTTTAAATGTTAGCAGCAATACTGCCCTTACTTCTCTGTATTGTTCTTATAATCAACTTGGAAGTTTAGATGTAAGTAATAACGCCGCCCTCACAGGATTGTATTGCTGGAATTGTAATCTGACAAGCCTTGATTTAAGTAATAACCCTGTTCTTAATTCCTTACTTTGCTACAACAATGCTTTCGGAACCTTGGATGTTAGTAATAACAGTGCACTTTCTGTTATTGATGCTCATGGTTGTTCTTTGAATAGTTTAGATGTCAGTCACAACCCTGCTTTGAATGAATTGTATTGTTTCGTTAATAACTTAAATAGTTTAGATATTAGTCAAAACCCTGCAATCACAGAGTTGCTATGTTCGGTGAACACCATCAGCACTTTGGATGTAAGCCACAATCCCGTTCTTGTTGATTTGGAATGTGAAAATAACGCGCTGATCAGTTTGAATGTAGCCAATGGCAACAACATTAATTTCACAACTTTTAATGCTTTAAATAACCCGAATCTCCAATGTATTCAAGTAGATGATATCACCTATTCAGATGCTAACTGGAGTGCTGACATTGATAATAATGCATCCTTCAGTACCAACTGTGCCTGTATTTGGAATCCTCCAGTGCCTCCCGTTATTACTGCAAATGGTAATACCACATTCTGTGAAGGTGGTTCGGTCAATTTATATGCAGGTGTTTATACATCTTATAACTGGAATACGAATGAAAATACAGAAATGATAACTGCTTCATCAAATGGAAACTATTCTGTAACTGTTACCAGTGCAAATGGTTGTACTGGCATGGCTTCTCAAGCGGTTACTGTTAATCCAAATCCTACCCCAAGTATCAATGCTAATGGCAATACTACCTTCTGTCAAGGTGGATCAGTGATATTAAGCACAGGAACATATCCTTTCTATAACTGGAATACCAATGCAAACACTCAATCCATTACAGAATCAACAAGTGGAACCTATTCTGTAACTGTTACAGATGGCAATGGCTGCACAGGAATAGCTTCTCAAGATGTTGTTGTTAATTCAAATCCTAATCCAACCATCACTTCTAATGGTCCGACTACCTTCTGTCAAGGTGGTTCTGTGATGTTGAGCACGGACACCTATTCTTCTTACCTTTGGAATACGAATGACATAACCTCTTCCATTTCAGCATCATCAAGTGACAACTATTCAGTAACAGTTACGGATGTAAATGGATGCGTTGGGAATGCAACACAAATCGTCACAGTCAATGCTCTTCCGACAGTCAATGCGGGTGATGTCAGTGGATGTTCAGGATCAACAATTGCCTTGTCAGGTTCGCCGGCAGGGGGGACATGGAATGTTGCTAATCCTTATTCAAATGTTATTGCAGGTAGTTATTCATACACATATAGTTTTACCGATGGCAATGGATGTATGAACAATGCAACTTCTAATATTACTGTTAATGCGCTTCCAACAGTAAGTGCAGGCAATGTAAGCGGCTGTGCAGGATCAAACATTACATTAATAGGTTCCCCGGCAGGCGGCACATGGAGTGTTACAAATCCCTATACTAATATAGCAGGTAATTATTCCTATAATTATAACTATACTGATGGAAATGGATGTTCAAATAATGCCGCTTCAAATATTACTGTAAATCCAAATCCTTCCCCAACTATTACTGCTAATGGTCCAACAACATTCTGTCAAGGAGGTTCTGTGATATTTAATACAGGCACCTATTCATCTTATCTTTGGAATACCAATGCAATCACCCCATCCATTAACGCCTCAACAAGCGGAAATTATTCAGTAACTGTTACCGATGCTAATGGTTGCATTGGGAATTCTGTCGCTCTATCTGTTACTGTTAATCCAAATCCAACAGTAACCATCACAGGTCCTTCAAGCATTTGCAATGGCAATACAATTGCTCTTACATCCACTGCATTGACTTCCTATATCTGGAGCACCGGTGCCGTAACTCATTCAATTAATGTCAATAATTCGGGCACCTATAAAGTAACTGCTACCAATGCAAATGGATGCACGGGAACCGCTTCTCAAATCGTTGTTACAACAACATTAACCACCCCTGTTATCACCGGACCTACTACTACTTGCATTGGTAATCCTGTCACCTTGGGAATAACCAATACGTACTCGACCTATTCTTGGAGCACAGGAGCAATAACACCGACAATCAGTGTTAACAGCACTGGGCTTTATGGTGTTACCGTTACATCAGGTAATTGCACAGGCTCAACGCATTTATCGGTTACTGTATTTCCTCTTCCAAATCCTGTAATTATTGGAACAGGATTAACCACTTATTGCGAAGGCGGAGATGCTATACTTTCGGTTGCTTCATTCCAAACATATCATTGGAATACCGGGGCTAATACTCAATCATTGACGGTACTTCCGGGCAATCCTGGTATCTATACTGTTACCGTTACGAATACCAATGGATGTTCGGCTGTTGGCTCCTATCCTTTAAACTCTACTTGTTCGCTTCCCTCGCAATTAAGCATTTCAAACATCGCTGCTACCAGCGCTTTCGCTACATGGGTGCCGCCATCCTGCGTCTATGGATATACCATAAGGATCAGTAAGCACAATGCGAATGCCTGGACGAATTATACCATTGCTCCAAATTCGCATTATACCTTCTCACAATTAGCCATCAATACAAATTATGATGTCCAGATTCAGAGTAATTGCAATGCAAGTGGAAGCATCAATTCAGGCTTCAGTGCAACCCAGACTTTTACAACATTGGCAAGGTTAGAAAGTGGAGAAACGGATAATATAGATTATGCTTTCAATATCTATCCGAACCCGACCAATGATCATGCGACAGTTGCATTCACAACAGATACTGAGGATGTTTATTTAATTCGTTTGATAGATGTGACAGGAAGAATTATTCAAGCATCGAATTACACTTCCATCATCGGCGAGAATCAATATCAATTGAATCTTTCAACCGTAGATAAAGGTGTCTATACAGTGATTCTTCAGAATGGAACGACTCTATTGCAAAGCAAAATAGTAGTGCAATAACTAACAGATTTAAATTAAGAAGGAAGCTCATTGGAATTTTTCCAATGGGCTTTCTTATTTTACCACCTCAGCATTCTATACCTGAGGTAATTTATCTATAGAAATAATTTAGTGTTTTAAAATATATTTAATAAAATAAAAATGCCTCCATTTTTCTTTGGAGGCATCCTGAAATTTATTACTTATATATTTTAAACCGTTGGTGGTTTTGTCGGATTTACTTTTGTTGTCGAAGGTAATTCAGCCGATATAGGTGTAATTGGCTTCACTACTTCATTAGTATTTCTATCTGTTTTTTCTTCCTTAGGTATTTCTACATCAGGCTTTACCGAAGCTGGAGTTGAATCCTTTGTTAATGAATCAGGTGCAGTCTTTGTCATTACAGCATCAAACTTCATCAATGTCCCTGCCACAAATCCCTTATTTAAAATATTCAAATCATTATAACCAGGTCGTTGAAAAAGAAAATCATAACTATCAGTAGCCTGTGAATAAAATACTCCTATCCCGTTTGGTCCGGTAATTATTTTCTCAATAGTACCATCAGGTGCTTTTCTGCTAATGGTAGTATTTGGCAAAGGAATACCTGTTTCAAAATCCGTAACTGGAATATGCATGCTTTCCTTACTTTTCGCAGTCCCCCTAGTTTTATAAGCATTATTCAAAGTACTTACGAACATTGGGTTTTCTTCTTTATAAATCATAGCAAAATCCTTCATTTTAGGCATATCTGTAACCGTCAATATCGAACATTCAATAGCAATTTGCTCTGTGGCAGCAACAGTAATAGCTTGACCATCTCTGTATCCTGGAACAGCAGTAGTATAACTTGCAATAGCGCTAGAATATGCACTCCCCATAAGTGTAGTAACAGGAAGTCCTGCCGTTATCATAGCAGCAACAACAGAATCAAAAGTAGTACTCACAAAAGTATTTCTCTCTAAGATAAGTTCAGGGTTTCCGGTTGTCAATTCCGTAAAACTAAATCCTATCTTTTCCAACATAACAAGGTCAGGAGTAGCGCCCATTCCATAATAAACTCTCAACTGGCTCACCAGCACATTTCCCTTGCCACCCATAAACAAACAGCAATAATCCTTATTACTCGTCAAACCAGAAAGTGTAGATCGCTGAAGCGTTTCATATCCCTGAACCAAAGCCACTCTACCGGTCATTATAGCCCTGTAAGCACCCATTGCCAGATTCAAAATCCAAATCCCTGAATTATCGCCCAAAACAGTATCCCCACCGTTCACTCTTCTTATTACATCAATTTGATTCGCATTCATTCTTTTAATTTATAATTCACAATTTAAAATTCCCACCTAATCGCCCCTCTACCCCTATAATGTCTTTTCCCCTAAAAATCCGTCCACTTTCCAAAACTATTTTTTCTTCCCCATTATCTTTTTAATCTTTTTCAAGATTTTATCCCGCCTCCCCGAAACACTGTTTGCACTCAAATTAAGTATCCTTCCTATCAACTTAAAAGACATACCATGCAAATCCCGCATCTCTATAATATCCCTGTCATCCTTAGGTAATGTGGCTATCGCAGCAAACATTAATACAGAATTCGCTTCATCCGGATCCACCCCCTCATAAAAATCATGACCACCTTTCATCCTCTCATTATCCAAATCATCACCCTCATTCCTGTCAAGTTCAAAAGCATCTCCCCCATCAAAAACCACCTCATCCCACTTAGCCTCTCCATCACTATATTGAGTATTCTCATTAAACTCCACAGTCTTTAATTCTTTAGGATCTTTTTTATGATTATTCCTAACCACATTACGCAAATACCCCTCAAACTTCATTTGCTCCACATACCTCCCATCCAATATATTATTCGAAATTATCAACAGTTGGTCACCCGTCGCCTCCTCCGCTTTCCCATCATTCCTGTCATAATAAAAATAATTCTTCGACTTCATCCATTTCCTGTATATCCCGCAAAGCTTCACGAAAGCCCCCTTATCACCACCCTTATATGCCGCTATCAATTCAGCAGCATATATATTTCCATCACTCGGCAGATATTCCTCCTCCTCTACATCCTCAATACTTTCAAAGGGCTTCTCATCCTCATAATTCATATTCTTTTTCATGCCGCAAAATTACAACCATTCCTCCAGTCATCAGTTACATAATTCTATAAATAACTTACATAATTCCCACATTCCTTAAAGGCAGGCTTTTTCAGCCTTCCTTTAAGGTATCAAAATCACGCATTTCCTAAAAGGTTTTTTTCTATCATTTCAGGTATTTCAAACATCATTTTAATTAAATTTTTTATTAAGAAATAACAACGAATTTTGTTTGTAATGTTTTCCATTATCCTTGTGTTTAGTACATTTGCCGCATTGCTCTTTGACATAATTCTTTCTTTGTTTTGATGAGAAAAAATATTTGGTTACAAATTCAGGTATATAACAACTGGTTAATTTTGCAGCCGAAAGATGATTTGTTGTGGTTTGATTTCAAAGATTGATAAACGATATTTCCCTGAAGATGAACGGTGATATGCCTGTAGTTGTGGTTTGATTTCAAAGATTGATAAACGATATTAAATAGGAGGATGTCCATCACTTTCTTTTAGTTGTGGTTTGATTTCAAAGATTGATAAACGATATTAATACGAAGACGGCGAAATAGTCTTTGACAGTTGTGGTTTGATTTCAAAGATTGATAAACGATATTACTATGGCAGCTTTGCCGGAATCTATCTTAGTTGTGGTTTGATTTCAAAGATTGATAAACGATATTAATATAACGTGGAGCAGTGTAGGAAGAGAGTTGTGGTTTGATTTCAAAGATTGATAAACGATATTTGAAAGGTGATTATTATATTCTCAATAAAGTTGTGGTTTGATTTCAAAGATTGATAAACGATATTACACTGCTGATTATTGCAGGCGGAGCAGTAGTTGTGGTTTGATTTCAAAGATTGATAAACGATATTCTTATACCGAGTTTAATCCAAGAGATTTAGTTGTGGTTTGATTTCAAAGATTGATAAACGATATTCCAGAGGATAGGATGACCTATAAATCCTTAGTTGTGGTTTGATTTCAAAGATTGATAAACGATATTGCCTGAAATTTTCGCCTTCTATTGTCATAGGTTGTGGTTTGATTTCAAAGATTGATAAACGATATTAAATATAGAAGTGGATGAAAACACAATTGGTTGTGGTTTGATTTCAAAGATTGATAAACGATATTTGGCAATACTTTTATATTTGCCTATGGATAGTTGTGGTTTGATTTCAAAGATTGATAAACGATATTAGTTGATAGTGATTTCTTCTAATATTCAACAACTTACAAGGGTTTTATATCGTTTAAAATAAACGGGATTGATGAGCGTGATACTCTTCTTTCCCGTTTTTTTATTTTATGATGGGAATGGGAACGCAGATAAAAATGATTGTTTATGACAAAATAAGATTTTTTGAAATCATATCTTTTCATAAGCAATCATTTTTATCTGCGTTCCTATTTCCCCTTCAAAACAATTCCAATTGCTGGGGTGCCTGTTCCAGAGGCTGTTCCTTTCGTCCCCAGAAGTTCACAATATTTCCATATTGTTTATCTGTTATTCGCAAGATACCCACATTGCCCGCAGGAGGCAATATTTTCTCTACCCGCTTCTGGTGAACATCGGCATTTTCGGCACTGGGGCAATGACGGATATATACAGAAAACTGTAGCATCGTGAAACCATCTTCTCTAAGTTGTTTCCGAAACTTGGCATAATTCTTACGGTCCTTCGCAGTCTCCGTAGGTAAGTCGAAATAGACAATTAACCACATTATTCTATAAGCATTTAAGCGTTCAAAGTTCATGTAGGGGCTTTTAACCCAAAGTAAGATAGAAAGGTTACAATTATGGGTATAGGGAATAGGGGTATAAAGGTATAAGGAATAGAGGTATAGGTACACGCCATATACCATTATACCCTATTTCCCTATACCTTAAAAATGGGGTATTTGACAATAGTCTCCCTCCCTTCAAAGCAAGCTGCAAGCGAAGAAGTAGTCTCCGACAAAGCCACCATCAGCGGGCGGTTCTTATCATTAATAATCACATCGCTCCCAAGCAAAGCGAGGAACTCCATCTTCCTGTCCTTGTTGATATAATGGTAGTCATCATGCTTTTGTTTTTGCTCATAAACCAGCAAATCCACAAAAGGACGATAAGGCTCCATAATATCATCTGCAAGGCAGTAGGCATTGTATTTATTATGATGATGAATGCCAAGCGTAGGAAGCAAACCACTGCCACTCAAAGCCCTCGCCACGGCAGCCCGCAAGTAAGCATAGCCATAATTCAAAGAAGGATTCGGAGGCATCCCGAAGCGTTCGCGCCGGAAGTCATTACCGAACAATTTACTCCAATACCTCCTCGCCGCCTGCGCCTCCTCATTCGTAGTATCCCCGCTCTTCACCTGCCTTGCCAGATACAATAAATCATCATGATCCTGCCCAATCCGTTTCAGCATCATTGCCTGATTATTAATTTTCGCCTTCACCGTCTGCTGCCAAAGTTGTTTCCGCAACGGCTCGCTCGCCTCCACCTGCGCCCTGAACCGTTCGTTTTGCACCTGGTTCGTATCCAGATGAAACAACATACTCGCGGGGTGGTGCTTATCATCACAAATAACCACCGCAACATTATTTTCAGCAAGCTGTTGCATCACGCTTTGCGTCATCGTAATTTGCTGATTATCCAATACCACAAAGCCCAAATCCTCAATAGGTCTTTTCTTTACTTCCCCCGATTCCTTGTTCGTAATAACCAATTGTTTCAACTCTGTCGAGAGATGAAAGGGGTTAGCGAAATATAGGGATTGTTTGAGCAATAATTAAACTTTTTTTGATTTTACCTGTTGGAGAAATTTTTACCTTAATTGGGTTATATTTTTTCCAAGTGCTATATTTGAATTGTATATATTCCGTTTTATTTTCAATGGAAGTTGCATCTGCTTTTCTTAAGGTATAAGCTTCAGCTGTTAGTTTTTGTACTCTATAAAGATTTTCAGAAAGGGTTTTCAAATCAGGATTGTTCCAATCAATATCTTCTTCTTTCATGCAGAGTAAAAACATGTCATTTATTTGCAATGTCGCAATTATTTCTTTTCCATTTTCAGGCAATTGGAATATAGGTAATTTTTGCTTTTTTCTTTCTACTGCATCCCAAAAAGGAATTACTTTCCCTTTAATAATTCCTTCATTATTTTCATAGACAATAATGTGGTGATTGCTTCCAGGCTCGACCCATTGATTGATTTCTCTTACTGATTTTAGCTCTACAGCATTACTTGAAACATACTTCAATCTAACTTTCTTTATAGGAATAGGCTCTCCATTTTTATTTGGTAAAAAAACTAAAGGTTGTTTGATTCCCATTTCATCAGTTCTAAAAAAAGCATTCGCGGGAACATCATAAGATTTAGCTTCAAAGTCAATCAAAGGATTTGTCTTTTTAATTGCGGCTTTAATTAATTCACTTATTGTAGAATCAGCAATTTTATCAACTTGTGCTTTTTTTGTTATTGCTTCTAACTTTTCTCTTTTGTGATAAAACTCTTCTCCTTTTTTGTTTTTGTATTTCCCATAAACACTCGCATCATGCAGTTGCCCTCTTGCAGAAATACCTTGCCCGATATACTTTTTAATTTCCTTTTTACCTTCCTTATTGATAACAATTTTCCTTATTTTCTTTTTTGTTATGCCTAATATTTTCACATTGTTTTTATACGAAATAAGGATGTTGTTAATTGCATTGTTTGCATCTGTATAAAAACTGTTCCAAGGTGCTTCAAAGTTGGAAAGCTTTTTGATCATTTCATCATCATAACCTCTACCTGATAATTGAGAAATCTTTTGAAGATATGATGTTTTGGAACAGGCTACAGTTAAAGCATCAATTGCATGATGTCTATGGTCGTCTCTTGTTTTGTATGGGAATAAAACACCTTTATTCACATTGCCTGATATTACTTTTCCAAGTTTTACTAATCGTTCTTCATCTTTTTTATGTTCTTTAGTCCACTTAATAATCTCAATAATATTATTGTCTTTGTCAATTGCAGCCAAATATTCCCCGTTAGCAAGACTTTGCATGTTATAAGTTTTATTTAAAATATTATCCAAGCCCCACCAGTGCCTCAACATAGATGTAACTTGTCCTTGTGCCACGGTAACATTTTTACAAACGTATTTCAAATACTCCTTTGCTGATTTACTAATATACCTTGTATCATTCAATTGTCTTGAAATAAAGTCATCGAGAACAGGAGGCTTTTCAGAAACAAATCTTTTGTACTTATGATAGGGTAATAATTTCTTAGCATTCTCTTTGACTACTTCCCAATGTTTTTCATCCATACCATAAAACTGATAAGGGGTTAGATCTCCTTTCTTATTATTTTCTTCTGCAAGACATAAAGTCTTGTTTGCAAAGCTATCATCTAAAGAAACACTTAAAGGAATGATATGTTCTATTTGAACATACCCATCATTAAACAAAGATGAAATATTTATCGTTTCACCAGTATAAGGGCAACAGGCAACACCCTTGACCTTTTCAATTTCTTGAAATAGTTTTAGCTTTTGAATAAAGTGCCTTGTATGTGGTTTATTATACTCATCTAATCGCTCTTTTATTTTGTCATTCTCTGTTTCATTCTCCCAATTTTTTAATCCGATTTTATCCCTTTCATTTTTTGAAGATTTTAAATCTCTCGCCAATTCAACCCTTATTTCATCAGGCTTTCCGTGCTCCTCAATAATTACATTGACTAATTTTTTTAATTCATATAATGCTTGTTGAACAATAGGATTTCTAATGTTTTCTGGTTCTGGTAGAAACTCCATTTGTTCTTTTGTTTCCTTTATATTACTGTGATGATACAACTTTTTTAATTGCTTATCAGTAAAGTGAAATTCCTCTTTCAACCATTCAGAAATATTATCTTTACTTTTGCCTTCCATATTGATTGATATTTCTTCAATAGTCGTTTCAATCAAGTCTCTTTTGTCATCATTCAAATTATTCCATTCATTGCCAAAAGCATTCTTAACACCTCCAAGCAAAACCGCCTCATGGTACATTTTACCTTTTTTCAAAAAGGGTAAAATATTACTTATTGCCTTGGTGCTTAAATTGGAATAATCTTTGGCAAGGCGCAAGATGCAAAAAGCTTTTATCTGTTTATCATCAAAACCCCAATTATCTTTAGCATACTTTTCTATCCATTCTCTGTCTTTAGCAGTATATTTAATATGCCAAATTTTTTCTTGTTCATCAAAGGATAAATCATCCCATACATTTTTACCAAATATTTTTCTAAATCCACTTATTGTTCTATTACCTAAAACTTTTTGTTTATTCTCGTAATTGAAGTTTTCTTGACTAAGTTTCAACTTCTTTTTTATTTCTTCAAAGTCAAATTTGTCCTTACTATTGAATAGTTCTATTACAACTTCCTTTTGTATTTTTGAAAGGGACTTTTCTCCTATCTTAATTGAGTTAATAAATTGATACATTCTATATTGTTCATAAATTATTGAACTCAAAGCACACCTTGTTTTTGTTGGTTCAAAAGTACATTTACCGAGCATATCCTTTTGCGAACGCAAATCACGTTTGAAGAATAAAATACCATCAGTAGCATCTCCAATTTTTTGTTTCAAATCATCTGTAAGAATTTCAGGATAATATTTTTTCTGATTATCCCAAATAATATCAAACTCCTTTTGATACATACTTCTTACAGTATATCTGTTGCGTAATCTTTCTTTATGAGAGTCCAAAGAGTTAAGATAATTTCCAAGTGTTGTTTCGTCAATTATATCTTTTGTTTCTTCATAAATTGTCTTCTTTAATTTATAATCAGGATTCTTAGATTCTTTTTCATCGCTATCTGAAAGCAAATCTTCTTTATAACCTCTTCTTTGTGCAAACTGATAAAATACTCTACCTAAATCCAACAATGAAAGTTGCTCTCCATTATATGCTTTTGCCCGAAGTTCATAAGGATTAGTTGAGAAATAATGTTTTAAATTTTCAGGTAAATAAACATCTTGAATTACATCCTTAATGTTTTCAATCTCTGGAAACATACCATGTTTCATCAATTCTTTTACCAGAATCATTTTTCGCATTTTCCTTCTATAGGCTTGTCTCCTTAATTGCCTTTTCTCTCTTCTGCTCTCATTTTTGGAAACTTCTTTTCCTTTGGAATCCCTATTTATACCTTCAGGAAATATCCTTACACCAATACCCAAGATTGTTTTTCCATCCTCTATCAAAGCCCACCCGATGGAGTTCGTACCTAAATCAAGCCCTAATATTTTAGCCATTATCTAATAGTGTTAATTATTTAAGGAGGCAAAAGTAGCAAATAAAAGTTTGGATTTACCAAAAGATATTTATCTTTGCCCCCAGAAATTTAAATTCAATCTTTGATTTCTTATCACAATAAGGCTATATGCCGAAGGTTTAGACCTTGAGCCCCGCTTCGGTGGGGCTTACTTTTTTAAAAAAAACGAGTTTTGATTTCTCATGCCATCAACACGTTGTTTCAAAGGCGTACCAGAGCCGCAGGATATGCGTGTCCCAGAGCCAGACCAGAGCCGCAGGATATGTGTCTCGCTCCGCAGCATTTGCAATGCTGTGCCTACTCACTCGGGATTTTTAATCCCGTTATAATCTGTGTAAACCAGAGCGGCAGGATATGCGTGTCCCAGAGCCAGAACCGCAGGATATGCGTCTCGCCCAGAGCCGCAGGATATGTGTCTCGCTCCGCAGCATTTGCAATGCTGTGCCTACTCACTCGGGATTTTTAATCCCGTTATAATCTGTGTAAATCCGAGAAATCTGTGGTAACATTCCATCCCTGTGTATCTCTCTTTTTTCTCTTATTTTTTTTCTGCGATTTTTTTTCTTTTTAATCAGTGAATCTGTGGCTAAGAAAAATCATACCTTATCATAAGCAATCATTTTTATCAGCGTTCCAATCCCCCTAAAAATCATACCTGTTCTCCAGACGTGTTGGATATGTGTATTGCTCCGCAGCATTTGCAATGCTGTGCCTACTCCCAGAACCGCAGGATATGCGTCTCGCTCTGCAGCATTACCTGTACGACTAAAAAGTCTTAAAAATGTTTTTCTAACGGTAGAATTCGTAAATTTGCACTGTTCACATTTCTTATGAGGCCGCATTGCAAAATGGTACATAAAAAGTCCGAGCAGCATTATGGTTGGGCTGTGGAAGTTCCAAATGGAACGATTGAAAAAATGATTGGTGAGAAACATTTTCAAATGCTTTCATCCCGTATAGAATACTTTATATTTTTAAAACACAGCCTTTTGAAATGTATTATTGTAAAATTTAAATTATAAAATATGGTTAAAGCAAATCTTTAAATATCAATAACATACGGAGGCGTTAGATAGAATTTGCAATGCTGTGCCTACTCACTCGGGATTTTTAATCCCGTTATAATCTGTGTAAATCCGAGAAATCTGTGGTAACATTCCATCCCTGTGTATCTCTCTTTTTTCTCTTATTTTTTTTCTGCGATTTTTTTTCTTTTTAATCAGTGAATCTGTGGCTAAGAAAAATCATACCTTATCATAAGCAATCATTCTTATCAGCGTTCCATACCCCCTAAAAATCATACCTGTTCCCTGTTTTCAGCGTCATCAGCGTTCCTATTCCCACCATTCTTCTTTTCCTTCTAGAAATCCTTTGATCCCTTTGTGTGAACCTTCAATCTCATTCCTCATTTATCCTCCCCAATCCTAAAATCCAGCGTTCTCAATATCCCTTTCACCCTCCACAATAAAACATTCATTCAACACAACGAAAGTTTCAGTTTTCTCACTATCAGATTCACCTGCAATTATCCATCATTCACTATATAAAGTCAAAAAAGGAATCTCCTCGATGACAAAATGTTCCGTCTCAATGCCAAAAAGCCATAGCCCTACGTCAAATAAACCTATCTCGATGGGAAAAAGCCATAGCCCTACGTAAAAAAGTCATAGCCCTACGTGAAATCAACCAATCTCGATGGGAAAAAGTCATAGCCCTACGACGAAATGTCATTGCCCTACGTCAAAATGTTATTGCTCGATGACAATTTCCCGTTGCTCGATGGAGCCTATACGTCCGCAATCACTACTTCAATTACTATTAGACTATCCCCGATTCCAAATATACTTCCAGTCAATGTTTCTAATTTGTGAATGTCCTATATGAACATTTTTTTTCGCTATGATATACTGTTTTCAGTCATGGGTGAAACCTGTTGATGAGTGGGTTATTTTAAGTTCAATTAAACATCAAAACAACGGATTTCACCCATGACCAAATCTTTAATAAAAATCACCTCAATACGGTCTTCTGATCCAACCCCATTAAACCAGAAAAAGAGCCTGTGATTTTGCTCTCGAAAATCATAGGATATAAACAATCTATTTCGACCTCAAAACAGCAAATCTCCTCCGAATCGGATGCAACCTGAAAAGAGGATAATGAGTGTGCTCCAACAGTTTTTGAGTGTCAGCAAACAGTTTCCGAGTGTCAGTAAACAGTTTCCGAGTGTCAGTAAACAGTTTTTGAGTGTCAGCAAACTGTTTCCGAGTGTTAGGAAACAGTTGACGAGTGTCAATAAACTGTCGACGAGTGTCAGGAAACAGTTGGCGAGTGTCAGGAAACTGTTGGCGAGTGTCAGGAAACACCTGATGATTGTCAATAAACACTTGGCGAGTGTCAATAATGCTACCCAAAACACCTAATACGCTGATATTCAATACCAGCAAAAAATGAAAAACGAGACTTTTACCCCCTTCAAATGTTAACGAAACAGGGTAAAACAAGGGTAAAAAAGGAATAATTTAATGGATGATACTAAGAGCAATAAAACAGGCATAAAATGGCACAGAAAACAACCCGATTAAACGCTACTCCTTTTTATTCTTAATTTTGCAGCCATAATTAAAATATGAATGATGAAAAATAAATCGTTGCTGGCTTTCCTGTTGATCAGTTCTGCTATCTTTGCCCAAGTTGATAAAAAAGATATTACCTTAAACGATATCTGGAAAGATAATACTTTCAAAGCTGAGACCGTCAGTGGTATAGAATCCATGAAGGACGGACTTCATTATACTACCTATTCTGATGGTGCAATATTGAGGTATGAATATAAATCGGGTAAACTGATTGATACCGTAGTTACCGAAAAAGGATTGGGTCAGAAGATAAATATCGGCGATTATGAGTTCAATGCCGATGAAACGAAAATCATTATCAAGACCGATGTTACTCCTATTTATCGCCGCTCCTATACTGCTACTTATTTTATTCTGGACCGGAAAGAAAAGACCCTGACACCAGTGTCTGACAAGGGAAAACAGCAATATGCCTCTCTTTCTCCATCGGGTAATAAGGTGGCATTCGCAAGGGATAACAATCTCTTTGTCAAAGACCTCCAGACTGGTGGAGAAAAGCAAATTACATTTGATGGCAAAATCAATGAAATCATCAATGGTTCCTGCGATTGGGTGTATGAGGAAGAGTTTGAATTTGCGCCTGCATTCTTCTGGAATAAAGATGGCAGTTTCCTGGCATATTATCGCTTTGATGAGCGCAAGGTTCGCCAGTATCAGATAGCTAAATACGGTACGCTTTATCCTGAAGAATATGTCTATAAGTATCCCAAGGCAGGAGAAGCAAATTCATTGGTTGATATTTATGCTTATGATATGAAGTCTGCCAAGATAAACAAATTTGATATAGGGAAAGATACTGATATTTATATTCCCCGAATCAAGTGGACTCAAGACCCGAATATTCTTTGTATTTATAAGATGAATCGCCATCAGAATAAACTGGATTTGTTATTAGGCAATGCAGAAACAGGTACTACCGAAACCATGATGACAGAAGAGAACAAGACCTATATAGAGATCACTGACAACATGGTTTTCCTTAAAGATAAAAAGCATTTTATCTGGTCGAGCGAGAAGGAAGGATACCATCAGCTTTATCTCTATAAGATGGATGGAAACCTGGAGAATAAAATCACAGTGAAGAATGCAGACATCACCAATTTCTATGGCGTAGATGAAGCCAATAAAGTAGTTTATTATCAGGCTGCTGACCCTACTCCTATGGAACGACATATCTATTCCAATAATTTAGACGGCAGTGATTTGAAACAATTAACTAATCAGAGAGGTAGTGACAGGGCTAATTTTTCTTCCAACTACAAATACTTTATCAACTTCCATTCTGATGCCAATACTCCTGAAATAATTACTCTTAACACTAATGATGGCGCAGTAGTCAGGACGTTGGAAGATAATTCTACACTGAAGAAAAAGCTGCTTGAATATAATATCAAACCAAAAGATTTCATTAAGATTCCCATCTCCTATTCTATGGAATTAAATGCCTGGATCATTCCTCCCAAAGATTTTAATATGCACAAAAAATATCCTGTCCTGATGACTGTTTATGGTGGTCCTGGAGCAAATACCGTTAATGACTCCTGGGGTGGTCGTGATTACTTCTGGCATCAACTGCTTTCGGAGCTTGGATATATCATTATTTCTGTTGATAACAGAGGTACGGGAAACAGAGGAGAGGCATTCAAAAAATGTACTTATCTTAACATGGGAAAATTAGAAAGCGATGATCAGATTGAGGCTGCCAAATTCCTGAAGACCCTTCCGTATGTGGATGGCAACAGGATAGGCATTCAAGGCTGGAGTTATGGTGGATTTATGACGGCATTATGTATGACCAAAGGTGCTGATTATTTTAAAGCCGGCATCTGCGTTGCTCCGGTCACGAACTGGAGATATTATGATAACATTTACACCGAAAGATATATGCAGACACCGCAGGAAAATCCTAAAGGTTATGATGAAAACTCACCCATCTTTTATGTTGACAAATTCAAAGGAAAGATGTTACTGATTCATGGTACGGCAGATGACAATGTTCACTTCCAGAATTCTATGGAATTCGTGACTGCAATGATTAAAGCCAATAAACAATTCGATACTTTCTTTTATCCTAACAAGAATCATGGAATTTATGGTGGGAATACCAGGCAGCATCTCTACCAGATGTGGCTTGACTTTCTTCAGAAGAATCTGTAAGAATATTCTTTCAATGAATCATATCACTTCTATATATTTCAAAATATTTCACAATAAATAATCAATACTAATATCATGAAAAATCCAATTCTTTTAACCCTGTTTTCTTTACTGTTTTCTATTCTCACCGTTCATGCCCAAGACAATTCAAATGGATTTCCAATATCTAAACATTACATAGGTTTAGGTGCAGGATTTACTACCGGCTTTGGAATTTCATATCGTTATGTCCCTCAGAGTTTCGGGGTCCAGATTAATTTAGCTCCCTACTATGACAAAAACAACAACTCTTTTGTAAGTGCAGGATTCACTCTTCTTCAAAGCATTAAAGAAGCCCCTGATCACAGGGTGTTTGTTTATTTTGCAAATTCACTTTTATACCAAAAGACCATCTCTACAGGATATAATTATAATTATCCTTATAATTCTTCTTCAACTACCAGCGTCTCAAGTGTTTATAATACCGGTGTAGGATTAGACTTTCAGTTCTTTAATTTTAATTCGCCTTTTGTCTTTGATTTAATGGGTGGCTTAGGGGGATATAATTCTTTTGAAAGGTTTACTTTTACTGGTGAATTTGCCATTTATTACAGAATATAAAGTAATCGTTCAGGTATCAAAAGTATCTATTCCAAACATCGCATAAACTGGTGAAAAGGAAAATACAACTGTCAGCAAAGGTTCAATAGCAAGGCTTCCCCACCATGATTGCAACAAGACTCCGATTATTAAGAAACAGGCTCCGAAACTAAACCTGATTAATCTGTCTTTTTTTCCAAGATTGCAACTCATGGTAGTAGTTTTTTAATGTTTTACGAAATAAAAAATATAAAGTTTTAGTATTTCTATAACTTTTAATTCCTAATGAAAATAGATTAATTTTGCGCCTTCCAAATACTTTATAATTATGCGAAACAGCAATGAACAATCTCTGAAAGAAGTTATTCAAGACCTCTTGAATGCCTATCGTCTTCGGGGTAAATTGAAAGAGGTGAAGCTCGTCAATTCCTGGGAAAAGGTGATGGGCAAAACCATTGCCAATCGTACATCTGAAGTATTCATCCGTGATAGAATCTTATATGTCCGCGTTCTTTCTTCGCCCTTAAAACAGGAACTTCATTATAACAGGGCGAAAGTTATTAAAATGATGAATGACGAAGTTGGTGAGGAAGTAGTTACCAGCCTTGTTATCCTATAAGGTCAAAATTAATAGGAATTCTAAAAATTGAAAACAATTGTGAACTAAGGATTCTATTAAAGAATATGATTTATGGATACTCGCCCAATTACCTTGCCCATTGATCAAATCACCCTTTTTATTTGTATAGTAATACAACGGGCAGTGGCAAACCCTGTTTAATTAAAGGTTATGATGGTTGGGGTAAAGACTTTTCCGATAAATGGGAAGACATTTATGGTAAAGGTGAATACATTTATAGTAAAGGTGATGATAATAACTGCAAGGGTGATGATAATAACTGCAAGGGTGATGATAATAACCGCAAGGGTGATGATAATAACCGCAAGGGTGATGATAATAACCGCAAGGGTGATGATAATAACCGCAAGGGTGATGATAATAACAGTAAAGGAAAATCATTTTATAGTAGATCTCTTGATTTGTGTTTTAGATATGAATCGGATTTACCTCAACTTTACTTATACTTGCAACTTAGGTAAAGTTAATCCCGAATTCCTACTTTTGCCCTCTTATTAACAAAAGCAATTACTGCCAACATTTATAAAAATGAGCCGAACCCACCGAAGCATGCTACCAACTATTTAATAAATGTCGCTAATGAACACTGAAACGTAATCACCATATACAAATATACAACCCTAATACAAGAAATAACACCAACTTACCTTTTATGTGCTCCACACACCAGGAAATACCGCCAACATACACTTAATAAAGTAATTTTGCGCCATTGAAATGCTAAAAATTTATAAATCATCTGCGGGTTCCGGAAAAACTTATACGCTTGTAAAAGAGTATCTGAAATTGGTATTGAGCCATCCCTCAGATTATAAAAATATTCTTGCCATCACCTTCACCAATAAGGCTACCGTGGAGATGAAAACAAGAATTGTGGATGCCCTGATTGCCTTGTCGGATGGCGGTCTTGAGCACCTGGCAAATGACTTGAAGAAAGATGGACTAACAGCAGATATTCCTGCAAATGCAAAAAAGGTTTTAGAAAATATATTTCATGATTATTCATCTTTTGCTGTGCAGACCATAGATGGATTCTTTCAGAAGATAGTGCGAGCTTTGGCTTATGAATTGAGGCTTTCATTGCGATTTGATATTGAATTAGACCAGCAGCAAGTCATCAATACGATCTCTGATCACCTTCTTTTGGAAGTAGGTCTTAATGCCAATGTTACTGATTGGTTGAGTAAATTATTATTAGTAAAAATCAATGAGGACAGAGGTTGGAACATTGATTTTGATCTTCAAAAGATTGCTAAAGAATTATTCAGGGAAGAGTTGAATGATCGCATAGATTTTGTAAATGATGATGCGCTGAAAGCACTTGCCAATGAGCTTAAAGCTATCAAAGAACATTTTGAAAAGAACATGAAATCTTTTGCACAAGAAGCATTTCAGGTCATGGAGTTTAATGGCTTTACTGTTACAGATTTTGCTTATGGAAAAGCAGGAGTTGCTAATTATTTCAATAAAATTACTTACCCCGTGAAGCCTCTGGATTATGAGCCTGGAAAGCGTGTTATAGATGCTTTTGAAGATACCGAGAAATGGACAACAAAGACTTCTTCTGTACGAAACAGAATCATTGAATGTGTCGAAGGAGTAGAAGGGAGAAAGGGACTTCAAGAGATTCTGATGAATTGTATTGACTATTATACGAATCATTTTGAAGCATATATTTCTGCATTGGAAACCCACAAACTCATTTATATTTATGGACTTTTGTCTCATCTGAAAGAAAAATTAAAGCAATATCGGGACGAGAATAATATCGTCTTCTTGTCAGATACAAATAAATTATTGAGTGTAATAAATGCAGATAACGATACACCATTTGTGTATGAAAAAATTGGAAATCGTTTCAAGCATTTGTTGATTGATGAGTTTCAGGATACCTCCGATTTTCAATGGAATAATCTCTTGCCTTTAATAAATAATTCCCTTGCCAATGGATATAATGCAATTATTGTCGGAGATGCGAAACAGTCCATCTATCGCTGGCGTGGAGGCAATATGAAACTGCTTTTAAACGGTGTGGCTGATAGCCTTTCTCACTTCAAAGAAGTAATTAGTGAATATAGTTTGAATACTAATTTCCGAAGCAAGGATTATGTCGTTCGATTCAACAATCAGTTCTTTAAAACGGCATCAAAAATAATTGCTGAAGAATGTAATCTTGTTGCAGATGACTGGTTTCATAAAGCATATTCGATTGAGGACTTGCATCAGCATACTTCAGAGAAAAATCTGGAAGGGGGATATGTGAAGATTCAATTCCTTGAAGATCAAAAAGAAACTGAAGAAACAGCGGCACAAAAATGGAAAGAAACAGCTCTGGAAAATACCCTTGCCATCATTAAACAATGTGAACAAGATGGCTACCGGATGCGGGATATAGCTATATTAGTAAGAAGAAATACTGAAGGAAATGAAATTGCCCGATACTTGTTTGATAATGGATATACACGTGTTATAAGTTCTGATTCTTTATTGCTCTATAAGGCTCCTCAAGTACAGTTTATTCTTAATATTTATCGTTATCTGAATGACCGTCATGACAGGATTGCTGCCGCTGAAATATTTTATTATTATACCAATATATTGAATGATGTTTATCCCGTTTTGCATGAATTATTTTCCTCCATAAATCAAAATAAACAAGTATTTAAAGAAGAACTTCCCTCAGAATTTGCAATGTATATGTCTTATCTCAATACACTTCCATTATATGAAATGACTGAACAGATCATTGAGGTATTTGGCTTGAATAAAATGCCTGATGCATACATTCAACGTTTCCAGGATTTGATTTTAGATTATTTGGATAAGAATAAAGGAGATCTGCAAAGCTTTATTGATTGGTGGGAAGAGAATCAGGAGAGTGATAAATGCTCTCTGGTAGTTCCTGAAAACGAAGATGCAATAACTATTATGACGATTCATAAATCAAAGGGTCTGCAATTTCCTATAGTCCTGATTCCCCTTGCCGATTGGGATTTGAAGCCAAAATCAAACTCTGTTCTATGGGTTAGTTCTAATGAGGAGCCTTTCAATCAATCACCGATATTTCCAGTAAATTCTACAAAGATTTTAGAGAAAAGTTATTTTAAAGATTTCTATTCACAGGAAATTATTAAAAATTATATTGACAATCTAAACCTTCTTTATGTGGCCTTTACTCGCCCTGAAGACAGGCTATACATCTTCTGCAAACAAACAAAGGAATCCGAAAAATTATCTTCTGCAAGCAAGTTGATAGCAAACATTCTTAGCTCTGATAATACTAATGAATGGATCTTTAATCCAGAGGAGAATAGTTATGAAACTGGTATTGTTATAAAGAATGGTTATGTAGATATTTCTTCAATGAATGAAGAGAATTTAATACTTACAAAGTTAGCTTCTTATCCATACTCACGGTGGCAATCAAAGATTACAATCAGCCCTAAAGCAAAGGCTTTCTGGGAATTATTTGACAATGAAAAAACTCGCAAAATTAATTATGGAATCTTAGTTCACAGGGTACTTGCAGAGATCATCACTACTGATGATATTGATTCTTCCATAACGAAAATTATTCTACAAGGATTAGTTTCAAAAGAGGAGAGTGAAATCCTGAAACAAAACATCATAGATTTATTGTCATTAAAAGAAATTGAATATTGGTTCAATACAGATTGGACTGTAAAAACTGAGAGTGAGATACTTCTTCCGGATGGAACAACTCTCCGCCCGGATAGAGTGTTGTTAAAAGAAAATAATGCAATAATTATTGATTATAAAACTGGAAAAGAAGAACCTAAACATGCCGATCAAGTGAATCATTATGCTTCTGTATTAGAAGATTTGGGTTATTCCACGATTCATAAATATCTTTTTTATCTGAATGAAAAGAGAGTCGTTAGTTTATAAATTATTCACTGATAAGTTTCTAAGATTCACTCAAATTTCTTCATGGCAAATTCTTTTTCTCTATATTTGCACTCATGAGGTTTTTTTTGATGGTACTTTTCACGATACACTGTTCACTTTTCACATCAATAGCGCAGCCTTCCATACAATGGGCTAAATGTTTTGGTGGCACTGGAATTGATATTGCTAAGTCAATGATTCAGACATTGGATGGCGGATATTTAATTGTTGGTTCTACTAATTCTTTGAATGGTGATGTTGTTGATTTACATGATTCCTTGGGTGCCATTCCAGATTACTGGCTTATAAAATTAGATTCTACAGGTACCCTTCAATGGAGAAAATGTCTTGGTGGCTCTGACAAAGATTATGCTACATGCCTTATCAATACTAAAGACAGTGGTTATGCGATTTGCGGATACTCATGGTCGCATGATGGAGATGTTTCAGGGAATAATTATCATTATAGTGCAGATTTTTGGGTTGTAAAAATAAGTTCTCAAGACACCATTCAATGGCAAAAGACTTATGGTGGATATAATGATGACAAGGCATATAGCATTGCTGAAACATCTGATGGCGGCTATATTGTTTGTGGCAATACCAATTCCCCTGATGGTGATGTCATGGGTTTTCATGGAGCCACGGATTATTGGGTTATTAAATTGGATTCCATTGGGAATTTAATATGGAATAAATGCTACGGCGGCACTGCTGATGAGACGGCGAATTCAATTCTTCAAACTTATGATGGAGGCTATATAGTTTGTGGCTTTACAGACTCTCCCGACGGTGATGTTACTGGCTTGACAAAAGATATTACAGGCAAAAATAATTATGTTATCTGGATCGTAAAAACAGATACCTCAGGTGAAATTCAATGGGAGAAAACATTCGGCGGAATGCAAAGCGATTATGGATATTCCATTATTCAAACTAAGGATAGTGGCTATGCAATCTTTGGCACAGGGGATATGGGCAGGAATGATTCAGGCTATTATTTTTATGATGATTATTGGTTGATTAAAATCGCTTCCGACAGCACCATTCAATGGCAACAAACTTATGGAGGACGTGATTATGATGAAGCAAGCACTATGACTCAAACTAAAGATGGCGGGTTTCTTCTGACAGGATACACCCTGTCAGATGATTACGAAGTGTACGGAAATCATGGTGGTTATGACGCTTGGATCGTTAAGACAGATGCCATCGGTACTTTGCAATGGAGCAGTTGTTTTGGTGGCTCAAGAGATGATATTCCTTATAGTATTATTGAAACGAAAGATGGGGGTATTGCCTTTGCCGGCAGCACTTTCAGCGATGATGGAAATATTCACGGATGGCATGATTCATGTACTTATGATTCCTTAAATAAGGATTCAGTTTGTACTCCAGATTTCTGGATTGTGAAGTTATATCCTTATGAATTGCCAAAGAAAATCGAAGCCCCAAATACCTCTGTTCTTATTTATCCCAACCCTTTTGACATAGAAGCAACATTAGTGTTCAGGCTTGATTCTTTGCCCTCAAATTGTGTCTTGAATATTTATGATGTCATCGGTCAACTGGTGAAAAGCCTTGTTATTAGTGGTGATTCAAACACTATAACTATTTATCGGGAAGGATTGTCAAAAGGAATATATATTTGCGAACTCATTGAGAATGGAATCACAATGCTTGCTGTTGGGAAACTATTTATTGATTAAATAATAATAAAGAAATAAAATATCATGGAAGATTTAGAGCATTTAAAATACCCAGTTGGAAGGTTTCAAAAACCAAGTGAATTATGTAAAGAACATCGTGCTGGATGGATTAAAATCATTGAAGAATTGCCCGAGAAATTAAAGAAAGAAGTATCGGGTTTATCAGATGCCCAATTAGATACACCTTATCGTCCCGAAGGCTGGACTGTCCGTCAAACTATCCATCATTTCGCTGACAGTCACATCAACGCTTTCATTCGTTTTAAATTAGCATTG
>Ga0206965_10082_pt2 | contig 28047 bp, 24 predicted proteins | sample Alteio_BWOrgHeat_26_FD_152973 | JGI IMG/M metagenome (GOLD analysis project Ga0206965, IMG submission 152973) | Enriched cells from forest soil in Barre Woods Harvard Forest LTER site, Petersham, Massachusetts, United States -... | ecosystem: Environmental > Terrestrial > Soil > Temperate forest >...
TGCCAGCGCTCTCTTCCGCCACCGACCACCAGGCGGTTGTGCATGATGCCCGCGGCAATTCCGTCACCGACGCCCGCGGCAATTGCGTGCGCACTCAGTGGGAAACTCCCAACGATGAATGCGGCGTTGTAGTGAGCGGCACCCATACCAGGCTGGCCTCGGTCTATTTCGAATTCAATAAGTCGACCCTGACCAAGGAAGCCAGAAAGACCCTGGATGAACTGCTTGCCACTCTCAAGCACAAGAAGATTCAGGCTGTGGTGATTGCCGGCTATGCCGATGCCATCGGTTCGGATTCCTACAACAAGCGTCTCTCTGAGAAGCGTGCTCATGCTGTGCAGCATTACCTGAAAGCCCATGGCTTCCATCATGCTGGCACCGACATCCGCGCTTTGGGCAAGAGCGAAGCTTCTGCCAAGAAGTGCAAAGGTCTTAAGGACGGCGAACTCCATGCCTGCATGCAGGAAGATCGTCGCGTAGACATCGAACTGAGCGTCGTGAAGTAATCGAAGCTTAAGTTTACGTACAAGGGGAAGGGGGCAGAAATGCCCCCTTTCTTTTTTGGTTTAGATCTATGCAGTATCGCCAGTTAGGGCAGACAGGCTTGCGCGTATCGGAGATAGGGTTTGGCTGCGCAGGATTCTGGGGTAAAAAGATTTTTAGCGACACGGATGCCATCCGCCTTGTTCATACCGCTGCAGAGCGCGGCGTTACGTTCTTTGATACGGGGGGCAGCTATTCCGGCGGTATTGCTGAGCGGCGGCTAGGTCAGGCACTCGCCGGTATGCCACGCAGGCAGGATATAATTATCTCCACCAAAATAGGCACATGCCTTGATCGCTATGGAAGGGCATACAAGGATTTCTCACCACGGCAATTAGAGGCTGGTGTGGAAAACAGCCTGCGCTCGCTGGGAGTGGAGTGCATACCGTTAGTACAGATTCACGGGCCGTATATGCACGACTTAACCGATGAAGTATTGCAATTGCTGACCCGCTTGCGCGCACAAGGCAAAGTACTGCATTGGGGCGTCAATAGTCCCTATGAAGCCGTTATAGAGCATGTACTGTCGCTGCCGATATTTGAGACCGTCATGATTAACTATAACATTCTGCATCCTTGGAGTGAGAATCTCATACAATCGCTAAATGCCAAAAGGATAGGGATTCTTGCCGCTATGCCGCTGGCAGGCGCTCTTTACCATCCACGGGGCCTTTGGAGTGTGCGCGATATCTGGTATGCGCTGCGCGCCCACAGGAACTACCCGGCCGACAAAAAGCAAGCCAAACGCTACCGTTTTCTGAACACCCTACCAGGATGGACCGCTGCCCAAGCTGCGCTTGCGTGGGTGCTCAGCAATGCCCATATCAGCTCTGCTGTCATAGGCACGACGAGGCTGAAGCATTTGCTCGAAAATCTTGAGGTTTCCGGCAAGACGATGGATGCGGCTATACTGCAGAGAATCAGGCGGGCACAGCAGTCTTGAAGTTACGCTGCCACAGCCTTGCTGGCTTTAGACTTTATTGCAGCCTGGGCGGCGGCTAGACGTGCAATGGGCACGCGGTAGGGCGAGCAGGAGACGTAGTTCAAGCCCACTTTCTGGCAGAAAGCAATGGAGGCGGGGTCGCCGCCATGTTCACCACAGATGCCAAGTTTGATATCAGGGCGCGCTTTACGTCCGCGCTCGGCGGCCAACTGGACGAGTTCGCCTACGCCGTCTTGATCGATGGTGACGAATGGGTCACATTCAATGACGCCCTTTTGTTTGTAGATTTCGATGAACGACGCCGAGTCGTCACGCGAGAGGCCAAGTGTGGTCTGGGTTAAGTCGTTGGTGCCGAAGCTAAAAAATTCGGCATGCTTGGCGATGTCAGCAGCCCTGAGCGCTGCGCGCGGCAGCTCGATCATGGTGCCGACCAGATAGTGGACGGTCACGCCGGTTTCCTTGGCAACGGTTTGCGCCGTCTCATCAATCAGGCGCTTGAGCATCACTAATTCTTTCTCGTTCATCACCAGCGGGATCATGATTTCCGGGATCACTTTCTCTTTGCCTTCTTTGGCAATCTCACTGGCTGCTTCGAATATGGCGCGCGCCTGCATCGCGTAAATCTCGGGGTAGGTGATGCCCAGTCGACAGCCGCGATGGCCCAGCATCGGGTTGGATTCATGCAGGATATGCGCGCGGCTTTTGACATATTCAGCGGTGACGCCCGCGGCTTTGGCCACTTCCTTGATCTCCGCATCGCTATTGGGAAGAAATTCGTGCAGCGGTGGGTCGAGCAGGCGGATGGTGACCGGCAAGCCTTCCATAATGCGGAAGATTTCAACAAAATCCTTGCGCTGCATGGGCAGCAATTTGGCAAGTGCCGCCTCGCGCTTGCCCACGGTTTCCGAGACGATCATCTCGCGCATGGCGATAATACGATCGGTATCGAAGAACATATGCTCGGTGCGGCAAAGCCCGATACCTTCCGCGCCGAATTTGCGTGCTGAGCGTGCGTCGAGCGGCGTTTCGGCATTAGTGCGCACCTTGAGTGTGCGAAGTTCATCCGCCCAGCTCATGAGCATGGCGAAATCACCGGAGAGTTGCGGCTGCACAGTGGCTACTTCGCCGGAAAACACTTCGCCGCTTGAGCCGTTAATAGTAATAAAATCACCTTCTTTAATGACATGTGTTCCAGCCTTGAAGGTCTTTGCACCGTAATCGATTTTGATATCGCCCGCGCCGGAGACGCAAGGTTTGCCCATGCCGCGCGCCACCACGGCTGCGTGCGATGTCATACCGCCGCGTGCCGTGAGAATGCCTTGGGCTGCGTGCATGCCGTGAATGTCTTCCGGCGAGGTTTCGATGCGCACGAGAATGACTTTTTCCTTATGATGTGCCCGGCGCTCGGCTTCCTCAGCAGAAAAGACCACGAGCCCGGCAGCCGCGCCCGGTGAAGCGGGAAGCCCGCGTGCGAGCACGGTCTTTTTGGCATTCGGGTCAAGGGTCGGATGCAGCAATTGGTCGAGCGCCTGCGGATCAACGCGCATAATGGCTTGCTCTTTGGTGATGAGTTTCTCCGCTACCATGTCGACGGCGATCTTGACGCTCGCTGCCGCTGTACGCTTACCCGAGCGCGTCTGTAACATCCAGAGCTTGCGGTTCTGCACCGTGAACTCAATATCTTGCATATCGCGGTAATGCGCTTCGAGCTTCTGGTAAATTTTTACAAGCTCACCGAACACATCCGGCATCACTTCTTCCATACTCAGCAGTCCTGCACCGCTCGTTGCTTTGCCCTTGATGGTGAGCGGCTGTGGCGTGCGGATGCCGGCCACTACGTCTTCGCCCTGTGCGTTCACCAGAAACTCGCCGTAAAATGCTTTCTCGCCGGTGGAAGGATTGCGGGTGAAGGCAACGCCGGTGGCGCAATCGTCACCCATATTGCCGAATACCATCGATTGCACATTGACCGCCGTGCCCCAGCTTTCGGGGATGTCATGCAGGCGGCGGTAGGTGATGGCGCGTGCGTTCATCCAGGAATCAAACACAGCCATGATGGCCCCCCAGAGCTGTTCTTCGACGGATTCGGGGAATGGTTTGCCCAGTTCTTTCTGCACTTTGTCCTTATACTGCGCCACTAAGGCCTTGAGGTCGTCAGCGGTGAGGCCGGTATCGAGTTCAACACCGCGATCGTTCTTGCGGGATTCCAGCAATTCCTCGAAGTGGTAATGATCGATGCCCAGCACCACGTCCGAATACATCTGAATAAAGCGGCGGTAGGAGTCGTAAGCAAAGCGCGGGTTGGACGTTTTTGCGGCCAGTCCCTCGACGGTGGTGTCATTGAGGCCTAAGTTCAGCACCGTGTCCATCATGCCTGGCATGGACGCGCGCGCACCGGAGCGCACCGAGACCAGCAGCGGATTTTTGGGATCGCCGAATTTTGTGCCGACGGCTTTCTCAATGGCGGTGAGAGCCTTTTTGACTTCTGCTTCCAAACCCTTGGGAAGGGTTTTGCCGTTGGCATAGTAGGCAATGCAGACTTCGGTGGTGATGGTAAAGCCCGGAGGCACCGGCAGGCCAAGCGAACACATTTCAGCCAGGTTGGCACCCTTGCCGCCCAGCAGGTTTTTCATGTCGACTTTGCCTTCGGCTACGCCGTCGCCAAAGCTGTATACGTATTTTACCATTTTACCCCTCAATCAGCGCGAAATTCGCAATCGCATCGAGCGAATCACGAATCCGCGCCAGCAGATGAAGCCGGTTGGCGCGTAAGTTCTTGTCCTCCGCATTCACCATAACTTTGTCGAAAAACGCATCGACGGGTGAGCGCAGGCTTGCAAGAACGGTCATCGCTTCGGCAAACTGCTCTTTTTCAAGCGCCTTTGTAACGTGCGGGCCGGTTTTTTCAAGCACGGAAAACAGATTTTTTTCTTCCACCTGCTGGAGCAGCGCATCTTTTACCTGACCAGCATATTTCTGCTTATCTTTTTTCTCCTCAATTCCCACGATATTGTTTGCGCGTTTATATCCTGCCAGAAGATTCGCGCCGTCATCGGTGGTAAGGAAGTGCTGTAGTGCTTTAGCACGTTCCACTACGCGCACGAGGTCATCATCACCGGAGGCCATTACTGCCTTAATGATGTCATGGCGAACAGACTGCTCTTTGAGTTGCACTGCCAGACGATCGCCAAAAAAGGCAAGTAGTTCTTCATTCAGGAATTTTTTGAGTGGCAGGCGCAGTTTGTTGTCCAGAATAATGCGAATAATACCCAATGCCGAGCGGCGCAGGGCAAACGGGTCTTTGGAGCCGGTGGGTTTTTCACCCGCTGCAAACATGGCAATGAGTGTATCGAGTTTATCGGCCAGTGCCACGCAGATGGAAGTGGGCTTGGTGGGTACGGGAGAATCGGGGCCGAGCGGCAGATAATGGTCGCGAATGGCATCGGCTATTTGCGGGTCTTCCTTCTGATACAGCGCATAATACCGCCCCATCACGCCTTGGAGTTCCGGAAATTCGCCGACCATGCCAGTGGTAAGGTCGGCTTTGCTTAAGGCTGCGGCCTGTTCCACGAGTTTCTTATCTGCGCCCGGCACATATGCTGCCAGTGCTACAGCCAGCTTTTTGATGCGTTCTACCTTATCCGCAATCGTGCCGATTTTGGCGTGGAAGGTGACGTCTTCCAGTCCCTTAGCCCATTCGGAAAGCGGTCTTTTACGATCCTGATCGAAGAAGAAGCGACCATCTGCTAGTCTTGCACGCAACACGCGTTCGTTGCCTGCCACGACTGCCTTCCCACCATCCGCAGTAATCATATTGGAGACGATAAGAAACTTGTCAGACATTTTGCCGTCTTTGGTCACCAGTGCGAAATATTTCTGATGTGCGCGCATTTCGGAAACCAACACTTCCGGCGGCAGATCCATGAACTTGGCATCAATCGTACCCATGAGCACTACGGGCCATTCCACAAGGCCGGTAACTTCGGCAAGCAATCCGTCATCACGCTTGAGCGTAAGGCTATGCTTTGCAACAAGTGCTTCGGCCTGCTTAAGTATTTCTGATTTGCGTTCGTCAAAATCTGCCAGCACTTTGGCGGCTTTAAGCTGTGAAGCGTATTCATCAGCGCTTTTGACAGTGATGGCTTCCGGCGCAAGGAAACGATGGCCATAGGTGATATTGCTCGCAGCGATACCTGCAAATTCTACCGGCACGACTTTACCATCAAATAGGCAGAGCATGGAATGCAGCGGCCGCACCCAGCTTTCACTGCGACTGCCCCAGCGCATGGATTTCGGCCAGGGGAATTCGGCAAGAATCTTTTCAATAATCGTTTTCAATATCGTGGCAGTTGGCTGACCCTTTTGATGGATAACGGCGAAATAGGTTTCATCCTTACCCGTCATGCGTTTTTCAAGTTTATCCAGTGTGAGGCCAGAGGACTTCAGAAAACCATCAATCGCAGCCTGCGGCGCGGAAGTCTTCGGCCCTTTTTTTTCTATGGTTGCGTCTGCCTGAGTCACAGGGAGATTTTTGATTATAACTGCCAATCGACGTGGCGTTACGAAATTTGCATGCTCTCTTTCTGTATTAAGGGTGTGGATATCAATAAGTTTTTCATCGCTTAATGCCTTAAGCAGGAACATATCTAGATCGTGCTGCGCCTTCGCTTGCATCCGTGCGGGGATTTCTTCGCAAAAAAGCTCAAGGAGAAGATCGGCCATTATTTTTTTATCCGGTTCTTGCCGTCCACCAGCACCACGGTGGGTTTATGCTTTTTGGCTTTGTCTTCTTTCATGCGCGCATAAGCACAGACAATGATGAGATCGCCCTTCTGCACGAGACGCGCGGCGGCGCCATTGACGGTCATTTGTCCATCGCCGCGTTTTTTGGACTTAATCGCATAGGTGGTAAAGCGCGCACCATTGGAGATATCGAGCACATCGACTTGTTCGTAAGGCAAAATCCCTGCGGCATCGAGCAACGCTGGGTCGATGGTAATCGATCCCTCATAGCCGATATCGCAACCCGTTACACAAGCACGATGAATTTTAGCTTTCATCATTGTCAAAATCATAACGCACTCTCCTTTGCTACCCATGCTTCGCAACAAGCTTTGGCAAGTGCGCGCACACGGGCGATGTAGGCTGCACGCTCGGTCACGCCAATGACACCGCGCGCATCCAGCAGGTTAAAGCGGTGCGAAGCTTTGATACATTGGTCGTAAGCCGGAAGCGGCAGGTTTTTTGACAGTAGCATTTCGCATTCTTTTTCAGCATCATTAAAATGGCTGAGCAGCTGTGTAGTATCGGCATACTCCAGGTTATATGCGGAAAATTCGCGTTCATTTTCAAGGAATACGTCGCCGTAGGTCACGCCTTTGCCGTTGAAGTCGAGGTCATAGACATTTTCTTTGCCCTGAATATACATCGCCAGGCGCTCCAGCCCGTAGGTCAACTCGCCTGCCACGGGCTTGCATTCAATGCCGCCCACCTGCTGGAAGTAGGTAAACTGCGTTACTTCCATCCCGTCGCACCAGACTTCCCAGCCCAATCCCCAGGCGCCCAGTGTTGGGCTTTCCCAGTCGTCTTCGACAAAGCGTATGTCGTGCAGTTTGGGGTCGATACCGAGCTCATAAAGGCTCTGCAAATACAGTTCCTGAATATTATCGGGCGAAGGTTTGAGAATAACCTGAAACTGGTAATAATGCTGTAGCCGGTTGGGATTTTCGCCGTAGCGGCCGTCTTTCGGGCGGCGCGAAGGCTGCACATAGGCACAGTTCCAGGGTTTGGGGCCGAGCGCGCGCAGCGTGGTTGCCGGATGAAATGTGCCCGCGCCCACTTCCATATCGTAAGGCTGCAAAAGCACACAGCCCTGCTTCGCCCAGTAATGTTGCAGCGTCAGTATGATATCCTGAAAGCTTAAGGCAGGTTTGCTCATGTCCCCACGTTTTAGCGGTTTTTGCAGCGCAAGCAACCCGAAACTCACTGCTGGAAAGCATTGCTTAACATCTTGACCCATAGTGCCTTTGCGTGGGATAAGCGTTTCATGTTTTCCAGAGATACACAGATAGCACTACTGGCCGGGATGGCCGCGGGCATTCTTTTTGCTATTTCTGCCTACAGCGTAGGTGGCGGGATGCTACTCATGTATCTGCCGTCGTTGCCCCTGCTTTGCGTGGGGCTGATGGTTGGTGTGAGACGTGTGTTTATTGCCTCGCTGATTGCCTGTGTTCTGATAGGGATACTTACTGCCGATGCGCGTAATGCGCTTTTCTTTGCGGTATTCACCGTGATTCCGGTGCTTTATTTCGTGCATCAGGCGTTGCTGTGGCGGGAGGACAATAATTGGTATCCGGTCTTAAGTATTTTGGCCGAGCTTACGCTTATTATTGCACTGTTTTTCCTGATGCTTTTCATTGTCGCCGGTAATTACGGCGGATTGCAAACTATCATAACCCAGGGATTCTCATCCGAATTAACGGTTGCCGATCCGGAAGTATCAAGAATCATGAACTGGCTTATCACCGACGGCAGTTTTCTGCTGATTGCCTGCAGCGGGTGGTCATGGGTACTGACGCTTTATGGTTTCGCCGTGCTTGCCAATGCCTTGCTTAAGCAGCGTGGCGTGCCGCTTCGTGCAAGCCTTGCACTCACGCCTGTACAATTGCCTGCTTGGCTTTTGGTGGTAGTGCTTATCAATGGCGCAGCGGCCTTTTTCCTGCAAGGCACCGATCGGTTTGTCGCAGAAACGGTCTTTTTGCTGCTGTTGCTGCCCTATTTCCTGACGGGGCTCGCGTTATTGCACAGACTGGCAGGGCGCTGGCGCCATAAGGTGATATGGCTTATGATGTTTTATATCCTATTGATTTTTCAGGTCTGGATCGTCCCGGTCATGACGGTTATTGGCCTTTATTATCAGCTTGCTGAAATGCTGGACAAGCACCGTCAGATACGCTAAACAAGCCGCCCAATTCCGTGGTAATCGTGGTGCGTGTCACGTGTCACGCCGCCACGTTGTCACGATCTGATGTTAAGGAGGAGAGTTGCTATGGAGGTCATTTTACTGGAGCGTGTAGGGCGCTTAGGCACTGTCGGCGATGTCGTGAAAGTCAAAAACGGCTATGGCCGCAATTTCCTTCTGCCGCAGAAAAAGGCTGTCCGTGCTACGGAAGAAAGCAAGCGCGCGTTTGAAGCCCGCCGCGCTGAGATTGAAGCCACCAACGCCGCCACCCGTGCACAAGCGGAAAAGCAAGCCGCTAAGCTTGGCAACGTTACTGTGACGCTGGTGCGTCAGGCAAGCGAAGACGGCAAGCTTTATGGATCGGTTACTTCGCGTGATATCGCAATCGGTCTGCAGGAACAAGGCCACAGCATCGAGCGCAAGCAGCTTCAGTTGGATGCGACGATCAAGAACACCGGCAGCTATACCGCCAAAATCATACTGCATCCGGAAGTGATTCTGACCCTAAACCTCAATGTGATCCGCAACGAGTCGGAAGCACTGGTCGAATTGCCGCCCGAACTCATGGCTCCAACGGAAGCTTCTGAAGCACCGGCTGCGGAGTAAAACTCTTCCTTTCCCGCTCACACGGTGGTGTGTTAACATCACTGATAGCTTGATTATTGTTGTGGGTGTCGGAGGTTCATGAATAGCATAGCGCGTGTGGAGTCTGCTAAGTCTTATTTGATAAAGGGTTTTACCCTTATTGAGCTCTCCATTGTCCTCGTCATTATTGGTCTTATTGTTGGCGGGGTGCTGGTAGGGCAGAATCTCATCACCGCTTCCGAAGTGCGTGCTACCATTACTCAGGTTGAAAAGTATAACACAGCGGCAAATACTTTCCGTAGTAAATTCGGTTATCTTCCGGGGGACATTAATCCGACTGCTGCTGCTCAATTCGGGTTTGTGGCAAGGGGTACAAACGCCGGACAAGGCGATGGCAATGGCATAATAGAAGGCGCGGGGTGGAATGGAGCAGGCGCAAATATTGGTACGGCTGAAGCTGCTGGAGAAACCGCCATGTTTTGGGTTGATTTAAGCAGTGCGCCAGGGGGCCATTTGATTGATGGAGGGTTTAATACTGCTAATCCGACAACTCCACCTGGCGCTGACATCACTGGTACCAATATCAATCTCTATCTGCCTCCGGCAAAGTTAGGGCGCGGCAATTATTTTTATGTGTATAGCAATGGGTACTATAATGGTAGTAGTTGGTCTGCCCGTGGCGTCAATTATTTCGGCCTGTCCGCTGTGAGTAATATTGCGGCAGCTACTGTCACTGGCAGGATTTTATCATCAGCGAACATTCCTGTGGCAGAAGCTTATGCGATTGATAAGAAAGTGGATGACGGAATGCCGCAAACAGGGAATGTCATGGCATTTTACATGAACACCGATATCTATTGGGATGTTTGGACTAATGGCTCCGAATATGATGTCACTGCCATTATCAATCAGCCTCTGCCGACTACCGCGGCAATCCCAAGTTCCACCACCAACTGCTATGATAACAACAATGTCACCGCTGCGCCCGCAAACTACTCCATGGAAGTAAATGGTGGTGCGGGTGCCAATTGTGGGATCAGTTTTAAGTTTCAGTGATGAGCACATGAATACTCAGGCACATTCACGTACAACGAAAAACGGTTTTACCCTTATTGAACTCTCCATTGTCCTCGTCGTTATCGGTCTTATTGTTGGCGGGGTGCTGGTGGGACAAAATCTTATTACCGCCGCTGAAGTGCGCGCGACCATTACCCAAGTAGAAAAATATAATACGGCGGCCAACACCTTCCGGGGCAAATTCGGCTACCTTCCAGGAGATATTAACCCGACAGCTGCCCAACAATTCGGCTTTGCGGCGAGAGGGACCTTGTGCGGGGAAGGAGATGGCAATGGTGTAATAGAGGGCGTGGAAACAAGCAGCGGAGGCACTTGTGAAGGTTTTGCAGATGCTGTGGGGGAAACCGTCATGTTCTGGGTGGATTTAAGCAGCCCGGTGGGGGGCAATTTAATCGACGGGGGATTCAATACGGCTAGTTCAACTGCTGCGCCAAGTGCTGATATCACAGGCACCACTATTAATCTCTGGTTGCCGCCGGCAAAACTAGGGCGTGGTAATTATTTTTATGTTTATAGCGGCGAATATTATAATAGCCCCACTTGGACTAGCCTGGGTATCAATTATTTTGGTTTGTCGGCAGTGAGTAATATTGCTGCCTCTTCCAACCACGGCAAGGTTGCATCAACACCGAACATTCCCGTGGCGCAAGCTTATGCCATTGATAAAAAAGTGGATGACGGAATGCCACAAACCGGCAATGTCATAGCATGGTACTTAAACGGTGGGGCTCAAATGTGGAATGATGGCACAGACGTCACTAGTACTCTCAATGAGCCCTTGCCCACTACCACAGCAATAGCAGGCTCTTCCACTACCTGTTACGATAACGGCCATGTCACGAACGCGACGCAGAATTATTCTATGGAAATCAACAGCGGCGCGGGCGCCAACTGCGCGCTCAGCTTTCATTTTCAGTAGTATATCCCGTCATATACTTCGCGCTTGAAGCATCGGGCGTTGTCGTTCTATAGTCACAATTCTCACTTTAACGAAATGTGACTGCATTTTATGCCCGCGCGCGCCAAGCTGTCTGTTGCCAATGCCAATGAAAATGCTGCGAATTTTCGCACACCCCCGCATAATATGGAAGCAGAGCAGGCGCTTTTAGGCGCTGTTTTGGTCAATAATGAAGCAATGCATCATATTGGTGGTGCGCTTAGGGCTGAGCATTTTTACGCACCGGTGCACGGGCGCATCTTCGGCGCTATTCAGTCTTTTTTTGACAAAGGTCTTATTGCCAACCCCATTACGCTCAAGCACCACTTCGATCAGGACGAGAGCTTAAAGGAAATGGGCGGCGGGCAGTATCTGGCGCGTCTTGCGGGTGCGGCGGGCGGCGTCATTAATGTGCATGACTATAGCGACATGGTTTACGATTTGGCACAGAAGCGCTCGCTGATTGGTATAGGCGAGGAAGTGGTTAACACCGCCTTCAAAAGCGATCTGGGCCTTCCGGCTACTGACCAGATTGAACATGCCGAGCAGAAACTCTTTACGCTTGCCTCGGAAGGCAATGCCGAAAACAGCTTCCGCTCGTTGAAACATTCGATGATTGAGGCAATCGAGCGCGTCGAACATGCTTACCGCAACAACGACCGCGTTATCGGTGTGCCCACTAAGCTGACCGATCTTGATAAGCTTCTGGGCGGATTGCATAAATCCGATTTGGTGATTCTAGCGGGGCGTCCTTCGATGGGCAAGACAGCGCTTGCCACCACGATTGCCCACCATGCCGCTGAGTATTTCCGCCAGAGTGCGCCACAAGAGCCGGGGGCTAAACCCATGTCGGTTGGGTTTTTCTCGCTGGAAATGTCTTCCGAGCAGTTGGCCTCGCGTCTGCTGTCAGGAGTCACGGCTCTCAGTTCGCAGAAGATGCGCAAAGGCGATCTCACGCAAGATGAATTTGCTGTGCTGGTGAAAGAAAGCAATGCACTTTCGCAGCTACCGTTTCATATCGATGACACTCCCGCGCTCTCGATTGCGGCGCTGCGCACGCGCGCACGTCGCTTAAAGCGCGTGCATAACCTGGGCCTGCTGATAGTGGACTATCTGCAACTGGTGCGCGGCTCCACGCCAAATCCACAAGGCAACCGTGTGCAAGAAGTCTCGGAAATCACGCAGGGGTTGAAAGCGATTGCCAAGGAGCTCGATATCCCCGTGCTGGCGCTGTCGCAGCTTTCGCGTGCTGTTGAGCAACGCGATGACAAAAAACCGCAGCTTTCCGATTTACGCGAATCCGGCAGCATTGAGCAAGATGCTGACATCGTGATGTTCGTCTTCCGTGAGGAATATTACCATATGCGCACTATGCCGCGCGATGGTTCTGCGGAGATGGATGCTTGGCAGGCTAAGATGGACCAAATTATGGGTATCGCTGAGGTCATTGTAGGTAAACACCGTAATGGTCCCATCGGCACAGTGGCGCTGCAGTTCCAGTCAGACATGACCAAGTTCAGTGACCTTGCGCGCACCGAGTATCTGCCGGAAAGGCGGCAGTAGGTGGAAGCGTATTTCGGCCCGACGATAGAGATCGATCTCGCAGCGATTGCGCGTAACTATGGGCGAATTAAATCTCAGCTTTCCAAAGCGCGCTGTGGCGCCGTAGTGAAGGCTAATGCTTACGGGCTAGGCGCTGAGCAGGCGGCTGTGGCGCTTCATAACGCAGGTTGCCGCGACTTTTTTGTGGCCACGCTGGAGGAAGGCCTGCGGGTGCGCACGCGTGTTAAAGACGCGGCCATTTACGTTTTTCATGGCTTTCGCAAGGGACAACAGCCGCAGGATTTCATCGCCCACAACCTGACGCCGGTGCTCAACGATATTGCGCAGATCGAGGCGTGGAACAATGCTGCGTCTGCTGCGCTGCATATCGATACTGGCATGTGCCGCTTAGGCCTTACGCCTGACGATCTTACCCGCCTGCCACCTATTGCGCGTACGGTGCCGCTGGTGCTTAGTCATCTTGCCTGCGCAAGCGATCCGGCGCACCCCAAAAACAAGGAACAGCTTGCGTTGTTCAAGCAAATACTTAACCGGTTTCCCGGCATTCCGGCGAGTTTTGCCAATTCCTCCGGGGTAGCGCTTGGCAGCGACTATCATTTCGATCTCGCCCGTCCCGGCCGTGCGCTTTACGGTATCACACGCGGCACCACGTTTCCGCCGGATATGGAAAATGTCGTGACGTTATCTGCGCCTGTGATGCAGTACCGCGCGCTCACGCAGGATGAAACGGTGGGATACGGCGCAACAACAGTGGCGAAAAAAGGCAGTGTGCTGGCGACGGTGGAGTTTGGCTATGCCGATGGGTTCATGCGCTCGCTTGCCGGTAAAGTGCATGGCTATGCCGCAGGCGTGCGCGTGCCGGTGGTTGGCATTATTTCCATGGACATGGTGTCGGTGGATGTAACCGCAGTGCCTGCTCACCTTCGCACCCCTGACCTGCGCATTACCTTCATCGGCAAAGAGCAGCCTATTGATGTTATTGCTGAGATGGCAGGAACGATAGGGTACGAGGTGTTCACCGGCCTGGGGCCGCGCATAAAGCGGATTTATATCTAATATTATCCGTTTTCCGTGATCCGTTCTCGGTCAATTCGGACAACGGACAACAGGCAACGGATTGCGTCTACTGGACAAGCACCTTCGCTCCGTATATGAGGAACCTATGAACTTTCTCGCCAGTATCGGCCGTGTTTTCATCGCCTTTCTTACCACTGTGGGCAGGCTGGCGATTTTTGCCGTCGACGCTATCGTCACCGGTCTGCGCCCGCCGTACTATCCGCGCCAGATACTGCGCCAGATGCTGGAGATTGGTTATTATTCGCTGCCCGTCATTGGTTTGACAGCCATTTTCACCGGTGCGGTGCTGGCGCTGCAGAGCTATTCCGGCTTCTCACGCTTTAACGCCAATGCGGAGAGCTCGATTGCGACTGTTGTGATTCTCTCGATTACCCGCGAGCTGGGGCCGGTCTTGGCCGGTCTGATGGTGGCTGGGCGTATCGGTGCGGCGTATGCCGCTGAAATCGGCACCATGCGCGTGACCGAACAGATTGATGCACTTACTACGCTTTCCACCAGTCCACAGAAATACCTCGTTTTCCCGCGCCTGCTTGCGGGCGTGCTGATGCTGCCGTGCCTGGTGGTGATAGCCGATATCATCGGGGTCATGGGTGGTTATCTGGTGAGCATCCATAAACTTGGCTTTACGCCTGGGCCGTATCTGACCAGTACATTTGAGTTCTTAAAGCGCGTCGACGTTGTTTCGGGACTTACAAAAGCGGCAGCCTTCGGCTTCATCATCGCGCTGATGGGTTGTTATCACGGTTATCATTCCAAGGGTGGTGCTCAAGGCGTGGGTGCGGCAACTACGGATGCGGTGGTTTCGGCCTCCATCCTGATCCTTATTACCAATTATTTCCTCACCGCGCTGTTCTTTGGCATATGACCCCTAAAATCGAAATCAAGGACTTGCATAAATCCTTCGGTCCCAAGGTGGTGTTAGATGGCATTTCGCTGGTGGTGGAGAAAGGTGAATCGCTGGTTGTCATCGGCGGCTCGGGCACTGGTAAATCAGTGCTGATCAAATGCATTCTGGGGTTACTTACGCCAGACTCTGGCAGCATCAAAATTGATGGGGAAGAAGTGACAACCCTTCGTGGCAAGAGGCGCGAAGAGCTGATGCGTAAATTCGGCATGCTGTTCCAAGGCGGCGCTCTCTTTGATAGCCTGACGGTGTGGGAGAATATCACATTTGCCGTGCGGCCGCAGAAAAACCTCACTAAGGCACAGGCACGAGATTTGGCTATTGAGAAGCTGAAGGCGGTGGGGCTTAAGCCGGAGGTGGCGAACCTAAAGCCTGCTGAACTTTCCGGGGGTATGCAGAAGCGTGTGGCGCTCGCACGTGCCATCTGCGCTAATCCCGATATTATCTTTTTTGACGAGCCGACGACCGGTCTTGACCCGATCATGGCCGACGTGATCAACGAGCTCATCATCGACTGCACGCGCGAACTCGGGCTTACCACGCTTTCCATTACGCACGACATGGCGAGTGCCAACAAAATCGCCAACAAAATCGCCATGCTGCACAAAGGCAAGATCATCTGGCAGGGCACCCCACAAGAGATTCACGACACCAAAAATCCGTATGTTGACCAATTCGTCCATGGCCGCGCGCATGGCCCGGTGACGGATGAAAAGTGATGTGGCGCACCTACTGCACGCCGCGCTTCCTTCGTTTGCTCTTTCTTTATTTTGCCAGTGGCTTGCCGCTGGCGCTCACCGGTGCGACACTCAGTTTTTGGCTGGCGGAAGCGCATGTGGATATTGCTGCCATCGGCTTTTTTGCCATCGTAGGGATTCCCTACGCGCTCAAATTTCTCTGGGCGCCACTGCTTGATAGCCTGCCGCCGCCGCTTGTTTTTCGGCTCGGGAGGCGCCGTGGCTGGATCGTCGTGATACAATGTTTCCTCGCGCTGTCATTGCTTCTGCTAGGTTTTGCCGATCCCGCTCTGCATCCCTGGTGGACGGGGCTTGCTGCATTACTCGTGGCATTTGCCTCAGCAAGTCAGGATGTCGTGATCGACGCTTACCGCGTTGAAATTCTGCCCGCAAGCGAGCAGGGTGAGGGCGCGGCTATAGCCCAGCTGGGCTATAGGCTTGGCATGATTGCCTCCGGTGCGGGCGCGCTTTATCTGGCAACCTATATCGGTTGGCAGGGTACGTACTGCATTATGGCTGCGCTTGTCGGTGTGGGTATGGCGGCGATACTAGCGTCTGGCGAACCCTCCGCTGCGCCGCCCGCATTCCGTCCGCAATTTGCCGACTGGATTAAGCAATCGGTGATAGCGCCGTTTGCCGATTTCACCCGCCATCGGCAGTGGGTGCTGATTCTCGTGTTCATCGTGCTGTTTTCGCTGGCGGATGCTTTCCTTGGGCGCATGCTCAACCCCTTCCTCTATCAGGCGGGTTTCAGCAAAACAGAAGTTGCCAATATTGTTAAAATGTATGGTGTGGTGGCGACATTACTGGGCACGTTTATTGGTGGAAGCCTGGTGCATCGTTTCGGTGCGTTGCGTGTGCTGTTTGCCGCGGCCATGCTCCATGCGCTTACCAATCTCATGTATGCGTTGCAGGCTTATGTGGGGCACGATGTGACGTTGCTTGCCCTCGGCACGACGCTTGAGAATGTCACGGGCGGTATCAGCTCCGCCGCGTTCGTTGCGTATCTAAGTTCGCTCTGCAACCTGCATTATACTGCCACGCAATATGCGCTGTTGAGCGCACTTGCCTCCCTTGGCCGGACGCTGCTTTCGGGGTTTGCCGGCGAAATCGTAAAACGCATGGGGTGGATGGGTTTCTTCGTGTTTTCCGCCACGCTGGCACTCCCAGGATTGATAGTATTGGGGGTACTCAATAAAAAACTCAGGGCCACTTCACTTCCGGCGGAAGCGACATCAGGATAGCATCGGTATTACCGCCGGTCATCAGGCCGAAGCGCGTGCCACGGTCGTAGAGCAGGTTAAATTCCACGTAGCGTCCGCGCCGCATTAATTGATGTTCACGTTCGGCCTTGGTCCACGGCTTGTTCATATGGCGCTGAACGATCTGCGGGTAGATGTCCAGAAACGTCTTGCCCACTTCCTGCGTGAAAGCAAAGTCCTGCTCCCGGTTGCCGGAATCCAGATAATCAAAGAAAATGCCGCCGATGCCGCGTGGCTCGTTTCGGTGCTTGAGGAAGAAATATTCGTCACACCATTGCTTGTATTTGGGATAGTAGTCGGGTGAAAATCTATCACAGCAGGCTTTGAAAACTGAATGAAAAAGGGAAGTATCCTCATCGTTTGCAACCATAGGAGTCAGGTCAGCCCCACCACCAAACCAGGCTTTAATGGTTTCGGGTTTCTCCCCGCCAATACAGATCATCCGCGTATTCATGTGCACCGCAGGCACGTGCGGTGAGCACATATGAGCGACCAGGGAAATGCCAGAAGCCCAGAAAAAAGGCGTTTCCAATGCCCCCGGCATTTCCTTGCGCATTTCTGGTGATAGTGTGCCGTGGACGGTCGAGATATTGACGCCCACCTTCTCGAACACACGGCCTTTCATGAGTGACATTTCACCGCCACCGCCGCCCACGCGCGCCCATTTTTTGCGCTCAAACTTTGCGCCGTCTTCCAGCGCCTCAAACGCGGCGCAGATGCGATCGCGCAATTGCTGAAACCACTCTGGTGCACGTTCCTGAAAAGCAGGGATATCTGACATAGCCTAATGCCTGAAATGGCGCACGCTGGTGAAGACCATCGCCATATCGTGTTGATCGGCGGCCTTGATGACGTCTTCGTCGCGTATGGAACCGCCCGGCTGAATGAGCGCCGCAATACCCGCTTTGGCAGCGTTATGCACATTATCATCAAACGGGAAGAATGCGTCAGATGCCAGCACTGCCCCGTGCGTGGACAATTTGGCTTCCTCTGCCTTCCAGCAGGCGAGCCGCACGCTGTCCACCCGGCTCATTTGTCCTGCGCCGATGCCAATGGTGGCAGAGTCGCGCGCAATCACAATGGCGTTGGATTTCACGTGCTTGGCAACCGTGAAGGCAAAAATCATATCGCGCAGTTGTGCCTCAGTTGGCTTGCGCTTACTTACGGTTTTGACATCCTTTTCGCTCACATGTGCGGCATCGGTATCCTGAAGCAGGAATCCGCCGAGCACTGCTTTCATCATCAGGTGATGCTTACCTACTTCGGCCATGCCACCGGTCAGCAGCAAGCGCAGATTCTTCTTTTTCTCCAGCAGCGCCATCGCCTTTTTATCGGCATCGGGTGCAATGATGACTTCCAGAAACAGATTGCCGATAGCTTCGACCGTTTGCGCATCCAGCGTGCGGTTGGTGGCGATGATGCCGCCGTAAGCACTCACCGGGTCGCAGGCCAGTGCTTTTTTGAAAGCTTCGGTGATATTTTCCCCCAGCGCCACGCCGCAAGGGTTGGCGTGCTTGATGATGGCAATCGCCGGTTCGCTGAATTCACTGACCAGAGCGAATGCCGCGTCGGTATCGTTGATATTATTGTAACTCAGCTCCTTGCCCTGAATCTGCTCGGCAGTTGCCAGGCCAGCGCTTGCATTCGGATAAGTATAGAAGGCAGCTTTCTGATGCGGATTTTCGCCGTAGCGCAGCGTCTGCCTGCGTGTGGCGCTGATGGAAATTTGCTCAGGAAAATGTTCGCCCAGCACATGCGAGAACCACGCGCTGATGGCGGCGTCATACGCAGCGGTGCGGCTGTAAGCCTTGGCGGCGAGCGCTTTGCGCAGCTCCAGGGTCGTGCCTTTGTTGCTGGCAATCTGTTCCTGCACGCGCGCGTAGTCTGTCGGGTCAACCACTACCGTCACGCTTTCATGATTCTTGGCTGCCGAGCGCACCATCGCCGGGCCGCCGATGTCGATCTTCTCAACGCATTCGTCATAATCCGCGCCTTTGGCGACGGTGGCCTCGAAGGGATAAAGGTTGATGACGACGAGATCGATAGGTGCAATGTCGTGCGCCTTCATGGATTTTTCGTGCTCGGCGACTTTGCGCCGCCCCAGAATGCCACCATGAATTTTGGGATGCAGGGTTTTCACGCGCCCATCGAGCATTTCCGGAAATCCGGTATGCTCGGCGACTTCCTTGACTTGTATGCCGGCATCGCGCAGCGCCTTGGCGGTGCCGCCGGTGGAGAGAATTTCAATGTTATGCTCGGCCAGAAAACGGGCGAATTCGACAAGGCCGGTTTTATCGGAGACGGAAAGCAGGGCGCGGGTGATGGGGCGAATCATATTTTCTCGGAAGGGTGGTTATGATATTCCGGCACCAGCCTTTTTAACACTTCAAGCACATGGCGCACACGATGCTTATCGCAAGCCTCACGCAGTTCGGTAAGTGTGCGCGAGAGTGTCGCCATCGGCTCAAAGCGGGGGCTGGCAAGCCAGATGCGTTCGACGGGGGTTTTAGCGGATTCTTCGGTAAAGTGAAACAATTCTTCAAACATTTTTTCGCCGGGCCGTAAGCCGGTGAATTCAATCTTGATATCTTCGTAAGGCTTGAGTCCCACGAGGCGAATCATCTGCTCGGCCAAGTCAAGTATACGCACGGGCTGGCCCATATCGAGCACGTATACTTCGCCGTTCTTGCCGCCGAGGGTGGATGCCTGTAGCACCAGTTCCACCGCTTCGCGTACGGTCATGAAATAGCGCACCATATCGGGATGGGTCACTGTGATCGGGCCGCCCTGTGCTAGCTGGCGCTGGAAGAGAGGGACGACCGAGCCGGTTGAACCCAGCACGTTGCCGAAACGCACGGCGACAAAGCGCGTGATGCCACGCAGTGGCGCTTCCTGGCCAAGCGCCTGGCAGTAATTCTCTGCAGCACGCTTGCTTGCGCCCATAACATTGGCGGGATTGACCGCCTTGTCAGTGGAAATCAGCACCATCACCAACACGCCTGCCTTAGCACAGGCGTCGGCCACGCATTTGGTGCCGAACAGATTGGTCAGCACCGCTTCTTCCGGGTTGGCTTCGGCCAGCGGCACATGCTTGATCGCGGCGGCATGAAACACAATCTCCGGTTTCTCGCGTGCGAAAATCAGGTTCAGGTAATCGCTGTTGCGCACATCGGCAATCAATGCGGTGCGCGCCACGGCAGGAAAATGCTGCGCAAGCTCCAGATCGATTTGATAGAGGGCATATTCGGAAAGCTCCACCAAGATAAGGCGGGAGGGTTTAAAACTCGCAATCTGACGCACGAGCTCGCTGCCGATAGTGCCACCCGCACCCGTCACCAGCACCACTTTGTCGGCAATGAATTCGGCGACATTGGTTTTATCATGCACGTTCTGCGCGCGACCCAGCAAATCCTCGAGCGCAATCGGGCGCACCTCCAGCTTATCCTGCACGCCCTCCTTGAAATCCGCCAGGCGTGGCAGACGGGTCAGCGGCAGGCCCAAGCGATCGGTGATATCAAGCAGGCGGCGCATCTTGGCGCCGTCGAGGCGGTCATAGGTGATAATCGCGCGCTGGGGAGGCACGCCGTTCTTTGCCAAGTCACTCACCACGCGCGGTAATTCGTCAATCCGTCCATAGATACGTGTGCCGCGAATGGTGCGGCCGATGCGCCGTTCGTCATCATCGACAATGCCCACCACCATATACTGGGCGGACGGCCCCGAACGCGTATCGCGCAGGAAAAGCTCGGCACGGTCGCCGGCGCCAATCAGCACCACGGGAATGCGGTTGTCGCCCTTAACCGTAACCTTAAGTCCTAGCCGCCAGTCCCGCCATATGCGGTAAAGAAAGCGTGGTCCGCCAAGCAGTGCCAGCAACAGCAGCCACTGGATGAACGGTACCGAGCGCGGCATGCCCTCCAGACGGTTAAGCACGAACAGCAGCGGATAAAATATGACAAGGGCAACGGTTGCGGCCTGTGTGATAGCCACCAGATCGGCTGCCGAGGCATAGCGCCAAATGCCCTGGTAAAGGCGCATCTGCGAGAAGACGACGAAACAAATGGCGGCACAGAGCAGCGTGGAAATAGGCAGCGTATTTCCCAGATGTTCGCCGATCTCCCTCTCATCCCCCAGACGCAGGTAGAGCGCAAGCAGAAAGCTTGCGCCTGCCATGAACGTATCATGCAGCGCGGTCGGCAAATGGCGGCGATTTCCAAGCAACAGGAGCATTCGCTATTGATAGGGGATGATTTGGGTTACGGCAAGCACCTGAAATGCCGAATGAGTAAAGCGGTGAGAAGATAGCCGAGTGCTATTGCGGCTAGGCCCGCGCAAAATGACATCGTGGCGCATGCGGCAAGCACGATGAGCAAGATATTGAGCGCGCTGATGCGGCAGACAACCTCGGTGTGCGTAAGTCCATCGCGCACCGCTTGTTGATAAGCATGCTGCGAATGTGCCTGCCAGATTTTCTCGCCGCGCATGAGCCGTGTAAGCAGAGTGGAAGTCGCATCACTTAAGTAGTAAGCGGGCAGTATCAATGCCGCCAGCCATTCGCCATTAAGCGCTAGGCATAGCAGCAGGTAAAACGTAAGAAACCCAAGTGTAACGCTGCCGACATCGCCCATGAACAGCCGCGCCGGGCTGCGGTTGAACCAGTAAAACCCGAGCGTGGCAGCTCCCACGATGCCTGCTTGCAGCGCAAGCGATACCGGCAGTGCGGGATGCAGTATGCGTATTACGCAGATGCCGATGATGGTCCAGATTGTCTGCATCGAGGTGATGCCATCAATGCCGTCCATGAAATTGGTCAGGTTGATGTACCACATCCAGAAGAGCAGCAGAAAAATCCACGCCCATACATAAGGCAGCCATGCAGGAAATAGCAGGGCAGGAAAGCCGAAAAGCGCCACGGCGACGGCGATACATTGTGCAAGTAATCGCCAATGCACGGAAATGCTTTTTAGATCGTCCACAAAAGAAACAGCGGCAAGTAATAACGCTGCACATACAATGGTGAGTGGCATACCCGCAAGGGTAAGAAACAGCAGTGCGCTTGCCACCATGGCGATGCCGCCGCCGCGCGGCACGGGCGCTTTATGGTTGCTGCGGGTGTTGGGTACATCCATCACCCCGCGCTTACTGAGGGCCGTAAGTGCAATCCGGGTACCCAGCAGCGAAAGCACAAAAGCAATGAGGGGAAGCATCATCACCGGAATGAACATCCGGAGGAACCGGTCGGATTCATGATGCGCTGGAGCGTTATTTTTCCGTTCCAGATGCAGTATTCTTCGTATGGATTATGTATGGTCACAGGGGGATGGCCTTTAATCTGAAAAGAAACGACCGGACCCCATTCCTCAATAACACCGCTAGTGGGAGACATTTTTACCGTGCGTGCTGCGCCTGCGTTGTTAACGATCACCTCATAACTTGCGCTATCGCAGTCAGAAAGCTTTGAGGCCTGAGCGGTAAGCGGCAAAAGACAGGCAAATAGCAGGAGCAGATGTTTCATGAGTCTGATATTAGCGCCGCCCGAATAATTTCTCAATATCGTTGAGCTTGAGCTCGACATAGGTCGGTCTGCCGTGGTTGCATTGGCCTGAGTGCGGCGTTGCTTCCATCTGGCGCAATAGCGCATTCATCTCGGCAAGACTGAGTGCACGTCCCGCCCGCACGCTGCCGTGGCATGCCATCGTGCCGCAGATATGCTCGAGCTTTTCTTTCAAAGCCAGTGCATCGCCCCATTCTTCAATGTCGTCGGCCAGATCGCGAATGAGACCCCTCACATCGGTATCACCTAGCAGCGCGGGCACTTCGCGCACCACCACCGTGCCTTCGCCGAAGGATTCCATCACGAGGCCAAGCGCGGCGAATTCCCCGGCGCGCGCAAGCAGGCGCGAGGCATCCGGTTCACCTAGTTCGACCACTTCCGGTAAGAGTAATTTCTGGCGCGCCATGCCGGTTTGGGCCAGCGATTCTTTCATACGCTCATACACCAGCCGCTCATGTGCTGCGTGCTGATCGACGATGACGATGCCGTCCTGCGTCTGTGCAACAATATAAGTATTATGCAACTGCCCGCGCGCGGCGCCGAGGGGATAGGCCACGCTCTCCTGCATTGGTACTTCCTGCGTGCGCGCGGCAGGGGGCTGTGCAGTTTGTGGCAAGAGGGAAGGTGCTAGCGGTTCGTAGAGCATCGCCACCGCTTCGGCGAGATTACCATGCATGGGTGCGGCGAAGGAGTGGGGGGAATAAGGGACAGATTGTGGACGCGCGGCACCGAGTGCGGCAAGAGAAACGGTGGTGGACGCGCGGTGACCGGCTTCGGCCAGCGCGTGTTTGAGCGCAGTGATGATCATGCCGCGCACCAGACCAGGTTCGCGAAAGCGTACTTCGGCTTTAGCAGGGTGAACGTTGACGTCGACTGTGTCTGCTGCCAGATCGAGAAAGAGCGCTACCACCGGATGGCGCCCATGACCCAGAAAATCCTGATAGGCCGCACGCACGACACCCAGTAGTAGCTTGTCGCGCACCGGGCGATTATTGACGAAGAGATATTGCTCGGATGATGTGCCGCGGTTGTACGTGGGCAGACTTGCAAAACCGCTGAGCCGCGTAGTATCGCGCGTGACATCAATGGCAAGGCTGTTGGCTTCGAATTCCCGCCCCAGCACGTCGCCCAGCCGTGCGATTCTTCCTTTCAGCAAGTCGCCCTGTGCACTGCCGTAGCGTAGTAGCGTGCGTGCGTCGCTAGTGAAGGTGAAGCTCACCTCGGGGTGCGCCATGGCAAGGCGCATAACGATGTCTTTAGCGTGCTCGACCTCCGTGCGGTCGGCACGCAAAAATTTGAGGCGCGCAGGCGTGGCATAAAACAAGTCGCGCACTTCAACGGTCGTGCCTGCTGCATGGGCGGCGGGTGTGACTTCACTTGTCTCGCCGCCTTCAACATGGATTTGCCATGCCGCATCACTGCCGCGCGCGCGACTGGTGATGGTAAGGCGGCTCACCGAGCCGATGGAAGGGAGTGCTTCGCCGCGAAACCCCAGATGCTTCACCTGTAGCAAGTCGTCGTCCGGCAGTTTGGAGGTTGCATGGCGCTCGACGGCGAGGGCCAACTCGGCCTTATTCATGCCTGTGCCGTCATCATTCACCTGAATGAGTGTTTTGCCAGCATCGCGTAGCACAATATCAATATGCTTCGCGCCTGCGTCAATGGCGTTCTCGACCAGCTCTTTGACTGCCGAGGCCGGGCGCTCAATCACTTCGCCCGCAGCGATGCGGCTGATGGTGGTGGGAGGTAAAATACGAATGGTCATGGCTAGAAAATAAGCCATGACAGACGTTACGGCAAGCAGTCTCACGCTCTACTGAAACTTAAAACTAAGCGCACAGTTGGCACCTGCGCCGCTGTTCATTTCCAGGGAATAATGCTGGATTGCGTTGGCGACGCCAGGAGTGCCAGTGGTAGTACTGCTGTTATCGTAACAGGTGGTGCTCGATCCCGCTATGGCTGTGGTGGTTGGGGTGCCAAAAACCGGTTGACTACCAGCATCCGTGCCATCGCACCAGTGCTGATCGACGTTCCCGAGATACCACGCCATAACGTTGCCTGATTGCGGCAAACCATCATCAATTTTTTTATCAATTGCATAGGCTTGTGATACAGGAATGTTTGGAGCCGAATTCAGCTTACCAAACTGAGTTGAGGCCGCGATATTGCTCACAGCCGAAAGCCCGAAAAGATTGTAGCCAAAATTCAGACCAGTACTACCGGTCCAGTAGTAGGGACTGTAGACATAAAAATAATTGCCGCGGCCTATCTTCGCCTGTGGAAAATAAAGATTTATAGTTGTCCCTGTTATGTCGGCGCCTGGTACAACAGTCGAACTCGCGGTGTTAAAGCCGCCATCGATCAGATTTCCCGCAACAGGGCTGCTTAAATCCACCCAGAACATGGCCGTTTCTCCACCGGCTTCTGCAGTACCAAAATTTGCACTATTAGTGGCAATTATTCCTTCAATTACACCGTTACCATCGCCTTCGCCTGCCTGTGTTCCGCGCGCTGCAAAGCCGAATTGCTGGGCAGCCGTTGGATTAATATCACCGGGAAGATAGCCGAATTTTCCGCGAAAAGTGTTGGCTGCTGTATTGTATTTTTCCACCTGAGTAATTGTGGCGCGGACTTCGCCAGCGCGAATCAAATCTTGCCCCACCAGTACTCCGCCGACAATCAGGCCGATGATAACAAGCACGATGGAGAGCTCGATGAGCGTGAAGCCCTTTTGCATCTTTCGTGAATGTGCCTGGGTGCTCATTTGCCCATTACTGAAATTTAAAACTCAGCGCACAATTAGCTCCTGCACCATTGCTGATTTCCAGAGAATAATGCTGTGTCGCATTGGCGATACCAGGTGTGCCGCTGGTGGTGGAGCTATTATCATAGCAAGTGGTGCTTGACCCTGCGATTGCTGTGGTGGTCGGTTTCGGTTGATTCGCACTACTTGTGGCATCAGTTCCGTCGGTCCACTTTAGATCGCCATTTACGCCCAAATACCACGCCATGACATTGCCGGATTGCGGCATCCCGTCGTCAATCTTGCTGTCAATGGCGTAGGCTTGTGAAACGGGGATGTTTGCGGTTGATAAAACGTATCCAAATCTAGAGGACGCGGCAATATTGTTTACTGCTGACAAGCCAAAATAGTTGATGCCGAGGTCAACCGAGGTGCTGCCATTCCAGTAGGTAGTGCTATGGACATAAAAATAATTGCCGCGCCCTATTTTTGCCTGCGGCAGATAAAGATTTATATTGGTGCCCGTAATGTCCGCACCCGGCACGACATTTGGAGTGGCGGTATTAAATCCACCGTCGATCAGAGTACCAGCCGCCGCGCTACTTAAGTCCACCCAAAACATGGCAGTCTCGCCGGCTGCGGAACCATAATTGCCTCCCCCCCCGGTAGATCCGTTCCAGGTAACGCCATCTAATATGCCGTTACCATCACCCTCTCCGTAATATACTCCCCTTGTTGCAAACCCAAATTGTCCAGCAGTGGGATTAGGAATATCACCGGGTAAATAACCAAATCTTCCACGAAACGTGTTGGCTGCCGTGTTGTATTTCTCCACCTGCGTAATAGTAGCGCGTACTTCGCCTGCACGAATCAAATCTTGCCCCACCAGTACTCCGCCGACAATGAGTCCGATGATAACGAGCACGATAGAAAGCTCGATGAGCGTGAAGCCTTGTCTGTCAGGTGATTTTACATGCATGGAATAATTTCTATCATTACGCATCTTTAAAATCAAACTGGCCCGTGCTTACGCTCTGGGGTGTGCTTTCTGATAAGCGTTGAGTAATCGCTCATGATCGACCTTGGTGTAACGCTGGGTGGTGGAGAGATCGGCATGGCCTAACAGTTCTTGAATGGTGCGCAAATCGCCGCCGCTGGCAAGCAAATGCGTGGCGAAGCTGTGGCGGAAGGCATGCGGTGTAGCAGAATCTGACAAGCCCAGCGCGCCGCGCAAAATGCGAATTTCTTTTTGCAGAATTTCTGGCCGTAGAGGTTTACCGCGAGTGCCACGAAACAATGCTTCGTTGGCATTCAGAGTGTAAGGGCAGGATTTTTTATACGCTTCAATTGCTTCATGAATTTGGGGCAGCAGAGGTACCATACGCTGCTTGCGGCCTTTACCAGTCAGTGTCAGCGACGCCGCGCCCGGCGGAATATCTTTGGGCGTTAGCGCCAGCGCTTCGCTGATGCGCAAGCCGCAGCCGTAAATAAGCGTCAGAAGCGCTGCATCGCGTGCCTGTGCCCAGGCTTCTTTATGATGCGCACCGATATGAGTGAGTGACTCCAGTGCCTGCGTTTCTGCGAGTGCTTTTGGCAACGATTTGGGTAGTTTCGGCGTGCGCAGATGGAAGATGGCCGAGTTTTCGATAACTTCGTGCTTCTCAAGGTAGCGAAAGAAGCCGCGTACCACCGATACGGCGCGCGCGGTGGAGGCGGCCGAGAGGCCCTCGCCGTGACGTGCTGCAAGCCAGCTTCTGAAATCGCGCAGCGACCATCCGGCTAGCTGCGTAAACGTCACTTCGCCGCCGCTATGCCGGTTAGCAAACGCAAAGAAATCACGAATATCGGTGCTGTAAGCGGTTATGGTATGAGCAGAGGAAGCCTTCTGATGCGCAAGCCACCCAAGCCACTGCTTTACCGCTTTGCCAAGTGCGGCATCAATCGGTAAAGCGCTTAGATGAGCGTGGCTATCCCACTGTCGCTTAGGCATTCATCCAGCCTGTGTTCTACGATTTGCGCAAGGAACGAGAGCATCTCGGTGCCCTGGCCTTCGTGAAAATGGTTTTTGATTCGCACGCCGAATGCCAAGACCACGCCCCGCTGAGAAGAGGGTAAGCGCATGCGTAGCAACGCTGCAGATTCAGTGATGCCGGAGCAATTGGCAAAAATCTGCTCAAAGCCGTAAATGAATTTCTTGGAGGTATCGCTGATAAGCAGAATGGATTCGCTCTTGCCCATGGCTTTGTCGATCAACCCCGCCTCTAAGAACGACACGCCGGACGCATTTTCTTCACTGAATTTATTTTCATAAAACTCTGCCGCTTCCGACTCAATCCCCAAGCGCACAATATCAACATTGAAAAGCGCCGGCAGATCCATGGCGATGACCTCAAGCAGTTGCTCCAGTCCTGGCGCACGCATCAGCGAAAGCACACCCTTATGCACCTGATGCAGGGTCGACATATTGTCCCGGCTGGATAACACCAGCCCCTCATATTTATTCTTGAGCGTATGGAGTCCTTTTTGCAGTTTACCCACCATGTGACTCTGCAAATCGACGACATTACCGCCGTGATCGACTTCCGGTGCTGTCAGGCTCTCAAACAGTTCAGCATTGTGCTTGAAGAAGTCTGGATGCTTGCGCAGGTAATCCACCACCTGCTGCTTTGTGACGTTTTCTTTGTTCGAACTCACGGGTTCTTCCTGTGCCATATCATGCGACTATTTTCTGGCCGGTTTTTTGCCAGTCGGCAAGGAAAGTGGCAAGCCCCTTTTCGGTGAGGGGGTGCTGTGCAAGCTGCTTCATCACCGAAGGTGGGATGGTTGCCACATGCGCGCCCATCTTGGCGGCATCCACAATATGCGTCGGGTTGCGCACGCTGGCCACCAGCACTTCAGTAGTGAAAGCTGCGTATTGCTTGTAAATGGTGCAGATGTCGGCAATCAGGCTCATGCCGTTCTCGCCGATGTCATCGAGCCTGCCTACGAACGGCGAAACGAACGTTGCTCCTGCTTTAGCAGCAAGGATCGCCTGTGCGGCTGAGAAGCAGAGCGTGACGTTGACCATCGTGCCGCGACTGGTGAAATGCTTGCAGGCTTTCAAGCCGTCCCACGTCAGTGGCACCTTGATCGCAATATTCTTGGCTATCTTGGCAAGTTTT
>Ga0206965_10084_pt1 | contig 27946 bp, 25 predicted proteins | sample Alteio_BWOrgHeat_26_FD_152973 | JGI IMG/M metagenome (GOLD analysis project Ga0206965, IMG submission 152973) | Enriched cells from forest soil in Barre Woods Harvard Forest LTER site, Petersham, Massachusetts, United States -... | ecosystem: Environmental > Terrestrial > Soil > Temperate forest >...
CCACGCTTTTTAACGATATATTTACGCCGATCGGAAAATGAAATAAGCCGCTCCAACCAGACACAGGCCCGCCCATACGTAGTCGAGCTTGAACGGCTGGTTCATGTAGAACATTGCAAACGGCACAAAGACCGAGAGAGTGATGATTTCCTGCATGATTTTGAGCTGCCCGAGCGGAATGCCCGCCGAGTTGCCGATGCGGTTGGCCGGCACTTGCAGCAAGTATTCAAACAGCGCAATACCCCAACTCACCAGCGCGGCGATGATCCACGGGCGTTCGGAAAGATTTTTCAAATGACCATACCAGGCAAAGGTCATGAAAACATTCGAGCAGACCAGCAAAAGGGTCGTCTGCCAGAACGAGGGAGTCATAATGGTGTTCATAGGATAAAAACGGTAGGGGGAATTGGAGCAAATTGATCCATCAGAGGCAAAGGCATAACAGTGAGGCTTGCCTGGCAATGGGATTATTGTCAAAGTTAGCACATGGGTTTAGCCCACGCAAACATCACGCTTGAGAATCCGAAACTGCCGAAGTTAAAGCCGTTGCAGGTTAAAGCACTGGCGGATTCAGGGGCGGTGTATTTATGCGTGCCGGAGCAGGTGGCCGAGCAATTGCGTTTGGAGCCACTCTACGAAAGAGAAGTCATTTTGGCTGATGGCCGAAAACAGATTTGCCCCTATGTCGGCCCGGTGCATGTGCGCTTTGACAACCGCGGTTGCATGGTCGGCGCCGTGGTGATGGGTGATGAAGTATTGCTTGGCGCGATTCCAATGGAGGACATGGATTTGGTGGTGCTACCCCAAGCACGCAAGGTGACGATTAATCCCGAGAACCCGAATTTTGCATCAGGCGCGGCCAAAGGCTTCCGGCATCCGCGCCTGTAGATAATAGGCAATTTATCGTGCCATGCCTCGCTTAAGTCAGCATGTCTGCTTTCAATGCCGGAAGGTTTTTAAGAAGCCACACGACTATCTACTACCGGACCGAAAAGGCAATCGACCTGTTCGGAAGGCTTATTCTTGCCCGCAATGTTCCGAGCCGATGGTGTATATGGGCTATAAATTTCGCGCGCCAAAAATGTCTAATCTCAAAGACTGGAAAAAGATCGAAAGCGCAGTTGCGAATGGCATCGATTTGAAGATAGCCATGAGAAAGATTCCGAACAAATTAATGTCGCAACCAAAACCAGTTCATTATTCGACTACGATGATTAAGTCGCTAGGTCTCTAAGTTGCCCTACTTCGCGTCTTCGTCTTTATCGCCTTTTTCGGCGATGGTCTCGCCGCCGGTGACGTGGACTTTGGCCATGATGGCTGCCTTCACTTCGGCGGCAATTTTCTGATTGTCGTCGAGATATTTCTTGGCCGCTTCGCGGCCCTGGCCGATGAGATTACCCTGGTAGGCAATCCATGCGCCTTTCTTTTCAAAAATCTTGTGTTCAATGCCGAGGTCGAGCAGCGAGCCGGAGCGCGAGATGCCTTCGTCGAAATTAATGTCAAACTCGCATTCGGTAAACGGCGGGGCGACCTTGTTCTTGACCACCTTGACGCGGGTGCGGTTCCCGGTGACGCGGCCGGTCGGGTCCTTAATCTGCGTTACGCGGCGGATGTCGATGCGAATGGACGAGAAAAATTTCAGCGCACGGCCACCGGGGGTGGTTTCCGGGCTGCCGTACATGACGCCGATTTTTTCGCGGATTTGGTTCGTGAAAATGCACACGCACTGGCTCTTGCTAATGCAGGCGGTGAGGCGGCGCATGGCCTGGCTCATCATGCGGGCCTGGAGGCCGACGGTGGCGTCGCCCATCTGGCCTTCGAGTTCAACTTTCGACACGAGCGCGGCCACGGAGTCGAGCACCACGACGTCGATGGCGTTGGAGCGGATGAGAGTCTCCACGATGTTCAAGGCGTCTTCGCCGGATTCTGGCTGGGAGACCATGAGGTTGGTCAAGTCCACGCCGACGGTCTTGGCGTACTTGGGGTCGAGTGCATGCTCGACGTCTACAAACACGGCGTTCCCGCCCTGGCGCTGGGCCTCGGCGATGACGGACAAGCAAAGGGTGGTTTTGCCGGAAGATTCCGGCCCAAAAATCTCCACAATACGACCGCGCGGCAGGCCGCCGACGCCCAAGGCGAGGTCAATCGCCACTGACCCGGTGGAAATGGACGACACGGTCATTTTGGTCGCCTCGCCCAGGCGCATAATGGTGCCTTCGCCAAACTGTTTATTGATGGCGGAAAGGGCCAACTCGATGGGTTTGGCGGCTTTGGGGACGAGGGGCTCGGCGTGGGCGGTTTTGGCCATGGCGGGAGGAATTTAAGGTTAGAGGGAAAAGGAATTCTTAGAGCGAAAAATAGCGAGGAAATAATCGTTGGCAAGCCTATAATGCATATTTGTTCACTATATCGATTTAAGGCGGTTTTTCGGCTAATTTGGCTCTTTTTACCTACCCAATGGGGATGTCTATGGGTAAAAAAAGGAACACGCGCTCCTCGAAAGGGGCGCGCGTTGCTTGGCAAACAATAATTGCGGAATACAGCAATCAGGATTACGGCTTTTTCGCCCGAAAGCTCGCGCGGTCGTCGGCTTCGAGCCAGTCGAACAAGGTGGCCTTTTTCGGGTCCAGGCCGAGTTTGGTGCAGTTGTCGACAAACGAAGCGCGTTTTTCGGGATCGTTGTACAGGCTATAGGCTTCGGTTTGATCGGACCACTTCTTGATTTCCTCCGCGGTCCGGTGCGTGCCGTTGGCCAGCAGCCAGGCGCCGACGTCTTCATAATTTTCCGAGTTTTGCACGGCTTCCTTGAACTGTTCGCCGGTGATGCCCTTGAAGGAGAAAAGCTGTTGATCCAAGGGACAGGCGTAATGGTATTCACCCTGGCTTCCATTGATGGTGGCGCGGCATTTGTCGGTGGCGCGCATGGCAATGACGAAGCCGTTGAGGCGTTCACGCGGGCTGTGCGGGGCTTGTTTGGTGAGGTCGCGGGCGATGATGGTGGCGTACATGGTAGAGTTGGGTTTAGTAGGTTAGTTTTGGATGGTGAAATATTTATTTGGGCGCCTGGTTGTGGGCTTCGACGAACCAGGTCCATTTATCGATGCCGCGTGAAACCTCGGTGAACAGGTCGGCGGTGTCGGCATCCTGCAGCTGGTTCGCTTCACTGATGGCTTCGCGTGCCTCGTGACCGAAGCAGCCCAGGGCATGGGACACGGCGGCGACGTGGTCGAGGCCGTCGGCCAGAATCAGCGGGTATTCCGGCAGGCGGGAGCGCGCAGCGGCGACGCGGGCAGTGCCTTCAGCAATGCCACCGAGCTGCACAATACGCTCGGCGATCATGTCCACGTAGGATTCGACGGCTTCGTCCACCTGGTCAAAGAGTTCATGCAGACCGATGAAGCTGGGGCCTTTCACATTCCAATGGGCCTGCTTCAACTGCGTCTGCAAATCCACGGCGGAGGCGAGGCGTTCGTTCATGAGCGCGTTTAGTTTCACCCGGCGTTTTTCCGGGAGATCGTTTTCCGTTTCATACATGCGGTTGGCTTCCGCAATGTCGGCGTGCGAGGATTTAGGCATAAATTAATTAGGGGCGGTCGAAGAAGACGGGCCGGGTTCTGCGTGATGGTAGTGTTCGTCGATCAATTGAGATTCGGCGGCCAGCCAGTGATCGATGTCGCGGCCATGCGGCGCGCCTTCGCTGATGAAGATGGCATAGGCGCGGCGGGCGATGGCGTCGGCCGAGGGCGTGAAATCGCGGCGGGGTGGCGCGGTTTGCTGTGAAGCCGTCGATGAAGAGGTCCCGGCCAGTGGTTGATTTTGAGCGGGAGTGCGATGCGGAAGAACTTTCATGCGAGAACATAGGCCAGGGCAGTTTATTCTGCAATGGGCTGTTGTCCTACTGAGGAAGAAGCGATGAAATGCCTGAGGTGAATCCGAAAAGTTTTTGACTCAATTCACCTTAAGCCCGCGTCTGCGTAAACTATTGTTTACCCAAATGGCACAGAACTTTTTCAGGCGGCCTGATGTTCCGTAATCAATTGCAATTCCGCTTCGAGCCAGTGCCGGATATCGGAGCCGTGTCGCGCGCCTTCGTGGATAAAGATGTAATAGGCGCGGATGGCCACGTCGAGGTGGGCCGGGCGGAAATTTATCAAGGGCGGTTTTGCTTTTGCTGGCACCATGGCAGCTTCCACTGCGGCCACGGGAGTTGGCCGGCGGGTGGGTTTTATGTTCGGTGGCGGCGGATAGTGCTGGAGCCGGTTATGCATTGGGCGATATTAAGCGAGTAGCAGTTTTCCGGCCATGGTGGGGCCGCGGTGCGGCAAAGGAGCAAAGGGACTGAGGCACTAAGGCACTAAGGCGGCTGAAGCAGGCGGGTGTCGTTACTAATTGGACGGTTGGGAGCGGATCTTTTTCAAGGCGGCGTTATGCTCAGCGACGAGTTGCAATTCGGCCTCGAGCCAGTGGTCGAGGTCGTAACCGTTGGTACCACCATTGTTTAGAAAAATATAATAGGCGCGCTTTTCAATTTCTTCCTTGGAGGGAACAAAATTTCGGTCGAGGGGATTGGATTGCATGGGAGATGTTTATAGGGGGGGAGGGGAAGCGGCAAGGGATTTTGGAGAAGGACTAAGGAAGGAGCAAAGGAGCAATGGGAGGCAAACGCTGAACGCCGAACGCTTAACGCCCAAGGAAAGATTATTTATTCAAGAGTGCTCGATTTAGGGCGATTTGGCGCGATTTGCCACGAATTTTGAGAGAAGGGATGGAAATTTGCGGGTTGGGGAAGCAAATCGAATAAAGGGGGGATGGGGGCCCCTCCCTAAAAAATGGCCTGATTTGGTTTGATTAGGTTTGATTTGGTCGGAGTGAAAGAGGTTTTGGGGATGAGTTATAGAAAAGGGTTCGAGGTGTCTGGTTCCTCGATATTGGTTGGGGATTTTGGTTTTTGAACCAAGTATTATAACAGATGATGCGAGTGGTGGAAGGAATGCGTTGGCTAGGTTGGATTGGTTGGTTGGGTTTGAACGGTTGGAAATAACAGTGGGATGCAAAACAAGATTTCTGCGCAGGCATCGCCGCGTGCCGGCGTTTGCGCGCGAGGGAGTTTGCACTGGCTGCACTGGCGCTTAGTAGGGAATCGCCCCATGGTGGGAGGTGGGGCCGCTCGGCTATGCTTTTCGCCATCGCGGGCGCAAAATAAGTTCGCGGGTTTTAATTTTTCAAAGATCAAAACATGAATGAACTCGTGCTAAATATTTTGTCAAAGCGGGCCGCTTTAAAAGATAAGCCGGACGCCCAAGGGCAAGCTTTCACCAACAGCATGATTATTGCCGGGACCCAATACTTCGGCAAGCAAGGCGGCGCGAATCTCCGCCAGTTGCCCGTGGTCGTGGTTGTTTACAATGACATCCACGCCGCCCAACGCGCGGCGGAGGCCGTGGAGCAACTGGTCCCCAAATTCAGCGACCAGGGTTGCGAGCAGATCCTGCCTGTGCCGGTTGAGCAGTTGGATGACCCCGGCCATTTTGACCGCCTGCTTTCTTATGCAAACTCGGCGGACATGATTATCGTTTCGTATAACGGCGTGGACGATTTTCCCGACCCGCTTAAAAAATGGATTGTGAAATTTCTTCTCCAGCAAAAGCAGGGCCACGCGGCCGTCATTGCATTGTTGGGCGCCAATGAGAAACTGGACGCGCCGGATTCGCCTCGTTATCAATTTTTTAAAAACGCCGCCTGGGCGGCCGGCTTGGCTTTTATTCCGCCAGCGGGATGAGTTCGGAGAAGGGACTGAGGGACAAAGGAGCAGAGGGACAGAGGATTCTCGCGCGAAGGCGCGGAGGCGCATAGGCTATTTAGCTGCAGGGAGCACATGCAGGAACTGACGCCTGCCCATCCTGAGTAGGAGGTCTTGGGCGCGCAGAGCATGCTGTCTGATTGGCGGGTCTTCAATATTTGCAACGGCTTTGAAGATTTCAGTGGCTTCGTCTTCATTCCAGAACTGAGCGGCTTTTTGTTGAACGGCCACAAGAGTTAATTCCAGTGCGCGAATTGACTCGCGGGGATATTGTTTGGCAATTTCAGCGAAGTGTTTCATCCAGAGAAATTGGTTTTTTGTTGTATGTGACAACTCCAGCGAAACGATCATTTGTTTCGTGGTCCAATCGTCACCAAGTTTTTTGGCATTAAACCACCATGCAAATTCAGCCATTTCTTCTTTAAAGCCCATGCCGTTGGCGGCAATTGCTTGCGCGACGCGCCAATTCCAAAACTTTTCAAGTCGAATAAAGATTTCCGGTGAAATAGATTCGGCGGTCTGGGCAATCGATCTTCCAATATAAGACATGATTTGTGCCCGTACTTTTTCTGTGGCAAGGGCATAGAACTCCGCTAAAAGGTCATCTGGTTTCTCAAAGTCAAGATACCCCCACCAATAGTTGGCAATGAGATGTTGCCCAAGACTCACGCGAGGATCCACCTGTCTTTTGGGGGCAACTTTTGAGTCCTGAGGCATACGCTTAATTGCTTTGGTGTACTCGCTATGTAAGATAGAAAGTGTTCGAGCATTAGGATGCGAAAAGCTGATGAACGTATCCCACGCAATTTCCCAAAGCCTATCATGTCCTTCTCTTGGGAAGATTTCTCCGAGATGCTCGACGAGCCATTTTTCAGCCATAATTGTCAGCGGTACAACATTCGCGCCAAAAATGCTCCGCACTGTAAGTGAAGGCTCAATCTGTGGGTTGAGCAGAGACTCAAGTGTTGATCTAGCCTCCGGCACATCGTCAAGTGTTTGGCTGCTTTGAGAATCGTTGGTCCGATTCGAGCGAGCCCAGCTTATATATGAAAACACAGCATGAACTGCTTCACCTCTCACCGTATTGAGTGACAATGTGAATGGATCCATTATGCTCATTCCATCTCGCACTTCGTCGGCGACCGTCGGACTTGGATCATGTGTCAGAATTTCAATCAACTGCCAGATCGATGCACGTTCAGACATCGGCAGTCTTGTCAGCTCATTCTTAATTATGGCTAATACGAACCGTATAATTTCTAGTCGACACGATTGCCAGCGACGGCCCATATGCTTGCGGCCAGTTAGCTCATCCTCTATTTCTGTTTCCGGATCGGGTTGGTTAAGTATCCATAGCGCAAACGTCCAAAATGGTTCCCATGAGGAAATTGTTTGTTGTTTTAACCCTTCTTGTAATCCGCGTATGGCTGCGCTGATATATGCAGGATCAATCTCTATGAACTGTTTAATATTTTCAAAATAATGAACAGCATGAGTCTTTACTTCTATCTGAAACGTTCCCGCCAGCCCTTCCTTCATTGCGCCACGCCAGCTCGGTGTTTCAGGTTTCCACGACTTAAGAAACTCTATCTGTTGCCTCAATGTCATTGCGTGCAAGGCCTCAACTGCAAGTGGACTTCTGACACCAACTTCAATTCCTCCTGACCAGGCACGGAATCCAGGTTTTTCTGGCTCATGCGATTCTTTAACCCAATGATCGTAACGTTTGCGCCATGTGGGGTCTAATTCGTTCTTAATCCAAAAAAGTCGGCTAACGCGCCAATATGCGATTCGCTGATCAATCAATTCCTTAGTCGCAGGCTCACCTGAAAGTGTTCTTCCCATCCAGGCTAAGTCATGGGCTTGTGGGCCTTGCTCAATCCACTCGAAAATGTGTATTTTTTCATTTGGTTCAAGGATTTTGAAGGCATGCCCAAGCAATAATCCATATTCCAAATCGAAATTACCGCTAAAGAAATAGTCAGGCGTAAGCAGAAGACACCTTAGGGTATTATGATCAAGTTGTGTGTAAAAAATCCGTGCCCAATGTAATTCAAATCGCTTAAAAATATCCCAATTGTATTTTCGTGCGACTGATAACAATTGTTCAATGTTTATCAAACCACCGTTAACCGCCGATTCTCCCGTTTCGCGAAGTATTGAAATTAAATGAGAAATTTGATTATAGTCGGGATTCTGATCACTCTCAGCAATCGATGGCCGCCATGAATGCGAGTCATCTTGATTCAGCTTTGTGCCTGACGATATTTTTTTGTAAATGTATTTATTTAACACGCTGGCTAGCATAAAGAGTGTCACCATCGGATCGCGTTTAACCAGTGTCGGAATTGTAGTATCTAGCAACTCCTTATAATCCTGTGCCTCCAGGGGATTGTGGGGCTCAAGCCCCCATCCATATATACTGCCTGTCTTGCGGATTTTTTCCTTTTCCGCCTTTTCCGGGTCAGTAGAAAAGTCTATTAACGAGCGAAGTAGATTTATCGCGCCCTTGAAATTTCCGCCATTACTGATATGAGTGATGAGCTTAGCGACATCAATTGTCATCCAGTGAGGATTTGTTTGCTTTGCCCATTGAGAAATCCGCGGAAGTAATTTGCTTGCCAGTGGCGGTGCAACAGCAAGGGCCACTCGCAGAATATCGTTATTGACGCTCGCATTCTTCGTGAAGGGGATATGTAAAGCCGCTTTGACTACTTCCTCGGGAATCTGTGGAGCAGCGCGTACAAGATAGCTTGATTGTGGCCAAGGAGGGAAACGCACCCAATTATCACCATGCTCTGGTTCAGGGGGTGAATCAAAAAATCCATTTTTTAGCAGTACAGGCAACCATTCGGAGCTCTTTATCGAGGTAAAGAAAAAATCTGCATCAGCTCCACTTTCGAGGAGTATCTTCAAGTTCTCGATCTGTTTTGGCGTGATCATTGATGCTCAATCTCCTCGATGAGTTTTTCGATTTTGTTTTGGTTCTGAGCTTTTACGGGCGCGATGCGTGAGTAAAGAAACTGTTCAAGGCATGCAACAGTGGCCTCCATCGACTCAAGTGATGTTACATTCCCGTGATGTGAAACACCTATGAAATAATCTTTTAAGGCACGCCACTCCTGTGCCTGTGCGTCCTGCACTGCTTGGGGAAGCATGGCTGCGAGTGGATCAAGTCCTTTCACGACGCCGCGCGCTTTGTGAGTAAGAAATTTCGGATTTTTTTCAAACCAATCGAAAAACTTGGTAACTTTAATCAATAAATTTCGGAGTGCCTTGTCTATCTCGTTGGTTGACGTATTGTCACTGAGGCAACCGGATTTTTTCTTTGCGACCTTCCAGTCGTTATGAAGTTCTCGGGTTTTCTCACCCAAGGAGCCTTCGCCATCTGCTACTGCTTTGTCTGTCACAGGAATGCCTTTCACGCCTTCAAGCTTCTCCATAAGCTCACGTAATGAATGAGCAGCTTGAGGCAAGGCTTCCGGGTTGGATGTGCTACGAAGGGCATGAATTGCCCCTTCGAACATTTGGCCGAAATTGAACTTCGTGGTGATTAAAGTTAACTCACGAATCAGTTCAGTCTGCTGCTGACTGAGCTGTATAGGTGTAGTTTGGCTATTGTCCGCACCATCCATCAAGTGACTCTGTCTTAAATCTGTTCAGAGCGAAATACAATTCCTGCCACAGGCAGTGAATGGCGTCCGAGCTACATCAACGACACCTCGACCGAAAATTTTTCGCTCAGCCCCGGCTCCACCCAATGCAGCCCCTTTTCATTTTCTGGCGAATTCGGCGGACCCATCCAGGGTTCTACACAATAAAAAGGGGAATTTTCGGCTTCGGTCCAGGTGACGAGGCTGGCCCAGGGGGCGGGGACGGGGTCGGCTCCATGGCGGATGGTGATGTTTTCTTCGTCGCTCTTAGGGCCGAAGGTGATGAGGTTGGATTTTAATTTGCAGCGGATGAGGTCCACGTTGATGGAGTCGGCGAAGGTGGATTCCATCGGGGCGTCTTTGACGGGTTCGAGGTGGCCGTCGGCAGCGTGGTGGAAGGCTTTCTTGGCAGGGACGCGGAGGACGTAATCGCGGCGCTGCAAACCACGGTGCCAAGGGAGGGTGAAATAAAAATGGTGGCCAGCACACCAGGGGATGGGCGTGGAGGAGCGGTTTTCGAGTTCGAAATGCACCCAAAAGGAGAGTTCGCTGAAAACGTAGGTGACGGAGAACTGGTAATCGAACGGGTAGGCTTCGCGGGCGACGGCGGAGGGCTGCAAAACGGCGGTAAAGCCGGTGTCGTCGGCGCGGGTCAGGGCAAACTGGCCGTCGCGGGCAAAGCCGTGCATGGGCATGGGCCGGCGGAGGCCATCCGGGCCGCGCCAGAAGCCGATTTGGCCCTGGTCGTAGGTGCGGGCCACAAAGGGGAACAAAACGGGGTTGCCACCGCGGATTTTGGCGGGTTTGGACAAGTCGGCATCGGCGGGCCAATGGATGACGGAGCGGGGTGGCTGGCCGGCAACGGAGATATTCCAGTCCATCAAGCGAGCTCCAACCTCGGGCCAGGCGCGGAAGGTGGAGGATCCGAGGCGCCACTGGTGAATTTTAATATTTTGGTAATCAATAACTTGCATGATAAATTTAATTGAAAATTGAAAATTGAAAATGGAAGAAAAGGCGGAAGAGCAGCAAAAGGATGGTGGATGAGGGATGAAGGATGATGAAGGAAAAGAGAAGCCCGAAATATGGAGAAAACGAGGGGTCGGGCGGGGGCTGTTTTTTACCTGCAAAAAAGCGCTTTTTTTGACACTTTTTTGTGGCTTTTAAATACCTGCTTGATAGGTTGATTCTTTACCCACATGGCCGACTCTAAAACGAACCAAAAACCGACGGAAAACGAGAATTACGACGCTTCGAAGATCGAGAAGCTGGAAGGCCTGGAGGGTGTGCGGAAACGTCCCGATATGTACATCGGCGACACCGGCGAGCGCGGCCTGCACCATTGCGTGTTCGAGATCATGGACAACTCGATCGATGAACATCTGGCCAGCGACAAGGACGGCAAGCCGTTTTGCAATAATATCTCGGTGACGATCCACCTCGATGGCTCATGCTCGGTGGAAGACGACGGCCGTGGCATCCCGGTGGACATGCACTCGAAATATAAAATGCCGGCCATCGAGCTGGTGTTGACGAATTTGCACGCGGGCGGAAAATTTGGCAAAGGCGCGTACGTGGTGTCGGGTGGCTTGCACGGCGTCGGCGCAAAGTGTGTGAACGCCGTGGCGGAATGGTTTGAGGCGGAAGTGTCGCGCGACGGCTCGGTGTACCACATCGCGTTTGCGCGGGGCATCAAGACCGAGAGCCTGAAAGTCATCGGCAAAAGTAAAAAGACCGGCACGAAGATCAGTTACATGCCGGACCCGGAGATTTTTCTGCTCACCCGTGAATTCAAATGGGAAATTTTGGCGAAGCGGTTGCGCGAGCTCGCGTTCTTGAATCCCGGCATCCGCATTGAGCTCATCGACGAGCGCGGCACGCCGAAGAGCGAGGTGTTCCAATTTAAGAACGGCATTGAAGAGTACGTGCAGTTCCTGAACCGCAACAAGGCCTCGGTGCACCCGAAGGTCATTGTGTTCAGCGACTCGGCAGCGCCAGACGAAACGAAGCCGGAGAAGAAAATCATCGTCGACGTGGCATTGCAGTTCAACGACGGCTTTGCCGAGCAGATTTACGCGTACGCGAACTCCATTTTCAATGTCGAAGGCGGCACGCACCTATCGGGCTTCCGCACGGCGTTGACGCGCGTGATTAATAACTACGCGAAGGCGAACAATCTAGTAAAAGAGAAGGACCCGGCGATCCAGGGCGAAGACACCCGCGAAGGGTTGACGGCGGTCATTGCCGTGAAAGTGCCGGACCCGCGTTTTGAGGGCCAGACGAAGACGAAGCTCTCCAACGGGGAAGTGGACGGCATCGTGCAGAAGATTGTCGGCGACAAGCTGAAGATGTTTTTTGAATTGAATGCGCCGATTGCGCGCCGCGTGGTGGATAAAGTGTTGAGCGCGGCACGCGCGCGGGAAGCAGCCCGCAAGGCGCGTGACACCGTGCGCAAGGGTGCACTGACCGGTGGCGGTCTGCCCGGCAAGCTGGCGGACTGTTCCGAAAGCGATCCGCAGATCTGCGAAATTTTCATCGTCGAGGGTGACTCCGCCGGTGGTTCGGCGAAGCAAGGGCGCGACCGGCGTTTCCAGGCGATTTTGCCCATTCGCGGCAAATTGTTGAACGTCGAAAAAGCGCGTCTCGACAAGGTTCTGAACAACCAGGAAATTCTGACACTCATCACGGCGCTGGGCACGGGCATCGGCTCAGAAGGCGATGGCGGCTTTAATATCGGCAAGGCGCGCTACCACAAAGTCATCCTGATGACGGACGCTGACGTAGACGGCTCGCACATTCGCACATTACTGCTGACCTTTTTCTTCCGGCAGATGAAGGGGCTCATCGACACCGGGTATATTTATATTGCGCAGCCGCCGCTGTATAAGATCAAGCGCAAGAAGCGCGAGCAGTACGTCGACAATGACCCGGAATTGAATCGCATTTTGCTGGAACTCGGTTGCGAGGAAGTGACGTTGCGCCGGTTGCGCGACAAGCACGACTTTCCGCCGGCGAAGGTGGACAAGATTGTGGAAGCCCTGGCGCGACTCGAAGGACTTGGCGCGGGCGTGACGCGTTATGGTTGCGCGCTGCACCACTACCTTGACCAGCGCCAGCCGGAGACGCATGCGCTGCCGAAGTACGTGGCCCGCGTGCGCACCGGCAACCAGGAGGAATTCCATTTCCTGAAAGACGACGACGCGCGTGTGCGCTTTTATAATGAGATGTCGCTGCAGGAGGAAATTTTCACCGCCAGCGGAATTGTGCGCGAGGCGACCGTCAAGGGTGTGGCGGTACAGCAGCGCATCAACGTTTATGAAATTTACGAAGGCGTGGAGATGGCGAAGAGCTTGAAGGAAATCGCCAAAATCGGCCTCGAGGTGAAGCAGTTTTCGCCGACGGAAGAGGCGCGCTATCACCTGATTGAAACGGCGACCGATAAAAAAGACACCGCGCCCATGGAACTGCGCACGATTTTGGAACTCGTGCCGAAGATTCGCGAGCTCGGCCGCCGCGGGCTGACGATCCAGCGCTACAAAGGTTTGGGCGAAATGAACGCCAAGCAGCTCTTTGAAACCACGATGGACCCGGCGACGCGCCGGTTGCTCAAGGTGGACATCAAGGACGCTGCGGAGGCGGATAATATCTTCACCATGCTGATGGGTGAAGACGTGCCGAATCGCCGGGCGTTTATTGAAGATAATGCGCTCAATACTTCTTACCTGGACGTCTAATCCTGATTATCGACCTCCCTATATGGCTCGATTGTCTCATTGCTCAATTGCTGAAGAACCGCCCTCCTTCCTTTTTCTTCAACAATTAAACAATCGAGCAATCGAACGCCCTGGGGACTGCACCAAGCACTAGATCACTAAGCACTAAAACACTTCCTCCCTTTTCATGTACACCGAGAAAGAACGTCTTCAGCCGACTAGCATTACGGACATTATGCAGACGGCCTACATCGATTACTCGATGTCGGTCATTATTTCGCGCGCCTTGCCGGACGTGCGCGACGGGCTCAAGCCCGTGCAGCGCCGCGTGCTTTATGCGATGTTGCGCGAGGGTCTGTTGCATAATCGCTCCACGACCAAGTGCGCCGGTGTCGTCGGCGAAGTGCTGAAGACCTACCACCCGCACGGCGACTCGTCAGTATATGACACGCTGGTGCGCATGGCGCAGAATTGGGTGCTGGCGTATCCGCTGGTGGACCCGCAGGGCAACTTTGGTTCGGTGGACGGTGATCCGCCCGCGGCTTATCGTTATACCGAGTGCCGGTTGACCGCGATTGCGGAAGAACTGCTGCGCGACATCGACGAGGACACGGTTGATTTCGGCCCGAACTACGACGAAAAATCGACGGAGCCGCTGGTACTGCCTTCGGCGCTGCCGAATTTGCTGATGAATGGCTCCACGGGCATCGCCGTGGGCATGACGACGAACATCCCGCCGCATAATCTGGGCGAGTTGATTGAGGCCATTTGCGCCATCATGGACAACCCCAAGGTGACCATGGATGAGCTGATCAAGATGGTGCCGGGGCCGGATTTTCCGACGGGCGGCATCATCGCCGGGCGCGACGGCATCGAGAGCTACCTGCGCACGGGCCGCGGCATTGTCCGCGTGCGCGGCGACTGCCACACCGAGGAATTAAAAGCCGGCAAGGAGCAGATCGTCATCACGGAGATTCCGTACAACGTCAATCGCGCGACGCTGACGCAGAACATCGCGTCGTTGATTCACGAGAAGACGATTGATGAAGTGTCCGACCTGCGCGACGAGTCCGACGAAAGCACGCGCATCGTGCTGGAGTTGAAGCGTGGCGAGGCAGCGAAGGTCGTCGTCAACAAACTTTACAAGCACACGCAATTTGAGACGTCGTTTGGCGTCATCCTGCTGGCGCTGGACAAGCGACGCCCGAAGCAGATGAACATCCGCGAGCTGATTGATTGCTATATTGAGCACCGCCGCGATGTCGTCACCCGCCGCACAAAGTTCCTCCTGCGCAAGGTGGAAGACCGCGCCCATATTCTCGAGGGCTACAAGATTGCGCTGAACAATCTCGACGACTTCGTCAAAATCATCCGCAGTTGCGCCAACCGCGACGAAGCGCGCGAGAAGTTGATGAAGAAGTATCCGATCTCGGAGCGGCAGGCGAATGCCATCCTGGAATTGCGCCTGTACCAGCTGACGGGACTCGAGCGCGACAAGATCGAAAAAGAATATTTGGAATTGATGGAACTGGCCGAAGAGTACCGCGAAATTCTCCGCAGTGAAAAAAAGCTGCTGGGCGTCATCAAAAAGGAATTGCGCGATTTGAAGGACAAGTTCCCCTCGCCGCGCCGTACGCGCCTGGTCGCGGCCGAAGGCGAATTGCGGATGGAAGACGTCATTGCCAACGAAGGCTGCATCGTCACCGTTTCGCACCTGGGCTTTATCAAGCGCACGGCGGTCAGCGCCTACCGTTCGCAAAAGCGCGGCGGCAAGGGCGTCATCGGCTCGGGCCAGCACGACGAGGATTTTGTCGAGCACCTGTTTACCGCGAGCACGCACGACTACATGATGTTCTTCACCAGCACGGGCCGCGTGTACGTGGAGAAAGTCTATGAAATTCCGGAAGGCACGCGCACGTCGAAAGGCCGCGCGATTTCCAACGTCATGCAAATGCAGAAGGACGAGAAGATCGCCGCCATGCTCTGCGTCAAGAATTTGGAAGACGAGAGCAAGTGGCTGATGTTCTGCACGCAAAACGGCGTGGTCAAAAAATCGGTGCTCAAGGACTACTCCAACATTCGCAAGGGCGGGATTATTGCCATCAGTATTGAGCAGGGCGATGTGCTAATTTCGGTCAAGGAAATCGTCAAGAACAACGAAGTCGTGATTATTTCTGCCGAGGGCATGTCCATCCGCTTTAATGAAGAAGAGGTGCGCCAGATGGGCCGCCCGGCGACGGGTGTCATCGGCATGCGCCTGGACAAAGGCGACGTGGTCAAGGCGATGGAAGTCGTCGACCCGGCGTGCACGCTGCTGGTGGCCGGAGTCAACGGCATCGGCAAACGCACGCCATTTGACGATGAAGATGGTCCGGTGTTCCGCGTGCAGTCGCGCGGCGGCAAGGGCGTCATCGCCATCAAGACGGAATCGGGCGTCGCGGGCGCGTTGAGCGTGCGCGAGAACGACGAAGTCATGATGCTGACCGCTTCGGGTCAAGCGGTGCGCTCACCGGTCAAGGACATCCGCACGACCGGGCGCGTTGCGCAAGGCGTGCGGCTCGTCCGCCTCGAAGCCAATGACAAACTCATGGGCATCTGCCGGATTATCGAAGACGAGGAAGTGGAAGAAAAAGCAGAATAAGAATTGTTCACGGTTTACGGTTTACAGTTTTCGGTTACTAAGACTGAGAACTGTAAACTGTAAACCGCAAACGTCGACAAGGCTTTCTCGGTTAAAACACCGCTTTAATCTTCGCTGCCAAGCGATGGGCCGTGGCGCGATGGGAGGACTCGTGATCCTCACCGGCGGTGGACAGCGAGTAGAGCGCGACTTTGCCCGCTGGGGCGCGGGCGCGGAGGGCGGTGGCGGCGACTTCGTCCACTTGTCCGGCGATGACGACAAGTTTCTTGTGGTGCTTGAGCGCGAGTTCCGCGAGAGTGCCGGCGGCTTTGCCGGAGAGGGAACCGCGATCGAAGCGGCCTTCGCCGGTGATAATTAAATCGGCATTGCGCACGCGTTCGTCGAGCTGGAGCCATGCGCTGATCAAATCGAAACCGAGCACGAGTTTGGCCGCGCAGGCTACCTTTAAGCCAAAACCAGTGCCACCCGAAGCGCCGGTGCCCGGTTCCATCATGATGGTTTTGGGCTGGTCGAAGTGGGAGCACAGTTTTTTGGCCATCGCACCGAGGGTCTTTTCCATTTTGGTGTAATCTTCCGGGACGAGACCTTTTTGCGGCGCGTACATGGCGGTGGCGCCATTGGGGCCGAGGAGGGTGTTGCGCACGTCACAGGCGATACGCAGGTCGGGAATATGCGGCCAGGGTTCGCCGGTGATGCGGGCGAGGTCGGCAAATTTGGCCGGGGAAATTTTATGCAGAGGCGCGCCGTTGGCGTCGCGAAATTCGAGGCCGATCGCTTCGAGTGCACCCATACCGAGATCATTGGTTGCAGCACCGCCGAGGCCGAGGAGAATGGCGCGGGCGTGATGATTCGCCGCGAGACCCAACAGCTCGCCGGTACCATAGGTAGTCGCGTGCCACGGATCGCGGTCGACGGGCTCCAGTAATTGCAGTCCGCTAGCTTGGGAAAGTTCGACGATGGCGAGTTTGCCGTGGTCGGGCAGGTCAGCCAGATCGCGGGCGGCTTTGGGAACGTGGGCGAGGTCTACTTCGCCATAATGCGCCTCGACCGGTTGGCCGCGCGGACCGGAAACTTTGTGTTTATGCAGTTTGCCCTTGGCGGCGTGAGTGAGGATTTCGCAAAAGCCTTCGCCACCGTCGGCAAGCGGGGCCTCGTCGGTGTGGGCGCTGGGGAAGGCCTCACGAATGGCGGCGGCGGCGGCGTGGCACGCGGCAGCGGCGCTCAGCGCATGTTTAAATTTGTCGAAGGCGAGGAGGACGCGCACGGAGGTGAATTATGAATTACGAATTACGAATTACGAAACAAATTCTGAGTGCTGAATCCTTTCCAGCACAACATTATGCCATCCCCTGGCCAATTTCAGGTTTGCGGTATTTGGTGTTTGGCACACAGAATTTAGCATTCCCCATGGCAATCCCAAGCAGTACCGAAACAGTGGTCAGTGATTTGTCCAATCGCGAATTTCTGGAGCGTTATGCGCGGGCGGGGTGCATCGGGCTTGTCGGCGGGGCGACGGCGATTGACATGGCCATCCGCCGGGCGGAGCGGTTGGTGGATGACGACAAACAGTGGAGCCTGTGGTCGCACGCGTTTTTTATCCAAGGGGTGCGGGCGGACGGGCACCACTGGGTCATCGAGTCGGACCTGGATATTCACACCAAGCACATCCGCCTCGGCGCGCAGGAAAACCGGCTGGCCAAATACCATGATGAAAAAGGGTACCGCAACCTGGCGGTGCTGGACTTTGGGCTGACGGAGGCGCAGGTGGCGGCGCTGGTGCGGGCGGGGCTCGACATGGTGGCCGAGCATGGGAAGTATTCGATGCGGGAAATTTTTGGCGCGTTTATCGGGTTGAAACGCCAGCAAATGCGCGGGAAGGAAAATCCGCTGGCGCGGGAGCAGTCGCATTTTTGCTCCGCGTTTGTGCGGCATTTATTTTTACAGGCAGGCGTGGACCTGGTGCCCGGCGTGGCCGACAAGCATACGCTGCCGGAGGAAATCATCCGCACGCCGGTACCGCACAAGCGCTATGTGCTGCGACGGCATGAGGCGCAGGGGAAGTTTGCGGGATTGCGAACGAAAATGAAGAGGCCGTTGGAGAAGTTGCGGGAACGGCGGCGGAAGAAGTGAAAAGGGCGCAGCAAGACTGCGCCCCTACAACCAAGCCCGCTGCCCTACATCACAGTCCGGGCGACTTCGACGAGGCGTTCGGTGGTAATGCCGAGTTCCTTCATCACTTGCTCGCCGGGGGCGGACATACCGAAGCGGTCGATGCCGATGATCTTGCCTTCGGGGCCGACGAATTTATGCCAGAGCCCGGTGACGCCCGCCTCGATGGCGACGCGTTTTTTGCACCAACTGGGCAAAATGCTTTCGCGGTATTCCCACGGCATGCGCTCGAAGCGTTCAAAGCACGGGAGCGAGACCACGCGCACGCCATTACCGAGCTGGCCGGCGGCGTTGATGGCGTGTTGCAGTTCGGAACCGCTGGCGAGAAGAATGAGATTTAAGAAGCCGCCCTTTTCGTATTGCGCGACATAGCCGCCGGAGAGCACGCCACCGCGGCGCCAATGGAGCGGGATGCTGGGCTGGAGCGGAATGGCCTGGCGGGTGAGGCAAAGCGCGGTTGGGCCATTGGTGCGGTCGAGCGCGGCGACGAAGGCACCAGCGGTTTCCTCGGGATCGCCGGGGCGGATGACGTCGAGGCCGGGGATGCAGCGCAGTGCAGAGACGAGTTCCACGGGCTGGTGGGTCGGGCCGTCTTCGCCGACGCCAACGCTGTCATGCGTGAAGATGTAGAACACCGGCAATTTTGCCAACGCAGCGAGGCGGATGCTCGGGCGCATGTAGTCCGCAAAGGTGAGGAAGGTCGCACCCGATGCGCGGAATATGCCGTGGTAGGCAAAGCCATTCATGATGGCGCCCATGGCGTGTTCGCGAATGCCGAAGTGGATATTGCGACCTGCGCGGTTGTCGGTGTCGAAATCGCCAGCGTCCTTGATGTAATTGAGGGTGGAGCCGTGGAGGTCAGCGCTGCCGGAGATGACGAGCGGTTGTTTTTTAGCGAGGGCATTGAGCACATCGGAGCCAGCCTTGCGGGTGGCCATGGGCGCAGTGTTGTCGGGATAAACGGGGCAATCGTCGCAAAGATTCACGGGGACGACGTGATCGAGGCCGGTGCGCAGGAGGGCGGCCTTGTCGGGATTGGCTTTCTGCCAGGCGTCGAAGGTGGCCTGCCATTTTTGGTAGGCAGCCTTGAGGTTTTTCTTGTGCTCGGCGAAGTACGAGCGCACTTCGGTGGAGACGTAGAATTTATCAGCGGGGAGGCCGAGGGCTTTGCGCGCGGCATCGACAAACTTCACGCCGCTTTCGCCGTGGGCTTTGGCAGTGCCGGCGACTTCGGGAATGCCCTTGCCGATGAGAGTTTTGCAAATAATGAGCTGCGGAGCACCGGTGGCTTTCAGCGCCTTGTCGTAGGCGGCCATCAAGGCGTTCATGTCATTGCCTTCCTTGACGGTCTGCACGGCCCAGCCATAGGCGGTGAAGCGCGCGCCAGTGTCTTCGCACTGGGTTTTCGACGCCATGGCGTCGAGGGTGACATCGTTCGAGTCGTAAAAGAGGATGAGATTGTCGAGCTTTTGGCGGCCGGCGAGGGCGGCGGCTTCGCTGGCGACGCCTTCCTGCATGCAACCATCGCCGCAGAGCGCCACGACGTGGTGGTCAAAAATCGTGTGGGTGGGGGTGTTGAAGCGCGCTTCGGCCATCTTGGCGGACATCGCCATGCCGACGGCGTTGCCGATGCCCTGGCCGAGCGGACCGGTGGTGGCTTCGACGCCGGGTGTTTCGCCGAACTCGGGATGGCCGGGAGTCTTCGAATGCAGCGCGCGGAAGCGTTTAAGTTCCTCGATGGAGAGATCGTAGCCGGCGAGGTTCAACCAGGAATACAGGAACATGCTGCCGTGGCCGGCGGAGAGGACAAAACGGTCGCGGTTGATCCATTTGGGCTCGTCCGGATTCACGCGCAGGGCATGGCCATAAAGAATGGCGCCGATTTCGGCACAGCCGAGCGGGAGGCCGAGGTGGCCGGATTTGCAGGCGGCAACGGCGTCCATGGCGAGGCCACGGGCTTCAGTACTGGCTTGGGCGAGCAATTTGGTGTTGAGGCTCATGTTGGAAGATAAAAGGTTGATTAAGAATTGCGTGTAACGACTCATTAATAGGTTGAGCGTCTGATCGGAAAAACGAAGAAAGGAAAATCAGCTTAAAACAGGCTTGAGCCGGGACGCCAACGTAAAAAAACCGAATTTACGGAAGTGACACCCAGGGCTTTGGGCTTGCCGCGAGGTGGTTATCGCTGGCAAGCTCCACCTCCTCCTATGTCCATGCATTCCTGGCACGATGTCACTCCGGGCGAAAATTTGCCCCATGAATTTATTTCAGTTATCGAGATTCCGATGGGCTCGAGCGTGAAGTATGAATTGGACAAGGAAACGGGATTGCTGAAGCTGGACCGCATCCTTTATTCGGCGGTGTATTATCCGGCGAATTACGGTTTTATCCCGCAAACTCTGGCGGAAGATGATGATCCATTGGATGTGCTCGTGCTCTGCCAGGAAGCCGTGGCGCCGTTGACGCTGGTGCATTCGCGCGCGATTGGCCTGATGACGATGATCGACAGCGGCAAGCGCGACCACAAAATTTTAGCCGTGGCGATCAACGATCCGGAATACAATGGCGTGAACACCGCCAGCGAATTGCCGGCCCACCGCCTCGCCATGTTGCGGCGCTTTTTCCAAGACTACAAGTTGCTCGAAGGCAAGACCGTCGAAGTCGACGAGATGCAGCAGGCCAAGGCGAGTGAAAATGTCATCAACGATTCGCTGACCCGCTACAGCACGCAACGCCGCAAGGGTTTTGGCGGACGCAAGAAGGGATAGTCAGTCGAAAGCGCGTGGCTTAAGTGTATTTTAATTCCACGCGTTTGCCACCGGCGGCCGCAGAGGCGTAGATGCCTTCGATGATAATCATATCGCGCCGGCCAAGTTCGCCGGGGACGATGGAGTCTTTTTTGTCGAGAATGCTTTGCACAATGCCGTCCAGTTGCAGGGTTTGCTGGCGATAAGGCGGGAAGGCGACCTTGCCGTTACTGGTATTCAGTTGCAGGCCGACATAATTAAACGCGCTGGGGAAATCGATCCAGCCCTTGGCGCTGTCGGCGTGGAAGTGGCCGTAGTTTTGCACATAGCTCGTCTGGCACGTAGCGGTGACGCCGCCAGGGAATTCCATCGTCCAGTCGAGGGCTTCCTCGACGTCCTTGAAAAAATCGGGCCGCAGTTTTGGCCGCTCTTTGGCGGTGACAGCAACGGGGTTGGCGTTGGTCGCCATGCAGGCTTCGTTGACCACGTAAATGCCCATGTCCATCAACGGGCCGCCGCCGGAAAGCGGGTGGTGGATGCGCCATTGGTCGCCGTTCAGCGTAAAACCGTTTTCGCCGGACATTTTGGTGAAGGGGCCAAAGTTCGGGTCGGCCGCGAGACTCATCATTTTTTGATGATAGGGGTCGAAGTGCAGGCGATAGCCGATGGACAGAGAGCGTTTGGCGGCTTTGCACGCGGCGATCATGGCATCGCAATCAGCCACGTTGGTGGCCATGGGTTTTTCGGAGATGACGTGTTTGCCGGCTTTCGCGGCCTTGATGACGGATTCAGCATGCAAGGCGTTGGGGGTGACGACGTAGACGATGTCGATATCGGGATTGTCCGCGAGCCGGTCCATAGTGTCGTAGCCGTAGACGTTTTTTGCGGGGAAGTTAAAATTCTTGGCCCAGGCAGCGCCTTTCGCGGGCGATCCGGTGACGACGCCCTTAAGTTCGCAGAGCTTGGTTTCCAATAAGGCGGGCGCAAGCTGGCCAGTCGCATAACTACCCAGGCCGACCAGGGCGACGCCGAGTTTTTTAGCGGGCGGGGTCGCGGGGGCATCGGCACCCCACAGGCGCTGGGCCAATACCGCTGCACTGGCGGCCAGCGAGGAATTGCGGATAAAGCGGCGGCGGGAAAGTTTGGAAGTGTTCATAGGGGAGGTAGGGTGCTGAATTCTGAGTTCTGAATGCTGAATGCTGCAAACCTGAAATGGGGCCTTGGGGAATCAATCTAGCATATCGGCAGGGTTTGGCATTTAGAATTCAGCACTCAGAATCCAGAATTTTTTACTTCATCCATTGGGCCCCATCCTGTAGGCTTTACCATTACTGTCCATGTCTACCACGGTTGATTACTACGAACTCCTCGAGGTGTCGCGCGACGTCTCGGGCGAGGAACTGAAAAAGTCCTACCGCCGTCTGGCGGTCAAATTCCATCCGGATAAAAACCCGGGGGATAAGGCGGCCGAGGACAAGTTCAAGGAAATCGGCCATGCCTACGAGGTATTGAGCGACCCCGACAAGCGCGCGGCCTACGACCGGTATGGCCATGCGGCTTTTCAGAATGGCGGCAGAGGCGCGGCCGGCGGCGGCTTTCACGACCCGATGGATGTTTTCCGCGACATGTTCCGGGGCAGCGGGTTTGAGGAATTTTTCGGCGGCGGTGGGCCGCAACGGGGCAACGACCTACGCTACGATTTGGAACTCACGCTGGAAGAAGCCGCAGCGGGCGTTGAAAAGGAAATCAAATACCGTCGCGCGGCCAAGTGCGATTCTTGCGACGGCAGCGGCGCGGAACCAGGCTCGAAGCGGCAAACGTGCCCGACCTGCCGGGGCGCGGGCCAGGTGGTGGCGGCACGCGGATTTTTCAGCGTCCGGCAAACATGCCCGCATTGCCATGGGCAGGGGACGCTCATCGAGCGGCCCTGCAAAAAGTGTCATGGCGCGGGACGTATTGAAGAAACGACCAAGCTCAAAGTGCGCGTGCCACCCGGTGTGGACAGTGGGCAAAAGTTGCGGTCGAGCGGCGGCGGTGAGGCCGGTGCGCCGGGTGCTCCGACGGGCGACCTCTACGTTTTTCTCCATGTGCGCGAGCATGAACTTTTCCAACGCGATGGCGACGACCTGCACTGCACCATTCCCATCAAGTTCACGCTGGCGTCGCTCGGCGGCACGCTCGATGTGCCAACGCTGACGGGCAAGGCGCAATTGAAAATTCCCGCAGGCACAGCCAGCGGCACGCTGCTGCGCCTGCGCGGACGCGGGATGCCTTCGCTGCGTGGCGGTGATGCGGGCGACCAGTATGTGCACGTTGAAATCGAGGTGCCCAAGAAACTTACCCATGACCAAAAGCTAAAATTGGAGGAATTCGGCAAGGCTTGTGGGGATGCGGCCAACCCCGTCAGCGAATCCTTTTTTGCCAAGGCAAAGAAGTTTTTTGAGATGTGAGGGGGGCGAGGAAGGGAGGGAGGAGGTAGAAGGTGGGAGGTAGAAGTCGGAAAGCAGGAGACAGAATGACATGGCTAAAGTCAATTTGTGTGGTTTCTTTCTCCTGTATTCCCTTGGGGATTCCTGTATTCTGAAGACTCAATGGACTTTCTGCGGAAACATGTTCAGTTGCCAGAGGCCGTGCGGCGGCGCGATGAATTGCGCGCAGCCGGGACGCCGGTGGTGCTGACGAATGGGGTCTTTGATTTGCTGCACCGCGGCCATTTGTTTTGTTTGTGGTCGGCGGTGGATATCTGTCGCACCGAGGCCAAAAAAGAGGTGGCGCTCTTTATCGCCTTGAATGGTGACGCGAGTGTCCGCGCCTTGAAAGGGCCCACGCGCCCGGTGCAAACCTCGGACGACCGGGCGTACGCGCTGGCGGCCTTGGAATTTGTGAGCGCCGTGTTTGTGTTCGACACTCCGCGCCTCGACCAGGAAATTCTGGCGCTGGGCCCGGATTTCTACGTCAAGGCCGGGGACTACACGCTGGAAAAATTAAATCCGGTGGAGCGCGCGGCGCTGGAAAAAGTCGGCGCCCAGATAAAATTTGCGCCATTCCTGAAAGGCTACAGCACGACGGAGCTCATCAAGAAAATCAATGCTGCTGCACAGGCGGGGGCGCTTTAGTTAATTGCGAATTACGAGTTTGGAATTTTGAGTTAGTGGGCAAGGGGTTTGTTGAAGTTTTGCCGCAAAGAGGCACAAGAGGACTAATCTCTTTTGAAATGCGATGCTTCCTGCAGAACGGAAAACTGTAAACTCGAAACTTGTCTCCAGCTATCCGACGTGATGCGGGAACCAGCGGAAGAGCATGAAGTACACGAGCACGCCGGTGACGGAGACGTAGTACCAGAGCGGGAAAGTCCATTTGGCCCAGGCGCGATGGCGGTCGAAATTACCGCGCAGGGCAAGTGTGAGGGTCGTCAAAATCAACGGTACGATGACAATGGCGAGAACCGTGTGCGTGCCCAAAAGTATAAAGTAAAACCAGCGCCAGAAACCCTGGCCGTCAAAATAGGTGAGGCCCTGCTCGTATTTGCCCAATAGATAACTGGCCAGGAAAATTATCGACACGCAAAACGTCGCCAGCATCACAGCCCGGTGCGCCATGACCTTCTTTTGCTTAATCAAAATAAATCCGGCAGTGAGGCCCAGGGTGGCCGTGCCGTTGAGGCAGGCGTTAATTTCTGGAAAGGGAAGACTGGACAAAGACATGAGGAAATTACGAATTACGAAGTATGAATTACGAATTCAATAATTCCAGTTTGGCTGTATTCAGAATGCAGCACTCAGAAATCAGCATTATCCCAGGAGGCGGTCGACAACGAGCGCGGCGAGCGTCAAAGGCAAATAGGCGAGGCTCGCGAGAAACAATTTCCGGGCGGGCAGGTCGCGGGTGGTTTCGTTGGCGCGGGCAAAGTTCCAGGCGCGGTAGAGAAACCAGCCGCCGCTGCACAGGGCGATGAATCCGTAAACCAAGCCGGACAAACCGAGCGCCACGGGCAGCACACTGCAAATTACCAGCGCGACAGTGAAGATGAGGCACACGCGGGCGGCGCGGCGACCGGTGGGGTCGGCGACGGTGCTCATCGGCAGGTGGGCGGCGGCGTAATCGCGACGGTAAGTCCACGCCAGCGCGAGGAAGTGCGGAATCTGCCAGGCAAAGAGCACACCGAATAAAATCCAGCCGAGGGGAGTGATATTATTGCTAGCGGCAGCGCAGCCGATGAGCGGAGGCAATGCGCCGGGAATTGAGCCTACAATCGTGCACCATGGTGTGTGGCGCTTGAGCGGCGTGTAAACCAGCAGGTAGCTGCCCAGTGTCGCCAAGGCGAGTCCGGCGGCGAGGGCATTGACGCCCTGCCACAAAACGAAGGGGCCAAATGACGCCAGTACCAGACCAAAAACAAGAGCCGCTGCGGGCGACACTGCGCCGGAGGGCAACGGACGGCCACGGGTGCGGGCCATGCGCGTGTCGATCTCGCGCTCAATCCACTGGTTCAAAACCCCGGCGCCAAAGGCTGCGCTCGTCGTGCCGCCGAGCAGGCAAAAAAGTACGCTGAAATGCCGTTCGGGCCGGGCGGCAAGGTAGCCGACAAGCGCCGTGATCACGGACAAAAAGCTCAGGCGCGGTTTGGTCAGCTCCCAGTACTCGCCCAACAACGCCCATGGCCGCGCGACCGGTTGGACGCCGGAGAGCGGAGTGGTGGGTGCAGTGGCCTTGGAACTCATGACGAAAAACGAAAAGGAAAGTCGCAGGCTTAGTCGGCAAGCGACGGCGGCCACCATTTCGAACGATAAGATAGGAAAGTCACCAGCCACGTTGAGGCAAGCAAAAAGGCCCCAGTGAGCAGGTGGAAGGTGGCAACATTAGCGTTCTTGTTGGTCCATATAATTTCGGCCCCGAGGCTGATTTGCAGGACTAAGGCGCACAGCACCAACGTCATCCACGACCCGAGCTGGCGGCGTGCGCCTTCGTGGGTGTACACGCTGGCGGCCAGGCCGGAAAGCGCCAGGGTCGCGCAGATGGCCCCAAAGCGGTGGGCGAAGTTGATGATGACCGGCCAGGTCCATTCCGCCGGCAGCAGGGAATGGTCGATCGTGGCCCAGGGAAAAGTGGGAATCGCAAACGAATAACCGAATTGCCGCATGATGGCGCCGACCAGAATTTGGAGGAAAAGGATGGCGCACGCGATGTGGCCCCACTTGCGCACGTTGGGGGCAATGAGCCGCGCGCCGACTTCGCGCACCATCCAGCCACGCGAGACGGCGACGGTCAGCGTCACCCACAGGCAGATGGTGACTTGCGCGACGACGGCGTGGCACACGGCAAAAATGTGCGCCACGTTATCGTTGGTCGCATGGGTGTTGGTATTGTCGAACAGCACGCGGGCGCCGCCGAGGAGCGCCTGCGCGATAATCGTTCCGACGAGAATCCACGCGATGCGCTTGACCCAGGTGCGGGTTTCCGTGCGCTGCACCCAGACGGCGGCGATGATGGTCAGGATGGTCGTCGTCCCCGCGAGCAGGCGGTGGCTGTGCTCAAGAAACATTTTTAAATCGGAAAGCCAGCCGGCGGGGTTGAGCGAGCCGTTGGACAGCGGCCACGTCTGAAACGCCATGCCGGCCTGGTTGCTGGTGGTCTCGCCCCCGGCGAGGAGGACGAAGCCCGCAAACACCAGCGCCACCTGGCAGAAACGCTGCAGCGCCGGCTGGTGGTAGATGGTGTGAGGGTGGGGCGAAGTCATGGGGGGAGGATAAGGATAAAGGATGAAGGATGAGGGATGAAGCTAAAAAGGATGAGGAATGAGGGCGGAAGGCTGAATACAGAATTCTGCATACCTGAAATAAGACGGCAAAAAATGCACTCAGCGATGGATTGTGAATTCAAAATCCGGCACTTTCTTCTTTCATCCTTCAGCCCTCATCCTTCATCCTTGTTTCATGTACCGCGGCCGCCTTGCCCCCACGCCCACCGGGCGCCTGCACCTCGGCCATGCCCGGACGTTCTGGTTGGCGCAGGCGCGAGCCCGGGCGGCGGGAGCAGATGCGCAGTTGGTTATGCGGATTGAGGATATTGATGCGGCGCGCTGCAAGCCGGAGTACACGGCGGCGGCATTGGAGGACTTGCACTGGCTGGGTTTGCGGTGGGACGAGGGCCCGGATGTCGGCGGGCCATATGCGCCTTATGAACAGAGCAAGCGCAGGGAAATTTATTTGGATGTGTGGCGGCAGTTGCGCGACGGCGGGTTTATTTATCCCTGTGCGCGGTCGCGGGCGGATGTCCAGCGCGCCGCCCAGGCTCCCCATTCGGAGGAAGAAGATGCCGAGCCGTTGTATCCCGTGGAATGGCGTCCGGCAGTGGGGACAGGCAAAGACGCAGAATCGCCCGGCGCAGTCGCGGCCAACTGGCGCTTTCGCGTACCGGATGGCGAAGCGATAAAATTTAACGACGCATTGCAAGGTCCGCAGACATTTGTGGCCGGGAAAGATTTCGGTGATTTCCTCGTCTGGCGGCGGGACGACGTGCCGGCCTACGAACTCGCCGTGACGGCGGACGACCATGCGATGGAAATTACCGAAGTCGTGCGCGGCGCGGATTTGCTGCGAAGCACCGCGCGCCAAATTTTAATCTACCGCGCCCTCGGCTGGACACCCCCGGCCTGGTGCCACACGCCGTTGTTGCTGGATGAAAACGGCAAACGTCTGGCGAAAAGAAACGACGCGCTGAGTTTGGGGAAGATGAGGGAGCAGGGGACGGAGGCGGGGAAATTGATCGCTGGGTGGCAGTAGATAGCTAATCCTTTCTGGTTTAGTGGATGGGCAAAAGGTTGTCACAGGATTGTATTCCCTGCTCTTCAAAGCAGTATTGGGGAGATGCTGACTCCCGCTAAATATTGATTCGACGCCGATATTGTCTCTCGGTTAATTTATTTTTTGTCGTTACATGAATGGCCCAACGCGTGTCGCTTCAGCGCCAAAAGAAGTCAAATGCCTTACCGGATTGCGTTTTTTGCTCTCAAGCTGGGTTGTGCTGGGTCATCAGTCCGCCGAAGGCGGTTTAATCAGCTCTTTGCTGCATGTTCCGTTTTTGCATATTTTGGCCAAAGGCACCTTGGCGGTGTCCGGATTTTTTTGTCTTTCGGGTTTTATCCTGGCGTATAACTACTCCACCCGATTGGGTTCGTTGGACGAGGTGGCGCGCTTTATTGGTGCACGGTTGGCGCGAATCTA
>Ga0206965_10085_pt1 | contig 27903 bp, 23 predicted proteins | sample Alteio_BWOrgHeat_26_FD_152973 | JGI IMG/M metagenome (GOLD analysis project Ga0206965, IMG submission 152973) | Enriched cells from forest soil in Barre Woods Harvard Forest LTER site, Petersham, Massachusetts, United States -... | ecosystem: Environmental > Terrestrial > Soil > Temperate forest >...
GGCCGCTGAGACCGGATTCCGGCGATGCATTCACCGTGTATCCGCTGTCAGGCTTATTACCGTCCCCCACGATTTCAAATACATAGCCGCTCTTGACCCCGCTGGTCAAAGCATCATCCATAATGATGCAGGCATTTGTGCTCGTCGGTTTGTCACATGAGCTGCCATTGCTCCCCAGATTGGCCATGTTTGAGGAATAGCCCACGTCTGGATAGTTATTGGAGAATAAGGTCTCTGCAGTGTTGATGGTTTTGACCGAGGCTACAGCCGAAGCTTCGTTGGCGCGCATCCGGCTTTGAACCAGATTTGGAATAGCGATCGCGGCAATGATGAGAATAACCATTACCACCACCAGAATCTCAACCAGGGAGAATCCAGCGGAGTCGCGCTCCGTGCGTTTGATATCGGGTTTTGACCTTACTGAGGGCATAGGACAAAAGTAACTGCCTTAGGCGAGTACTAGGATACCCCAAAAAATCCACTTTGCTGCTGATTAAATTCTCTAATGTTGCCCCGGAATATCCCTTAGGTTTAAGTGCTTTCAATTCAATAAAACATCGAGTTACTTCCGTTTATCTTGTAGTTATCATGCTAGGCAAAAGAATGCATATATGTTTTGCTTGCCTTTCATCCACAAGTGGCAAAAGCTTGCGGAACGACGGGAAATTATGCTGCGGACTGGTTGTCTTTCGATACGGCAGCATCTTTTGGCAAAGTATCCCCTACATGCTGTTCCATGGCTGGAAGAGGCTCATCTTCTGAGCTGATTTCAACCGTGGCAAATGGAAGAAAGACAACGCAGCAGGTGCCATGGAGACCTTCTTTGGTACGACTGCGAAGACGTAACTTGCCCTGATGTTTCTGCACAATTCCCTGGCTCACCCACAAGCCCAGCCCGGTGCCCTTGGAGTCTTTTGTAGAAAAGAAGGGCTCAAATATGTGCGACATATTTTCCGCCGGGATACCGCAGCCGTCGTCAGCGACAGTTACACGGATGCCCGCGCGACCAAGGCCGTCATCCGCCTGTTTTACGCGAATATAGATATTGCTGTGTGGCCCCGAGATAGCCTCGATGGAATTCAATATCAGATTTGAAAATACCTGGCGCAACTCACTGGGAAAAGCGGCTAATTGGCCGACGTCACTGAAATCCTTGTGCACCATAATCTGGCTTTGTTCGATTCGCGCATCGTAGGCCGCCAGTACCTCTTCAAATAATTGTGGAACGGAGCTCATTACAGGTGAAGAGATTTCACGGTAGAAGCCGAGCGTCTGCTTGGTGATGTGGACCACGCGCGCCAGCTCTTCTTCTGCGGTCTTTACATACACCAGCGCGGTCTCCGGCATTTTGGAATTGGTGCGCAGGATGTATAACGCGTTCATTACGGAGGCCAGCGGGTTATTGATCTCATGCGCAATGCTTGCGGCCAGCCGTCCGGTGGCAGCGACTTTTTCCGACTGCCGAAGCGTCTGCTCCGCCGCTTTGCGTGAGGTCACGTCCATAGCCACGCCGAGTATGCGCACCGGAACGTCTCCCATCACAATCGTGCGTCCGCGTGCTTCCAGCCAATGCAGGCTCTTATCGGCAAAGACTACCCGATACTGGACTTCGTACTCACCTTTGCTGACCAAAGCATGAGTAATTGAATGGTGCACATGCTGGCGGTCTTCAGAGACAATGGTTTCCATCCAGCTTTCGTAGCGACCATCAAATTTCTCCACTTCAATGCCGTGCAGACGGCGAATCTCGTCTGACCATACCAGTTCGCCGGTCTGCAGGTCCCATTCCCAAATGCCGATTCCGACATACTGCTGCGCCAGCTGCATGCTTTCTTTGCCGCGCTCCAGCATCTCCTGTGCACGCCTGGTTTCGGCAATCTTCTCTTGTGCCTCGCGATACAGGCGCACATTGTCAATGGCTACAGAAGCCATGTGTGTCAGCTGGACCAGAATGGCTTCGTCGTCGGGGGAAAACTCTCCATTCAACTTATGGGAGAGCTGGATCAAGCCAAGATTTCTTCCGTCACGCGTGAGCAACGGAGCGGCCAGCCAACCGTGAACAACCGCGTCTGTCGCCCGGCGCACGGGTCCCCAGGCATACGCGCGTGATCCGGCGTTGAGCCTGACTGGCTTATTCAGATTGCACGCCAGCATGAACATCTCAGAACTTTCCGGAGCAAACTCAAGCGTGGACTGGCCCTCCGCCACTGAGACGCACGTGATGCTGCGGTTCCACTCACCTTTTGGCAGCAGGGTTGTCAGCGCCTGGCGCGCACCCACAATATTTCTCGCCTGGTCTGTGATGATCTGCAGTAGAGAGTCCAGAGCAAGAGCGGAATTGATTTTGACGGAAGCTTCCGCCAGCGCACGCAATACGGCGGTGCGCTGCTGTTCAACAGCCAGGGTTTGCAGCGACTCATGATAGAGGCGGGCATTATCCAGCGCGTTGGATGCCTGACGCGCATAAAGCTCAACCAGGCGCGACTGGCGGTCACTGGGAGAGTGTGGTTTACGGAAAAACGTTACAACTACGCCCAGCGCATCGCCGCGGGCATTGATAATTGGAGTGCTAAAGACCGAGCGAAACCCAACTTGATTGGCTGCGTCGACAAACGGAAAGTAGGTGCCGGCTTTTTCAATGTCTTCAATGAGCACGCGGCGGTCCGGCGAAAAGAAAGATGCTGGCAGCTCGCCGAAAAGTTTAATCTGGTCGGCGGTGAAGCCGGTAAACGTGGCCACCTGCAACGTTTGGCTGGTCCGTTCCGGAAGCAGGAGAAGCATTGCGAGATCGGTTTTTTGCAGCGCAGATACTGACGTCAGCACATCACTCAACAGGCGCTGCAACTCCAGATTGCTGGAAAGGCGAACACTGAGATCGTGAAAGCGCTTCAGGTCGCTGCGCTGGGATTCAAGCTCATCACGCAGACGGGCGAGATCACTGCTAAGTCTGCCGGCGACCATCTCAGCCGCGGACCACTTCTGCCGCGCCAGGCCAATAATCAATGCCACGGCTACCAGCAGCGCTGACCATAACTCGCTACTGGTGGCTGAATTTGACGGCGCATAAAGATAAACGAATCCGTTCAATGCGAGCGTGTTCAGCAGCCCGCCAACCAGAGCACCGGGCAAGCCGCTCAGGACCGCAGAGATACACGCAGCAGCAATGAAAAATACTCCCACGCCAGGATGGAAAAAGGGCAGGCTGAGTCTGGCAAGACCCCATGCAGCGACTGGCAATAAAAATGTAATGACCCACCAGATAATGCGCAGGCGAGCCGTAGGGGAGGAGGAATACATCTTCTCGTTTACTCCTGCTCGAAAAAGTGAGTATCGTAGACGATGTGGCAAGTTCGAGCATAGCACGTATTGCGCTATCGATAATCTCGATCTAGTGCGTCATAAGTACAATGTTTTGAGTGTACTGATCCAGAGTGGAAGACGAATTTGGCCCTTTATTTTCGGGCCTAAAACCCACTTCAGGCACAACCTTAAACTTCCCTAATCGGAAAGACTCTCTGCAATCAATTCTAATTTTTTATTAAGATTTAAGTTTGGAAATATTACTTTGAAAGCAAGGCTCGGATAGTCTGCATTTTCCGTAATCTATAGAGTTGGTTTGCGGAGAAAAATATCTATGCAGCTACAGCAGCTACAAATGACATCAGGTAACGCAAATCAGAAATGGTCCATGGTCCTGGCGCGTAACGCCAAGGCTGACGATCGTTTCGTCTACGCGGTAAAGTCAACTGGCGTTTTTTGCCGGCCTTCATGCCCCAGCCGCCGGCCAAAACGGGAAAATGTTGAATTCTTTGATTTGCCCAATCAGGCGCAGAAGGCAGGGTACCGGCCATGCCGCCGTTGCACGCCTTTGGAGCGCAACCCGCAAGCACAAAAGGTAGAGGCGGCTTGCCGCTATATCGACGAGAACCTGGATATCACACTGAGCCTGACGGCCATTTCACGTCACGTAGCCATCAGCCCATTTCATTTTCAGCGGATGTTCAAACGCATACTGGGAATCAGCCCGCGCGAGTATCAGCAGGCGCGCCGGGCAGGGAAGTTTCGTCAGGCGCTTCTCAGTGATGGCAGCGTGACAGAAGCGATCTACGAAGCCGGATTCAGTTCAAGCAGCCGTGCTTATGAAAGTATTCCGGCGCAATTAGGAATGACGCCGTCAGCCTACAAGCGCGGAGGCGAGGGCATTGAGATTCGCTGCACCGTGGTCTCAACCGAATTAGGCAAGCTGCTGGTTGCCACAACCGCACGCGGCGTCTGCTCTGTGCGCTTTGGTGAAAGCGAAGCAGCAATGCTGCGCGAACTTAAGCAGGACTTTAGATCGGCGACGATTCATCGCGATGATACTGGGCTGAAATCGGTCGCAGATCAGATCAAGCAGTTGTTAAGCGGCTCGCCGACATCGCTCAACATCCCGCTTGACCTGCGCGGAACCGCCTTCCAGCAAATGGTGTGGAAAGAGTTACGGCGCATTCCCGCAGGGCAAACACGCAGCTATACCGATGTGGCAAAAACCATTGGGAAGCCCAGGGCCGTTCGGGCCGTGGCTAATGCTTGTGGTTCGAATCCGGTTGCGCTCGTAGTGCCATGCCATCGTGTGGTGCAGAAGAATGGCAGCCTGGCCGGATATCGCTGGGGCGTGAAGCGCAAAGCGGCGCTGCTGGAAAAAGAGCGGAATAGCTAGGCGACTCTATTGGCTCATCAGAAATGAGAAGCCCTGAAACTTGTACTCTGACCAATGCTCACTCTTGACCGGCTTGATCTTCCCGCTGCGGGCCTGCTTCATGGCAGCCAGCACACGAGGAAGGTCTGCCGGATCAGCCACCGGAAGATTATGTGCGGGCAGAAGTAATTTTGCGTGCAACGCTATCATCTTTGCGATGGAAGCTTCATAGGCATCCAGATTGGTTTCGGGACGAAACAGGAAAATTGGTCCCGGATAGTACATATCGCCTGTGAATAGCAGAGCATTCTTTGCGTCCCATAGCGCGATGGAATCGGGTGTATGCCCGGGTACAGAAATTACTTCCAGCACGCGTCCGCCAAGGTCAATCTTTTCGCCCCCATGAATCCATTGCGTGATATGGAACGGCTTTACCGCATATGACTTCGCATTGAACCCCGCTGGTAGTTCACCGCAAACTGCTCCGGGCCCAATTTCCTCCTGGGCCGCGGCAATTGTGCCTTTGGCATGTTCGCGAGTAAAAGCTGTATCCATGCCGTAGATGCTGCTGAAGCGCCAGTTATCGCTCACGTGATCATTGTGCGTGTGCGAGTTGATTACGCTTATCGGCAATCGCGTAAGACCTTCCACCACCTTCTTTATGTTGCTGATGCCCATCCCGGTGTCAAAGAGCAATGCCCGATTTTTGCCAACAATCAGATAGGAAATGACTTCTTCCTGCTGGTGTGGTTCGTAGATGGCAAAAATACCGGGGCGGATGCGATACACCTCAAACCATTTGTCAGGAACGGACACGCGTTCCAATTTGCTGTAAGCCGGACGCGGCAGATCACGGCACCATTCTGGTTTCTGGTCGGGCTGCAACGCGAATAAAGTGATGAGGATGGCTGCGGCAAAGTGCATTTTTCTTCCTGGCAGAAGGTAAAAGATTTAAAGAATATCCAGCCAAGGATACTCGTTTTGCGATGGATGTGAGTAACAGCAAGTCATTAGAGAAGAAAAAAGGCGCCCTTTAAAAGGCGCCTCTTTTTGTGCCGTGTTTGCTGAGTGGCTTATGGCTTGGGCGGCTGTGATGCTCCTTGCTGCTGTTGCTGCCGCTGGTCCATTTCCTGAATCATCTGATCAAACTTTTTCTTCTGATCGTCATTGAGCGCGGTGCGAACCTTGTTGATCGTGGTTTCGCGCAGCCCATGGATCTTTTGGATCTTGTCTTCGCGGGCCAGGGAATTGTCCTGAACAATCGTCATCGCCTGTGTGTGCTGCTCTTCCAGAGCTGATTTGACCTTGGCTTGTTGATCGGCCGTAAGGTTCAGCTGATCTGAGAGCGACTTCACCTGATCGTCAATGGAGGGATGGCTGGCCATGGGAGCGCCCTGAGATTGTGCTCCTGGCTGCTGTTGCGCATCGCCAGGGCTCTGTGAAGGCTGCGTTGTGGGCGGTTGGTTCGGTGAAGTTTGCGAGGGCTGCATGCCGCCTTGCGGTTGCGGCGCCTGGCTGCCCGATGGGTAATGCTGCGCGAATGCCCCCACTGCGAGCAAGAATGTGCCGGAAAAGATTGCGGTCCGAATGAGCTTCATTTGATAGTGGTCTCCTTTAAGGTGGTGCGGCCAGTCATGTGGGATGCTAGTTTTATGCAAAGGGAGACCAGACCAGCTCGCAACGTAAAAAGATTTCATGAGCAGAGAACCTGAGCAGAGAACAAGGACAGAGCAGCTGATTGAGCAGCACTGGAATTCAGGGCAGTTTCCCACGAAGAAGCACAGAAAGTGGAAGTAAACACAGAGGGAACAGGGCGCTCCTGCGGCGGCAGGAGCGCCCGTTTTCAGGTTCTATTTAGGTGGAGCATCTTTCGGAGGCGCATCGCCTCCGCCCTGCCGCTGGCGCATGTGTTCTTGCATCTCTTTTTGCATTTCGTCAAATTTCTTTTTTTGATCGCCGGTCAGCACGTCACGGATTTTGCCATTCGTAGTTTCGCGCAAGCTGCGTCCTTTGGCCATTTTGTCTTCGCGTGACATGGACTCATCCTGCATCAGCGTTGTCATCTGGCTGTGTGCGTCTTCCAAAATGGGTTTTACCTTGGCTTGTTGATCATCCGTGAGACTGAGCTTTTCTGTGAGGTTTTTAAGCTGGTCATCGACGCTGGGCATGCCGCGGCGCCGTCCCTGGTCCCCTCCGCCCTGTGGCGGCGGGTTCTGCTGCGCGAATGCGACTGCTGCCAGCGCGCAGACAGCAAGCAATGTGATCTTTCTGATCGTCTTCATTGGAACTTTGTCTCCTTCTTACGGTTGGTTGAAGTTTTCAACAGTGGTTGACGCTCCGGACTGTCAGGCAGGAAGCAGCAGCCGGTATCGACTATGAAAGCACAGATACCAGGGGCAGGATGTAAGAACTTGGAAGGGAAGAAGTAAAGTTTTGTAATTTGCTTGTGGCATCAGGCTTGATTGCTGCGGCAGGGAGCCGCAGCAATCACAAGAAAATAAACTTAGTCGCCGAAGCCCTGTTTTTGCATGTATTGCAGCGTGGCGTTCAGGCGGTCATAGTCCTGATCGCTGAGCGCGATGAATCGAAACGGATAAGTGCTGGAACCGCTTTGCGCAGGCAGAAACTCAACGAGTCCACTCACCGGACCGGACAGCGTATTGACCCTGGCTTCAGCAATGGTCGCGCTACCGATACTTTTAGGGAACTCTGCAAGGCCGCCGGTCAGCGAGATCTTCCGCAGCACTGCTGAGACCTGATGACCGCCGAGGTTAAAGCGAATCGACTCGCTGTTGGGAACACGGACCCGCGGAGACCGCGTCTTGTCTTGTGCTTGGGGAAAGTGTGGCATGAAGACATCATGTGCTTACTTTGCTGCCGGCAAAAGATTACTGAAGCCGTTGCCCAAAAACCGCGCCGCGATGTTGAAGCGCGTCAGTTCACCTGAGAACCAAAGTTTATTTTTTAAAAATTGCGTTTCAAAAACTTTTAAAACTTCTGGGAGGTGAGGGTGCGTATCGCGGAATATTCAGAAGCAAAAAAGGGGAAGGGGCGGTTGTAGCAACCGCCGCCCCGTTAAAGTCTTTGGATTATGTCGCTGCGATCCAACTATTTAAGTGCGTGGCACGCTCGCAAAGCCGGCCTTGCCACATGTTTCGCTCACGGAGACGTTCTTTCGATCAAGAAACCATGAATGCTCTTCTTTGCAGGAACGTAATGTAGCACCGGTTGCTTTATTCACCGAGTTACGTGGGTACATGCGCGAAGGAAGAGGCCGTATATGATTTTGCATCGGATGCGCGAGCGCGAACATCTATTTTGTCTGGTGCCGCGAAAACGACGCAGCATGAGCGGCATTGAACCGAAGTTTCCGACATCAATACAGATTTCCCATCGCTACAGATTTTCAGGAGGACTGCCGCCGCATGGCTCAATCGCTGGATTTGTTTTCATCCTATCAACTGAATGGTCTTCAACTTCCCAGCCGCATTGTCCTGGCGCCCATGACGCGAAACCGTGCCGGGCAAGGAAATGTCCCAACGGAATTGATGGCGACCTATTATGAACAGCGAGCGTCAGCGGGCCTGAGCATCACTGAAGCCACGCAGGTTTCACCACAGGGAGTCGGCTATCCGGCCACACCCGGTATTCATAGTGATGAGCAAGTAGCTGGGTGGAAGCGCGTAACCGACGCGGTGCACAAGAGCGGTGGACGGATCTTTCTTCAGCTTTGGCATGTAGGCCGTATTTCGCATCCATCCTTGCAGCTCAACGGTGCACTGCCGGTTGCTCCGTCAGCTATTACGCCGGCGGGAGAAGCTTTCACCTTTACAGGATTGCAAAAGTTTGTGACTCCGCGGGCGCTTGAGATCGGCGAAATTCCTGGAATCGTGCATGATTTTGCCGAGGGCGCAAAGCGCGCCAAGGCTGCCGGATTTGACGGCGTAGAAATCCACGGCGCCAATGGCTACCTGATTGATCAATTTCTACGCGATGGCGCCAACAAACGCACAGACGCATATGGCGGCCCGGTGGAAAATCGCGCGCGCTTTCTGCGTGAAGTGACTGAAGCAGTAGTTGGCGTGTGGGGACCCGATCGTGTGGGCGTCAGGCTTTCCCCTACGAGCGCTTTCAATGACATGAGCGATTCTGATCCGCACAAGACTTTTGCTCATGCTGCTTCGGTGCTCAACAAACTGAAGGTTGCATATCTCCATGTGATAGAGCCGGTGGCGCAGAAGCCAGGCCCTGGTGGACGCGTGAGCCTGACGATCCGCACGAACTATCGCGGAACACTGATTGCGAATGGCGGCTACGATCTGAAATCCGGCAATGCAGCGATTGCTTCGGGCGAGACCGATCTGGTTTCCTACGGGGTGTTGTTTCTGGCGAATCCGGATTTGCCGGTGCGATTCAAGCGTGGTGGCACGGAGCTCAATACCCCGAAGCAGGCCACGTTTTATGGCGGCGATAGTCGCGGCTATACGGACTATCCGACGCTCTGAGGACGCGTGAACAATTTTGTTATCGCTTTGGCATGAGGTCGGCGCCTTTGCAGCTTGCGTTGGGCTGGGTTGTGGCTGAGAGCATGGTGAAGGAATTGTCACCCTGTTTGATTTGAAAATAGTGAGGTGGACCTGGATGGAGATCCAACTCAACCTGAAAATGTTTTAGATCGTCAGAGCAGCTCCGCACAGCTCCAAAACTCAACATTGGCCTGCCAGAGTTATTCTTTAGATCAAAAGAGGTTTTTTCTTTAGCGAGACTGTCAAGGTTTGCTGCATCACTCCAGCGTTTCGCATCGCTCCATGGGGCTTGCAGCCACTCATCCACAAAATCCCGGCCGTTTATTGCGATGGGCTGGATGCGTTCCAATCGATTGCCAATTAATTGAAAGCGATAGATGTCGCGACGCGTGAGTAAGTCCAGATCCAAGCTGTTTACCTGCATTCGCAGTTCAAAACCATCGGGTCGAAGCTTTGGAACCACACCTTCATCCCGCGAATAGCCATACTTCTGATGTTGCAAAGTTTGCTGAGACGCGTTATCTCGAACCGGCTGAATCAGGTCTACAGCAAAAGCGCTAAATCGCGAGGAACACCACGGCGTGCCATGCGCCGCTGCTACCAGCCATTTGCCTGACGGCTGCAGCAGAACAAAATATTCGAAGAAATCACCGAAGGCCTCTTTAATCGCCTCGTAGCCTCCACTTTGCCAACGCAATGCCTGTTGCCATGTGCCTTCATGAAATTCATAAATCAGCAGGATTGAATCATTGCCACACTCAATGCCAAAGCTGATAGTGACTGCAATTAGATGTGGAGCGTTGACGGGATGAGACGCATTGATCTTTAACTCAGTCCCATAAAAGCCATCCTCTTGTTCCTTATCAAATTGTGTGATGGGTGGATGCTCTTGGACAGCCATCATGCGAAGCAGCTCTGATTGCAGGACCACGAGGTCTAAAGTGTTACTTTTAGCGCATTGCAGATAGGCGGAGACAGTTGCTGACAAGGCATCTTTCAACTCGCTGATTTCTTTTTGTAGGGAGGGCGGTAGCTGCATACCCATTGAATCGTCCAACTTGGTCGTAATCAACCGCTGGCGCGAAGCTTTTACCTCATTCGCTGACCTCAGAATGGCATCTTGAGAACAGGTTTCAGCCATTGCCACATGACATGCAAACATGCATCCAGCGATCGCCATAAGAAGCTTTACCGTCAGGCCCATACGCTTATGTTGTAGCACGAGTTTCGCAAAACCTCGCGCACTTACCATGTTTCCGCTACTATAGTTCCGCGCTTTTGTGACATTTTCCACCAACTCAGGTCAAACAAAATATGAAAAAGTCCTTCCTGGCATGCATCGCTCTGCTCGTAGTGGTTTCAGTATCTCCAGCGCAGCAAAAACCCACAGCACCTGTAACAGACTCCGCAACCGGACCGGCGCTGCCTTACTCGCCCAGCCTTGATGTGAGTTCCATGGATAAGTCGGTGGATCCATGTGTGGATTTCTACCAGTATTCCTGCGGTGGATGGCAGAAGAAGAATCCCATTCCGCCTGATCAGGTTTCATGGGGTGTCTATGGCAAGCTCTACCAGGACAATCTGAATTTTCTGCGTGGCATTCTGGAGCAAGCTGCCGCCACTAAGGGCCAGCGCGATACGGTGACCCAGGAGATTGGTGACTTCTATTCTGCCTGCATGGACGAGGCAGGCGTGGAGAAGCTGGGAGCGGGTGCCCTGAAGTCTGAATTGGCGGCGATTGATCAGGTAAAGTCAGCGCGCGATGTGGCCCCGGTAGTGGCGCGGATGCAGCTCGATTTGGGCGGCGTGCTGTTTGGCAGCGGCGCCCGGCAGGACCCGGATAACTCAGAGCAGCAGATTGCCGGCGTGGACCAGGGCGGAATTGGCCTGCCCGATCGCGACTACTACACCAAGGATGATCCTAAGTCCAAAGAGACGCGCGAGCGTTATGTCCAACACGTGCAGCGAGTTTTTGAGTTGCTGGGAGACTCCTCGGACGTGGCGAAACAGAATGCCGCCGTCGTGATGCGTATTGAGACCGCTCTGGCAACGGCGTCCCTGACGCGCGTGGAGCGCCGCGATCCGTACAAACGCAAAAACAAGATCAAGCTGGCTGAGTTGGAGCAGATGGTCCCAAGTTTTGACTGGGCGGCTTATTTCACCACGTTGAAGACGCCGCAATTTGAGATCATCAACGTTGCGCCCGCGGCATTTTTTAAAGAGCTGGAAGCGCGTTTGAAAGATGAACCAATCGGCAACGTGCGTAATTATCTTCGCTTCCATCTGGCGAACGGATATGCGGCGTATCTCTCTTCTGCATTCGTACAGGAAAATTTTGATTTTTATCTGCAATATCTGCGCGGCGCCAAAGAGATGCAGCCGCGATGGAAGCGTTGCGTACAGTACACAGACCGCGATCTGGGTGAAGCTCTGGGCCAGGCTTACGTGCGCAAAGTGTTTTCACCGGAGTTGAAGGCGAGCACGGTGGACATGGTAAAGCGCATTGAAGATGCCATGGCACTACGCATTGAACAACTGGACTGGATGAGCCCGGAGACAAAAGAGCAGGCGTTGACCAAGCTGCATGGTATCCGCAATAAGATTGGCTATCCAGACAAGTGGCGCGACTATAGCTCGGTGAAAATTTCCAGTAATGATTTTCTGGGTAATGTGCGGCGGTCCAATGAATTTGAGCGGCATCGCAACTTCAATAAAATTGGCCAGCCCGTGGACCACGGCGAGTGGGGCATGTCTCCTCCAACTGTGAATGCTTACTACAATGGCCAAATGAATGACATCAACTTCCCGGCCGGCGTGCTGCAGCCTCCGCTGTTTGACGCGAAGATGGACGACGCGCCGAACTATGGCAATACCGGTGGAACGATTGGACATGAGTTGACGCATGGTTTTGATGACCAGGGCGCAAAATTTGACGCTAAAGGCAATCTGCGCGACTGGTGGACGAAGGACGACAAGCAGAAATTTGAAGAGCGCACCAAGTGCGTCGCGGACCAGTATTCGCAGTTCGTGGTGGTAGACGACATCAAGATCAATGGTCGTCTGACGCTGGGTGAAGATGTGGCCGATCTGGGTGGTGAAATTCTGGCTTACATCGCCTGGCAGGGTGCCACCAAAGACAAGAACCTGAAGCCCGTGGACGGATTGACGCCGGAGCAGCGTTTCTTTATTGGCTTCGCGCAGTGGGATTGTTCGAATAGCCGTCCGGAAGAACTGCGGCTCCGCGCGCAAACAGATCCGCATTCGCCATCAAAGTACCGCATTAATGGAGTAGTGGTAAATATGCCGAACTTTGCGACTGCATTCTCATGCAAAGCCGGGCAGCCAATGGTGAATCCGCCGGAAAAAGTGTGTAAGGTCTGGTGAGAATCGGCAAGTCTGAGGAAGAGCAAATCCACCACGGAGACACGGAGGCACGGAGAAAACCAAGAGCCAAAATAAAATTCACATTTTTAGTCCTTCGGATTGTTGCACCGTTCGGCCATCTTAAATCCCAAGACACTGGTCTGTTCCATACGGTGGATGGCAGAGCGAGGTACAGAAGATTTTTGATTCTCTTTGTCTCATGAAACCTGGCGCGCATTATCGCGCCACAATGCTGGACTTGGTTCTCCGTGCCTCCGTGGTGGATTTAATTTTGTTTTACAATATGCGCTTTTGCAGCTGACGATCCCATGACACTTCTTCCCATTGTTCAGGCCGGAGAGCCGGTCTTGCGCAGACCGGCGCGAGCATTGCGTCCCAATGAAATCCGCAGCCGCGAGATCCGCGAACTGATTCAGCAAATGAAAGAAACTATGTACGCCGCTCCCGGGGTGGGGTTGGCAGCGCCGCAGATCGGGCAGGGCATTCAGCTTGCGGTAATTGAAGATCGCCCGGAATACATCAAGGACTGGACACCCGAACAACTTGCGGAGCGCGAGCGCAATTCGGTGCCGTTCCACGTGATCATCAATCCCAGGATTACGCTCATCGGCGAGGAGCGGGTGGAAGCTTTTGAAGGCTGCCTGAGTCTTACCGACCTGATGGCGGTTACGCCACGCGCCAGGAAGGTGCGCGTGGAATGTGTGGACGAAAAAGGCGAAGCCAAAGTGATTGAGGCCGGTGGTTGGTATGCGCGGATTCTGCAGCATGAGATCGATCACCTGGGCGGCACGATGTATGTCGACCATATGTATCCGCGCACGCTGATGACGGTTGAGAATTTTACGCGGCACTGGAAAGACAAAACGTTGTCAGAGCTCAAAGAAGAGTTGCTTACCGCGGATTTCCGCAGGTAACGCAGAGCAGAACCGAGCAGCTAGGTAAAACCGCGTAGACAAATACGGCCACACGAGAAGAGCGTTTCGATTCCATCCCGAATCATTTACACTGCTCGTTCGAAACGTAGCCTGAAAATTTTCTTTTATCTGGGGAACCTGCATGAATAAAGCCTTCATCCGCATCTTGTTTGCCGCGCTGGTCATTACAGGTAGTTTGGCGTTTGGCGTTTCCAAAGCGTACGCACAGAGTCCGGCCACGCCACCTGCGGGGGACGCGCCGAAAACAGCGGAACAAGTTTTCAAAAATATTCAGGTGTTGAAAGGCACGCCTGCCGACCAGTTGCAGCCGGCCATGCAATTCATCAGTAACTCTTTGGGAGTGGAGTGTGCCTTCTGCCACGTGCAGGGCGCATTTGATAAAGATGATAAAAAGCCCAAGCAGACGGCCCGCAAGATGATCGAGATGCAAACGGCGATCAATAAGACACACTTCAATGACGATCGCGAAGTCACCTGTTATTCATGCCATCATGGATCGGAAACTCCTGCCGGAATTCCCATCATTGCCGAGGAAGAGCCCAAGCGTGACGACATTCCATTACTGGATTCGTCAATACCCACAGCCGAGCAGATTATTGATAAGTACATACAGGCCGTGGGCGGCGCCGAAGCGCTGCAAAAGATTACCAGCCGCGTGCAGAAAGGAACGGTCAGTTTCGGCCAGAGCACGTTCCCCGCGGAGGTGTACTCCAAAGCGCCAGATAAACGAATTTCAACGGTAAGTACTCCGAACGGTGACAACATTACCGCCTATGACGGCCATACGGGCTGGATGGGGGCAGGTGGACGGCCACCGCATGAGATGACTTCCCAGGAAGACGAAGCAATCAGTTTTGATGCCACATTTGATTTGCCGCTGGAACTTAAAAAAATGTTTACCCAGTTGCGCGTGCGTCCGGCGCCGAAGATTGGCAGAACCGAGGTATACATGGTGATCGGCACCAACCCGGGAAAACCGCCGGTACGTCTCTACTTTGATAAAGTCTCGGGCCTTCTGATGCGTACCGTTCGCTATGCGGAAACGCCTCTGGGACGCAATCCCACACAGGTGGACTATGCTGAATATAGGACCGAAGACGGCATAAAATTGCCCTTCCAATGGACGGTTGCGCGTCCGCTGGGCAGGTTTACGATTCAGATAACGGAAATACACCAGAACGCGCCGATTGATGATTCAAAGTTTGCGAAACCTGCGGCTGCACCGGCACCTGCCGCACCGGCTGCGCCGGCAGAGCAGAAGCCGCCGGCAAAGTAGGGTAGTGGGCAAAAAGAGTTTGCCGCAGATTACGCAGATGCCAGCTGATTAAATATCAATCAGCTTTAAACCTGAGCGATCTGCGGCAATTTGCTTTTTATCCCTTCACCACGGAACTATGAGATTTCCGGGTCAATCTGCGGACCCAAAGTTCCCGTGGTCATTACTGTTAGCAACAAAAGTGGTGGCCCTAAGTCTCATCCAAACTGTTGCAAGTAAAGCGCCTATTACCTCAGTAATCTTATTCTTATCCGGTTTCCAGAATAGACTGCGGAGTCATGAGTCATGGAAGCCGTTTTATCGTCTTGCTTTTGCTGATTGCGAGCCTGGGAGCTTTGGCTGAGGCCAAGCAACTGGCAGTGATCGTCGACAAGACGAATAATCTCGGAGGAGTATCTTCCACAGACCTGTCCAAGGTTTTCAAGTTTGATAACCACAAATGGCCGGACGGACGTTCGGTAATTTTGATTCTCCGCGATCCTTCTACTCCGGAAATGCAGACTGCAATCCAGAAGCTTTATCACATGCAGGTGGAAGAATTTAAGGCACTGCTGGCTGCACATCAGAGCGGCGTGATTATTGTTCACTCGGAAGAAGAGCTTTTGAAATCTGTGGAATCCATTCCCGGCGCGGTTGGTTTGGTCGACGTTTATTCCATCAATGGCCGCGTTAACGTGCTGAAAGTTGACGGCAAGCTCCCGCTGGAGCAGGGATATTTTCTTAAAGGCAACTAGCAAAGCCTGCCGGGCGCCAGTCATTTGTATGAATTTCGGGTTGCCAGGCAGTGAATACCAAGGAGTGGTTGATGAAATCGATCAAGTTTCCCATGTCGGTGGTGGCAGTATTGGCCCTTGGACTGAGCGCCGTTGCGCATGATGCCCCTACAGGCATGCACATTTCCACTAAGTCGCAACAGGCCCATGTTTTCTTTGAAACCGGCTTGCAGAAAATGGAGATGCTCCACATCCAGGATGGCCTGGAAAATTTCCGCAACGCCGTAAAGGCTGATCCGCAGTTTGCCCTGGGACACATTTTCCTTACCTTCTTCTCGCAGGATCCGACCGAGCAGGTTGCCGAACGCGACAAAGCACTGGCTACGCGTGAGTCTGCCAATGCTGAGGAAAAGCAGATCATCGACTGGCTGGCCGCCGCCAAGCAGTCTCGTTTGATTCCGGCCATCCAGAACATGAATGAAGTTCTGCAGAAAAACCCGCAGGATAAGCACCTGCACTGGCTTGCCGGCTGGTGGCTGCTGGTGGACCATAACCAGTCACAGCGCGCCGCTGAAATGTTTGAGCAGGTCATCCAGCTCGATCCCAAATTTCCTGACGCCTGGAATGAAGCAGCTTACTGCTACGCCAGAATGGGCAACTTCGATAAAGCTTTTGCCGACATCAAGCGCTACACCGAGCTCGTGCCGAATGAGCCTAACCCGCAAGACACGTTTGCTGAAATCTCTCGCATGGCCGGGCGCTTTGAAGACGCCCTGCAGCACTATCACGCATCTCTGAAGATCGATCCGTCATTCCATGAATCACAACTCGGCTTGGGCGATACTTACGCACTCATGGGCGATCAGGCCAAAGCCCGCGAAGAATATGCCCGCGCCATTGAAGTAGCTTCGCCGGTACAGAAAGTCCTGTGGTCACTGCAGTCCGCCGCAACGTATGTCCGTGAAGGCGATCTGGCTGCAGCGGACAAGGCCTTCAACGCCGTCGCTGAACAAGCACATGCCAAAGACTTCGCCAACCTGGAATCTGAGGCCTATCGCAGCATGTCCATGTACCAGCTGGATAGCGCTGCTTCAATGCGGCTGCTGGCCAAGGCGGAAGCTGTTCTCAAAGAAGACCATAAGGTTCCGCAGTCGTTGTTGAACCAGGAACTGGCCGCTGTGCTGCGTACCCGCGTAGAGCGTGCCAGCGCCGACAAAAACAAAGATCTGGCTACGGCTACATTGAAGCAGTTGCAGGACCTCTCTGACGCGAACGGCGGAGATGGCCTGATAGCTACTGCACTGCATGGCGCAAGCGGCGCCATTGCATTGTCCCAGGCCAATTATGCTGACGCCGTGAACCACCTGGAGGAAGATACGGACAATGCCTTCTCCATGCGCAGCCTGATTATTGCTTATGAGAAAAACGGGCAGGAAGGGAACGCGCGACGCCTGGCAGCCAAACTGGCGGCGTTGAACGTTCCAGTGATTGAACAGGCGCTGGTTGTTCCGGAGTTCCGCAAACAGCGTGCAGCGCTGGCCGCAAGAACGAATCCTGCGCTCGATCCGCGCGCGAAGTATTTCAAATAGTCCAGAGTTTCTGTTTCCAAACTTCAGCCAGACCTGTTCGATCTTGAATGGGTTTGGCTTTTTTCTTTGCTTTTTTCTTTGATGTAGGCTTTCCATTCTTACCGCTGCCATCTGCCATCCAGGGTTGACGTTTTGTTTTCCGGCCCTCTGATTGTCGGCGCTGACACACGCGGTCACGGCGATTCTGTGACCCTCTGCCTGTGTCCTTCAGCCAGACCCCCACCCCGGGTAGCCCGTTTATTGAAAACAAAGGCCAAAGTCAAATTCGACCGAGCGGTGACCGAGCGGTCGAAGTCCTTTTTTCGTGTTTTTTGGCCCGGTTTTTGGTGATTACCGCTTGCTGCGCCAAAAGCTAATTTTCAATGATCCGCCCACTTCCACCCCTCAGGGCTGTGGTACTATAGCGTAACATGAGAAGCGAAACAATAGCGAACATAGTTCGAGTCAAAATTTAGTCCACTTAACTTGACATAATGACATCATGACGTCATTATGAATGTATGGCAGTTGTTGACCACGACAGCTCCGTCCCCCTCTACGCTCGGGTAGAAGCAGTGCTCGCAGCCAGCATCTCCGATGGCACTTTCCCGCCGGGCAGCCGCTTGCCCAATGAAAATGATTTGATAGAGCGCTTTGCCGTTAGCCGCACCACGATTCGCCAGACCGTTCAGAACCTGATTCGGCGTGGGCTGGTTGAGATCCGTCGCGGTAAAGGCACCTTTGTCACGCAGCCGAAGATCACGCAGGAGCTCACCGAGCTAAGCGGCTTTGTGGAAGATATGCATGCGCTGGGTCGCCATCCGAGCGCCCGGCTGCTGGATAAACAAATCGTTCCTGCCAGTGAATCCGTTGCCCACCAGCTTGCCCTGACCACGGGGACTCTGGTGATGCGAATTCAACGTGTGCGTCTGGCGGATGGCGTGCCGCTCTCGTTTGATGAAACCTATCTACCCAGAGACATCGGCGAGAAGGTCGTTGAAAACGATCTTGAAACCGAACCCATCTTTTCGTTGCTTGAGCAAAAATACAATCTGCCGCTGGTAGGAGCTGAGTATCAACTGGAAGCCGTTTCCGCTGACGCCGATGTGGCGCAGGCGCTCGGTATCAGCCAGGGCAGCCCCATCTTTCTAATTGAGCGGACCACTTACACCGCCGGATACCAGCCGATTGATTACGAAAAACTTTATTACCGTGGCGACCAGATCCGGTTCGTCACTCATCTGGAGCGACGCACTGCGCCGCAGGCGCAAAAAAAGATGACGCCGCAGCCGGCCGCAAAAAAGGAAGGTGCTGTCAATGGATAGTGGATTCGCACTCTGGCTCTTTGCGGTGTCATTGGGCGCCAGCGCCCTGGGCGGAATGCTCGGAATGGCCAGCGGGATTTTCATCGTGCCCATCCTGACAGTGTTCGGCCACGTCGACATTCATACGGCGATTGGGGCAAGCATTGTTTCCGTGATCGCCTGCTCTTGCGGTGGTGCTGCGCCGTATCTTAAAGGCCGCCTGACCAATGTCCGCCTGGCAATCGTCCTCGAAGTAGCTACCACGCTGGGCGCTTTCATAGGCGTGCTTCTAGCGGGGTATATACCGGTGCCGTATCTATATTTTCTTTTTGCGTTGATCTTATTTCTCTCTGCCCGGCAGATGCTGGCGAAGCGTGGCAATCCATCTGGCGCTTTCGCCATAACTGATGCCGGCGGCTGGGCAGGCAGGCTGCGCCTCGACTCTAGCTATCCTGACCGTGCGCTTGGACAAGATATTGCCTATCAGGTGCAGCGTATTCCCATGGGAATGTCATTGATGTTCGGCGCCGGCCTGATCTCGGCATTGCTGGGTATCGGCAGCGGCGTCCTCAAGATTCCCGCCATGGATACCGCTTTGCGCCTGCCTATCAAAGTCTCTTCCGCCACTTCCAATTTCATGATCGGCGTAACTGCGGCTGCCAGTGCCGGCGCTTATTTCATGCGCGGGAATATTGTTGCTGCCATCGCCGGACCGGTGGCGCTTGGGTCGGTTGTTGGCGCGGTGCTGGGCGCGCGCATCCTCATGCGCATGTCCAATGAAAAATTACGTGTGATGTTCGTTGTAATCCTGGTAGCGCTGGGCATTCAGATGTTTCTGGAAGCCCTGGGCATTCACTTACTGAAGAGCTCGCTATGAATAATACAGCACCCGGATCTTCTCCGATGGAATCGCTCCTGGCGGGCGTCTTGCTCTATGGCAGCTGGGTAGCGTCTGCCACAATAGCTTTGGGATTGTCGCTGGCATGGATTGACTCGCGGTTTGGTACGCGTAACCTGGCGATTTTCCCCAGCATTTCCATCGTCACCCTCGGGATTGCCCTTTTTATTCTGCTGCCCGTTCTTCGTGTTGTCCTGATGCTGGCGGTTTTTCTACGGGAACGCGATTATCGCTTCGGCATTATCGCGGCACTCGTGTTGACAATTATTTTTCTTGGCTGCGTTGTTGGCGCGCGTACAACATCGTTGGTGGCTCACTAGCGTTACCGGGCGTCCCACGCGAATCCTTGCAAAACCGCCAATCCGGACCGTTCTAACCACCAGAAGAGACAGCCGGGATGCAGCTACCTGCCTTATTCATGTATCCTTAATTTTCTTTCAATTGCAGCGAGGAGAATCAATGCGGGCAAGGATTATTACGGCCTTATGCGGTGTCATAGCTATTTTTACGGTTTGCGTTGCCGGTTTTCTTACCGGCTGTGCCAGCGGGCACAACGAATTTGCTTATGTGGTTGGGGTTGGGACGAATGAAGTTTTTGAGTTCCGCGTACAGAATAATGGAGCTTTGACTCCCCTGAGTTCACCGAATTTTGCCGTAGGGTCCAATCCTACTGACGTTGCGCCGCACACCTCCGGAGACTTCCTCTATATATCTGATTTCTCTGGAAGTGACGTGACGCTGCTTGATATCAATAAGGACAACGGCCTTCTTTCCGTCCCTGTCAGCAACAGCGTGGTGGTGCCAATCAACCCACCCAATGTTTTTGCCACCGGCGTTGGGCCGATTGCGGTTGCCATGTCTCCTACGGCGCCCTTTCTCTACACAGCTAATCTGACCGAAGGCGATGTTACAGGTTTTACGGTTGATCCCGGCGAAGGTGGCTTGACGTCGATTGGTAGCTTTGCGCTAACTCTGCCGCCTCCAGCGCCTGCTGCACCTGCTCCCCATCCAAGTGCAATGGCCATTTCTCCTTTAGGTAATTTCTTGTTTGTGGCCAATGCCACTGAGGGCACGGTTGCGGTGCTTAGCATCGCAAGCAACGGAGCCTTGACCCTGGCCGGAGCACCGGTTTCCATGGGTGTAGGCGCCGCGCCCAATGCGCTTCAAGTGGAGCATACCGGACACTTCCTTTATGTGGCTGACACCGCCAACAACGTGGTGCTGGGATTTGCTATTGGCTCAAATGGCAGCCTGACACCTGTTGCTGGTTCACCTTTTGCCGCGGGCGCACAGCCTAGAGGACTGGGCATCGATCCGCAGGGTGCATTCCTGTTTACCGCGAATGCTGGATCCAATGACGTCTCTGCCTATTTGATTGACTCTGCTTCGGGAACGCTGGGTGCGGTAACTGGATCTCCATTTGCCACCGGCGGCGTTGGACCATCCGCGGTGGCCGTGACTGCAAATTCGTCGATTGTGTACGTAACCGACCAGACCAGTCATGACATTGCTGCGTTTGGAATATTCGCGAATGGCGTTCTTAAGCCGGTTACCGGCTCGCCTTTTGGGGTTGCAACATCTGCTTCCTCAATTGGGCTGGTACTTCGCTAAAAACTGGTGCTTCGCTAAAAACTGAGTTTGCCATGCCGTACCGCGAGTGCACCTGCGCCTATGCACTCCTGGTGCTTGTGCATGCTTTTTTACCATGCTAAATAGATCAGTACGATGGAATCGGTGTACCAGGACGAAGAGGTACTGAGCCCGGCACAACTCACGCCCCAGGACCAGCTCCGTATGCAATGGAGACAACAGTCTGGTCCTATTCCGTTTATCCGCCAGAAAAACGTGATTGACCAGAATGCTGAGTTGGTCCCATATGCGGCCACATCCGGGCTTTCCGGGTGGAGCACTCCCGGTCTTTTTGCGCTGCAAGGGTTGGTGCTGATTGCCGCTCTCTTATCGGCCATCAACTGGCAGATCACGCGCCATTCCGGCAAGCTGGAAGACGAAATTACAGCGTTGCAGGCGAGCGCGCAGACTGAGATCACGCGCCAGGAAGAAATCATTGCCGCCACAGAGGCGGAGATCAGAAGAATTTCCAGCTCGTCCAAGCCGACTTTCAAATTGCATCTCTCAGCAACACCGCTGACCCGCGAACAGGCGCTGATCGCGCTGAACAGCTCGCTTGAGGAATCGCACACATCAGAAGACCAGTACAAGCGAAAGATGGCAACTCAGGAAGGAAATCTTCGTGCCCGCCAGAGCGCGCTGGCCATTGCCAACTCTGGCGCTCCGCTGATTTTTTCCCTGGCCTTGCTCATGGCTGCCGGATTATTCAGCCAGGGCGCGCAGAAAACATTTTCCCGCAATCGCCACGCCCGCAGGCTTGCTGATTACTATCTCTACTTTGCCACCACGGAAGGCCTCTGGCCGAACTTGGTTTTGCTGGTATTTCTGCACGTGGCCCTGAGCCGCAATGCTTATGGATTCAGTGATTTATTTTCAAGCGTTGGTCCGCTCTTCTGGGTGGTGTTCGGTATTGGTTTTTATTTTCTTCTTCTGCGCTACTTCGTAATGGTGTCGCGAGATCTTTATCGCGCCATGCAGGTTAGAGGCCCCGCCAACGAATGGGGATTCGACAACCGAATCCTGTTCCGCATCCACAATAGCTTTATGGTGGTGTTTGTTGGATTGGAAACAGTATTCCTGGCGCTGTGTTATGCGTTTTATATATCCGCAAAAATCTCTTAAAGTAGAACCATTTCTTAGTTTGGATTACTCTCGACTAACTTTTTTGCACATTGGTTGGTAGGATCCGTTCCATGTTTGTATTACCATCGCAAACTGACTATCCTGCTTTTTGCGTTTCTGCTGGAGTTCCGCGTGAGAATTAGCAATCTGGCCGTGTCCGCTATCCTGTTCGCGAATGTATGCTCTCTTGCTGCGGATCATCCACCAACTGCGGACAAAGAGGCTTTGAGGGCACTAGAGTTGGCTGGGGCCGGGGCTTCCGGAATGCGTGGAGTTGATCGCGCCTATGCTTATTGGCTTATTTCCCGTGATTATTCCGGATTGGACAACAAGGCGCAGTTGGAAATGGCCAAAAAGAGTTGTGAGTCGGCAATCCGTGCCGAACCAGAAGCATCCGATCCCGGTCTGCGGCTCAGAGTTGAGCGTGACAGCCTGCAGTTGATCCTGGTTATGCAGCCTAAAAAAGGAGAGGAGTTTCTAGCCCAGGCTGATCCTCAGGTGCGGCAGTGGATCACAGCGGACAAGGCAGCCAGCGTGGCAAACAAAGGCGATATTGATAAAGCGCTGGATATGCTTGCGCAAGATATGAGCCAGTCTTCAGAGTATCCCTATGCTCAGGCGATGAAAGTTATGCGTACCCTGCCTGCTTCAGATCGTGAGGACAAAGACCGTGTGTTTGCGCAGGCCCTTACTTATTATCGCGTGAAAAATGACAAGTACAACATCACCATGTTTGATCTGGGCGCGATGGTTGAGAAATTCTGGCAGGACTTGTCTCCAGGGCTTGTGCTGGAAGCGATCGACGCTCTTCTGGAATCCGCCGAAAGTGAGGCCACGGCGGATTTTCATCAGGAGATATCCTTGTCGTCTTCCAAAGGGACTGCTGGCTTCGGGTCCATCTATCAGTACAGGGCTTTTCAGTTAATGCCGGCGCTCAATGCACTTGATCCATCGCGAGCAAAGAAAATAACGGAAAACTTCCAGCAAATGGCAGACTTGCAAAAGCAATTTCCCGATGGCCTGTCAACGCTGGGTGAGAAAGACAGCAAGCAATCGATATCGTTTAGCATCAAGAATGGGCCAGCTACCTCGGCAGCAGGTTCAGGTGATGGCCTGCCCCAGATTCGCCTTCAAGCCCGAGCAGACAAGATTATTGCCGATGCCGGCGATGACACGGACACAGCTCTGAAAAACGCCCTGGCATTGCCTGACAATTTGCAGGCCATGCAATCTGTGAAGGCAGACCTGCTTTTGCGAATTGCAACGCTCACCCAGAAAAGCCATCCTTCAAAGTCAATGAATGCCTTGCATGAACTGGCAAACTTGATTAAGGATTATCCGCCGCTGGCGCAAAGCCGCTATCTAGTGGAAATGGGTGACCTTTATTTGCGGATGAAAGAAAAGGACGCCGCAACCGATGCAATCGAGCGCGGATTAAAGCAGATGGTTCTGCTCTACAAGATTGACACGAACTCTGACGATCCTAATCGCGCATTGAAATCGAGTTGGCCTTCTACTGTGGTTTCGCGTGCGCTCGTGTCGCTGGCAACAAGAGTCTCTGCCAAACTCTCGGAAGACACCATCAAGCAGGCGCCCGATCCCGACTTTCAGGTGTTTGATCGGATTGAAGTAGCCAGCGTACTCTTAAAAACGCCAAGCTATCCAGCCTTGATGCATGAGTCACATAAAGACAATAAGATGTCTTACGGAGTCTTTCCTGTTCCATCCGTCAGCCAGTAATAATTGGCATGATTATTTTGCTGCCTGCACCAGCAGGTCCCACGCTTCCTGCACATCTTTCCACGTCGTTTCCAGATTCCCAATCGCCAGCCGCAACGTCAGTTTTCCATTCAGTACCGTGCTGGCAATGAATACCCTGCCGGATGCATTCACCTGTTCCATGATCGCTCGGTTCTCATCGTCTGTGCCTTTGTAGCGGAAGCAAACCACTGACAGCGGAACTGGAGCGATACGCTCAAACTTCGGATGCGCGTCCACCAGCGCCGCGAAATCCTTCGCCCATTGGATATGCGAACGAATCATGTTCTCAACGCGCTCACGGCCAAAGTAGCGCATCACAAACCATAGCTTCAGCGCCCGAAAACGATGGCCCAGCGGAACGCCATAATCCATCAGGTTATGTGCGCGGGGATCATCCTGTGTCTTCAGATAATCTGGTGTGAGTGAAAAAGCGCGGCGTAGAATGTCTGGCCGCTTCGTATAAAACGCGCTGAGATCGATTGGAGTGAGCAGCCATTTATGAGCATTGAAAACCAATGAATGCGCGCGCTCCACGCCCGCCATAATATGCCTCTGCTCAGGCAGGATCGCCGCTGCGCCGGCATACGCGCAGTCCACGTGCAGCCACATGCTGTGTTTCTCCACAATCTCAGCAATTTGCGGTACCGGATCAATACTGGTGGAAGAAGTTGTGCCGACGGTTGCGACCACACAAAACGGCCGCTTACCCGCGCGCTTATCTTCTTCGATCATTGTTGCCAGCGCGTCCGCGCGCATACGGAATTCAGAATCAGACGGCACCTTGCGCACATTCCTTTGGCCAACGCCGACGGCAATGGCGCCTTTCTCAATCGACATGTGCGACTGGTCTGACGTATAGAGCACCAGATCATTGCGGCTTCCGGCCGTGCGCGCCTCAGGATCAACCAACTCTCGTGCGCAGACAATCGCATGCATGCTGCTGGTGGAAGCTGTGTCATAAACAATGCCGAACCATTCTTCTGAGAGCCCAATCCACTGCCGCATCCAATCCAGCGCGCGCTGCTCCAACTCCGCTACCGCCGGAGAAGTCTTCCAGTGCAGGCCGTTGGTGTTGAGCGCGGCCGCCAGCATTTCACCCAGAATTGCCGGTGTTGATCCTGTGCAGGCAAAGTAAGCAAAGAAACGTGGATGGTTCCACTGCGTCACGGCCGGCATGATCAGCCGGTCAAAGTCGTGCAGAATGGCATTAAATGGCTCGCCCTGTTCCGGAGCCGATTTCGGCAGCGCGTCCAGCAGGTCACCCGGTTTCGTCTGTGCCAGCACCGGCATTTCAGAAACGGTGCTCAGGTATTTTGCGATCCAGTCCACGGTCTCGTGTCCCGCACGGCGGAAATCTTCAACATATACCTGCCATACTGCTGCTTCATCTTTAGATTCAGTAGGTTTGCTCATGCACTCTTTCATGCCATGTCATTGGCGTATTTCTTTGAATTCATTCCGGAAGCTTAATCGGTAAGTGGACGGCCAATCTCCCAGTGAAGTCCGAAAGGATCAACCAGCCGCCCCAGTCGCCAGCCATGTCCTTCACCCACGGGGAAGACCTCAGATGCGCCCGCCGTGAGTGCCCGCATGAAGACGGCATCCGGGTCCGCGACAGTCAGGATCATTCGGACAGAACCGCCGCCAAGAGACTCTGGACGGGAGCCGGTGTGCTCTGGAGACTCACTCAGCCAGAACTCTGCACCGCCCACAGAAAGCCGAGCTACCACGCTGCCCGAAGGGCCCTCAAGGCGATACACCTCAACCGCTCCAAACGCTGATTTGTAAAAATCCAGGGCCTTGGCGCCATCGCGCACTGAGAGCCAGGGTGCAATTGAGCACTGGAATGAAGCGTCTGCCGCGGAATCGTGTGCCATTGTGCCTCCAGGTCTCATATTAAATTGATTAACTTTCTTGACAACACCGGAAAAGCTAGACTACTATCCGCTCAGCATGCACGCCAGCCGATTTACTTTCGCGTTTACATACCGCTACTCCTTTACGGGTGGCGGCTACGCGGATGGTGTGCTGACAACGCAATAAAAAGTTAGACATCATAAATTACCGCAAGCCGCGATTCCCAAAGGGTCGCGGTTTTTGCTTTCAGGGAGCTTTGCAAGATGAGCCAACAATATACTACCGGCGAAAAAACGCTTGGAGAATCAATGGACCACTGGCGCCAGCAAATTGACACGCTAGATACCGAGCTGGTGCGTCTGCTTAATCAGCGGGCCGCCATCGCCTGTGAAATTGCCCTCGTCAAGGTTGCCTCTGGATTGCCTGCCTATGACGGCAAGCGTGAAGACCAGGTGCTGGCCCGCGTTGCTGAGAAAAATACCGGCCCGCTCGATCAACAGAGTGTCACGGCAATCTTCCGCAGCATTATTGAGGAGACACGCCGTCTGGGCACGCAGCGCATGCAAGATCAGGTAGCTGGCAAATAGTACCTGGCAATTGGCAATTAGCAAACGCGTTGTGTTTTGGCTAATTACTAATTGCTAGTTACTAATTGCTAGGAGCATTCCCAATGGTGATCAATATGGCAGCAGGTGCGACCGAGGCACAACTTCAACACGTAATAGACCGTATTGTCGAATGCGGTTTTCAGCCGCACGTCACGCGCGGATCAGAGCGGGCTATCGTGGCCGCAGTCGGCTCCGGAGGATCGCGTGTGGCACTGGAAGCTTTGCAGGCTGCGCCCGGCGTGGATTCCGTGGTGCCCATTGCGCATCCGTTCAAACTGGTCAGCAAACAAACTAAAGCCGGGCGCACACAGGTTGACGTGGGCGGTGTGATGATCGGCGGCGAAGCAGCCGTGGTGATTGCCGGCCCATGCTCGGTGGAGTCGCGCGAGCAGCTTTTCTCAACTGCTCGCGCCGTGAAAGCCGCCGGAGCCACGCTGTTGCGAGGCGGTGCTTACAAGCCTCGTACCTCGCCCTATGATTTTCAGGGCCTGGGTATTGAAGCGCTGCGCTTGCTGCGTGAAGTCCGCGAACAAGTTGGGCTGCCCGTGGTCACCGAGGTGATGAGCACTAACGATATTCAACTCATCAGTGACCATGCCGACATGCTGCAGGTGGGCGCGCGCAATATGCAGAACTATGATCTGCTGCGGCAGCTTGCCAAGACCAGCAAGCCCATTCTGCTGAAACGTGGACCTTCCGCCAGCGTCAAAGAGTGGCTGCTGGCCGCGGAATATCTTTTGGCCGGTGGCAATAAAAATGTGGTGCTATGCGAGCGCGGTATCAAGACCTTTGAAAGCGAGATGACGCGCAACACGCTCGATCTCGCGGCGGTGGCGCTGGTGCGTGAGCTTTCTCATCTGCCCGTGCTCGCCGACCCATCGCACGGAACAGGGAAGCGTGAACTGATAGCTCCCGCCAGCCGCGCCGCGCTTGCCATCGGCGCTGATGGATTGATTATTGAAGTGCATCCATGCCCTGAGCGCGCATTGTCGGATGGCGCACAGTCTTTGAACTTGGATGAATTCGCCAACCTGATGAAAGGATTGTCTGCGCCGATTCGGCCAGTGGCTGTACCCACGTCGGCGGCAGCGATGAAGGGGAAATAGCGCCAAAAAATATCGCGATGGTGTTGGAAAACTTGTTAAAGTTTTCACCGCTCTCGACTGTATCAACAGGAATTTCATCTACCGTTAACCTGATCTTGACAAATCGACGCTGCTGCCGATGTAGCTTTCCTTCTCACTCCAAATAGCGGTTGGACCACGTAGTCAAACCGCAATCTTACGGAGTAGGCAGGTATATATGTTAAAGCTAAGACAGTGGTGGCGCTGCGCAAGTCCGCGCGCGCTGGTCGCGTTAGTAATGTCATTTACGCTGATTGCTCCCAGCCAGATCATGGCTGCCAGTGATAACGATCAAGGAAAGAACAGAAATGAAACCGAGACCCCGATCAAGCATGTCATCGTTCTGATTGGTGAAAACCGTACCTTCGATCACATCTTCGCGACCTACGTTCCGAAGAGCAAAGACTCGATCTCCAACCTGCTGTCCAAGGGAATCATTCAAGCCGATGGAACGCCCGGCCCTAATTTCACAAAAGCCGCGCAATCCCAGGCAACGGTGCCGTTTCAGACAAAATTCTTC
>Ga0206965_10086_pt1 | contig 27837 bp, 25 predicted proteins | sample Alteio_BWOrgHeat_26_FD_152973 | JGI IMG/M metagenome (GOLD analysis project Ga0206965, IMG submission 152973) | Enriched cells from forest soil in Barre Woods Harvard Forest LTER site, Petersham, Massachusetts, United States -... | ecosystem: Environmental > Terrestrial > Soil > Temperate forest >...
ATGCTCTCTTTGCTTTGTCAGGTGAGCCGAAAATTTTATAATTCTCCGCAATCATATAACCGGCTACTAAAGGTCCTCCAAGAAAGGTTCCAGAATAAACAGCTCTGCTGTTATAGATTTTACTTCTTGGAATTTGATCTTCACCTATTTTAATGATTTCATCCGTATTCTTATCATTCAATATTTCAGGAACATTCTGCTTGGGTATCACCATTCCAAACATATCGCGTTCTTCAATGAAGTCGAAAACTTATGATGCAATACATGCCAAAATAGAATTTGATAAAAGTAATATCTCGGAAGCAGAAGTCGATCAGATGGTAGAAGGATTTAAAAAAATTCACTTCTTTTCTTATACAGTAGAGAAAAGCATTTACATTAAAAAAGTCGGATCTATCTATGAAATTTCTTTTGGATGCGACCATACAATTTCAACCAATGATGCAGCACTTAGAGGATTTGAATCTATCAGGTTTGATATGCAAAAAGTTTTTCCTAACAATAAAATAGTTTTGAATTTGGTGGTTGGAAGTTTTGATAATATTGTAAAGCGAATTGAATAAACCTAACCTACCATCCACCAATCCGCCTCAATCCCTATCTTTGCAGTCTAAAAAATTAATAACATGTTATCAGTAAAAGGAATTTATGACGGGAAAAAAGTAGTGCCTTTGGAGGAAATAAAGGCTACTAAAAAGTATAAATTAATTATCACCTTTGTCGAAGAAATCGGTGATGAAGAAGAGGATGAGGCAATAAGAAATTTTGCTTCTCCTACCGATTCATTCCAATTTTGGGAGGACCCGAGGGAAGATATTTATCAGGATTATTTAACTAAGAAAAGGAAATGAAAACAGGAACGATTATTCTTGTTCCGTTTCCTTTTTCGGAATTAACAGAGGTCAAAGTACGTCCTGCCGTTGTAATTGCTGTTACGAAAGATAAATTTAAAGACTTGGTGGTTTGTGCCATTTCTTCGGTGATTTCAGAGAGGCTTACTGCGAATGAAATGTTGTTAGAATCTAATTCAACCAATAATTTAAGAGTAGATTCTGTTGTCAAAGTTGATAGAATAGTTACGATAAAAAGAGAAAGCAAAATAGCGGACTTAGGAAAATTATCTGCGGAAGAACTGAAATTATTTAAGAAGAAGTTTTGCAATTTAGTGGAATCGAATAACGATTAAATTTAGCCATTCACAACTTTGATTTCAAAAGATACCATAAACAGAATATTTGAAACTGCCCGCATTGAGGAGGTGGTAGGTGAGTTTGTTTCATTGAAGAAGCGTGGCGTGAATTTGCTTGGTAGATGCCCGTTTCATAATGAAAAAACTCCTTCATTCACGGTCTCTCCTGCTAAGGGAATTTATAAATGCTTTGGTTGCGGAAAGGCTGGCAACTCGGTTAATTTCATCATGGAGCATGAGCATTATACCTATCCCGAAGCGCTGCGATACCTGGCAAAGAAATATAATATTGAAGTGGATGAGGACTTCAATAAAACAGAGGATATTGAAAATGAAAATGCCAAGGAAAGTCTCTACATCATTTCGTCTTTTGCCGCGAAATATTTTCATGAAAACTTATTGAATAATGATGAAGGCAAGGCGATTGGTTTGACTTATTTTCGAGAGCGAGGATTCACAGATGCCACCATTCAAAAGTTTCAATTGGGGTATAGCCTCACGGAGTGGGGTTCCTTTACTGATGAGGCTTTGAAGAATGGTTATAAGATAGAATTCTTAGAGAAAACCGGGCTTACTATCGTTAATGAAAGTAAGAAACAATATGATCGTTTTCGTGGTCGGGTTATGTTCCCTATTCATAATCTTTCAGGGCGTGTCATTGGCTTTGGCGGAAGGATAATTAAGACCGATCCGAAGAGTCCTAAGTATGTCAATTCTCCGCAATCAGATATTTATAATAAGAGCACTATTCTTTATGGAGCATACCAGGCGAAGAAGGCGATTATCAATCTCAATACCTGTTATCTTGTGGAAGGCTATACTGATGTTATTTCCTTGCATCAAAGTGGTGTTGAGAATGTTGTTGCTTCATCTGGAACGTCGTTGACCATCGAGCAGATTCGCTTGATTGGCAGGTATTCCAAGAACATCACGGTGCTTTATGATGCTGACCCTGCGGGTATAAAAGCATCCTTGCGAGGCATTGATTTAATCCTTGAAGAAGGGCTTAATGTGAAGGTTGTTTTATTCCCCGAAGGCGAGGACCCTGATAGTTATTCAAAGAAAGTTTCTGCCACCGAATTGAAAGAATATCTAACGAAGAATGCTGTTGATTTTATCCTCTTCAAAACAAATCTTTTATTGGAAGATACCAAAGGTGACCCTGTTGCGAAAGCTACGTTAATCAAGGATATTATAGCAACCATCGCCAAGATACCTGACCCTATAATTCGTTCGACATACATCAAGGAATGTTCGTCTTTAATGGAGGTTAGTGAAACGGTTTTGATTGCTGAATTAAACAAGCTTCGCCGCAAGGTAAAGGATAAGGAAGATTATGATTCTTCCATCGTCAGGGAAGATGAAAAACCGCATGTACCGCAGCCTCAAGTCATTACTCATTCTTCCGAACCACAGGAGAAAGATATCATCAGATTGTTGATTAATTATGGTGCTATGGAATTGGTTTTAATGAACCCTGACTTCCAGAATGATGATGTGGATATTGAGATTGCTAAGGAAGAATATCTCCGTATTTCGGTAGCGCAATTTATCGCTGATGAAATTAATAACAACAAAGATTTCCTGCGATTTGAGAACCAGCTTTATGAAATCATCTTAGAGGAATTCAATACTAATTTATCAGAGAATATTATTCCAAATGAACAATACTTTCTTCAACATGTGAATCCTGATATTGCCCAATTGACGGCAGATTTGGTAACCCTTCCTTATGAACTTTCAGAAAATTGGAAGACCCAGCATAAGATAGATGTTGTTACCGAAGATATGCTAATGATGGAAGCCGTCATCAGTGCTATCAACAATCTAAAAATGAAGAAAGTTGTGGCTTTGATTGATGAGAAATTCAAACGTTTGAATGATGTTCATACCGAAGAAGAAAGGAATACTTTATTGGAAGAAGTCATGCAATTAATAAATCTTAAAACTGTTATCTCCGAAGCTTTGGGAATAGTTGTGGTAAGATAAATTGTTTTTCCGTGCTGATAAAGGAATAGCCTGTGAATAAGAAAGTTTGTGTCAGCAGAAAATCTATTACACCTTTATCCCACACACAAAAAAAAGCCACGAACTCAATTTTGAATTCGTGGCTTTTTATTAATGTTATTATAAACTTTTACAACATTCCTGCATGATTCGAGGACTCGGTCTCTGAATGCGGAACAGTCTGTGGAATGAAATCTTTCTCTGCGCCTGGCTTGCTGTAATCATAGGGCCATCTGTAAACAGTTGGAATTTCACCGGGCCAGTTACCATGAAGATGTTCTACTGGTGCAGTCCATTCGAGGGTACTGGAATTCCAAGGGTTTTGAACGGATTTCTTACCTCTGAATATGCTGTAGAAGAAGTTGGCAACGAAGATTAATTGAGCTACTCCGGCTACCAATGCGAAGACGCTTATCATGGAATTGATATTGACTAATTGATCGAATTGGTCGTAAGCGGTATTGGCATAATATCTTCTTGGAACACCTGCTAATCCTAAGAAGTGCATTGGGAAGAATACTCCGTAAACACAAATCAGGGTCATCCAGAAATGCCAGTAGCCGAGGGTCTTATTCATCATCCTTCCGAACATTCTTGGGAACCAATGATAGATGCCGGCGAACATTCCGAAGATAGCCGAACTGCCCATTACTATGTGGAAGTGAGCGACTACGAAATAGGTATCATGTAATGGAATATCTAATGCTGAATCTCCTAAAATAATCCCTGTGATTCCACCAGAAATAAAGAACGAAACCAAACCGATGGCGAATAAAACAGCGGGACTATAAACAATATTTCCCCTGAATAAAGTTGCGATATAATTGAATACTTTAACAGCAGAAGGGATAGCGACAAGCAATGTTGTGAACACGAAAACAGAACCTAAGAATGGATTCATCCCGGTAATAAACATGTGATGCCCCCAAACTACGAAGGAAAGGAATGCAATAAATAACATGGAACCGATCATGGCTTTATATCCGAAGATTGGCTTGCGGGATTGTGTTGCAATAACTTCAGAAGTGATTCCAAGAGCAGGTAATAAAACGATATAAACTTCAGGGTGACCAAGGAACCAGAATAAATGCTGGAAAAGAATCGGGCTGCCACCGTGATGCTCCAAAGGAATTCCATTAATGTAAATATCAGAGAGATAAAAACTTGTTCCGAAGCTCCTGTCAAATACTAAAAGTAAAGCCGCTGCGAATAATACAGGGAAAGAAAGAATTCCAAGAATAGCTGTGATCATAAAAGACCAAATGGTTAATGGCAAGCGAGTCATGCTCATGCCTTTGGTTCTTAAATTCACAACTGTTACTACATAATTAATACCTCCCAATAACGCCGAACCAATGAATAATACCATACTCACCAGCCACAATGTCATTCCTAATCCTGATCCTCCGATAGCTTGCGGCAAGGCACTCAATGGAGGATAAATTGTCCAGCCACCAGAAGCAGCACCGTCTTCAAATAAAAGGGAAGCAGTCATTACACAGCAAGAGCCAAAGAAGAACCAATAAGACAACATATTCAAGAATCCTGATGCCATATCTCGCGCCCCCACCTGCAATGGAATCAGCAGGTTTGCAAACGTTCCGCTCAATCCTCCGGTCAATACAAAGAACACCATGATAGTTCCGTGAATCGTAACTAATGAAAGATAAAAAGTTGGGTCTAATTTTCCACCCTTAGCCCAATGCCCAAGAATCTTTTCCAAAAAAGGAAACTTCTGGTCGGGCCATCCCAATTGCAACCTGAATGTCATAGACATCAACATTGCAAGCAAAGCCATAAAAATCGCAGTTATCAAAAACTGCTTTGAAATCATTTTATGGTCTTGACTGAAGACATATTTCGTCCAGAAAGTTTGTTCATGATGCTCATGTTCATCATGCCCGTGGGTTTCGTGGTGTTCTATTGCATGTGCTTGATTTTCCATATCTCTATTTTGTTCTTTATCGTTAATTATTTCTTATTTTACAGCAACGACATTCTCTACAGAAGTCGTCGTGCTGGCTACATTATTTTCGCCAATAGTTTTTTGTTTGCTCATCCATTCGCTGTATTGAACGTCATCATCCACCACGACTTTCATGTGCATGGTATAATGCGCCGCCCCACAAATTTTATTACACAAAAGGATGTAATCGAACTTATCATTCTTCAATTTCTTACGCATCTCGGCAGTGGTAATCGTTGGCACAAAATAAAACTGCGTCGTCATACCCGGAACGGCATTCATCTGCAACCTGAAATGCGGCAGATAAACACTGTGAATTACATCCTGTGAACGGATATAAAAATTCGTTGGCTGATTAACTTTCAGGTGTAATTCATTAGTCAAAACATCATCCTTGGAATGAGGATCCAATGAATCAACGCCAAGCGGATTGTTTGAATTAATATTCATGAAATAGGCATGTCCAAGGATATTATCTTTACCTGCATAACGGGCAGTCCAGTTAAATTGCTTACCATAAAGTTCGATTTTTTGAGCATTATCTTTAGAGTGATCACTCTGGGTAATATTATTCCAAACCGTAAGACCATACACAATCATTCCACCCAAAACAATCGTTGGAATAATCGTCCAGATCACTTCCAACTTGTGATTTTCGGGAATATATTCTCCGCGACGATTGGTATTATGTTTGTATCTCCAGGCACAATAAAACAGTGCAATTTGGGTAACAAAAAACACCACAAATATCAAAACGTAGTTCACATTCATCAATTGATCAATCTCGACACCATGCTTGGAAGCCGACACAGGCAGCATAAATTTGGCGTATCTCCAAGTGGTATAAAAGATAAATATCATGAACGCAAAAAGGAAAAACAGGGAAAGATTTCCTTGCGAATTATTATCTTTTTGGGAAATTTCCTCTGCCGGCGCGGGGCTTAATTGGTTGGTAAGCTCTAATATTCTAATTATCCGAGCAACGGCAACTATCACTAATATTGTTACGATTAATCCGAGAAACGTTATCATCTTTATATTCTATTATTAATTATTTACTGATATTACTGGAATGGCTGAATGTGTTTTGGAATAAAACCTGTCTGCAAAGGAGCTATGCGTACAAACATAGGAGCTTTGTTTGCAAACAAAGGAGCTTTGCGGACAGACAAAGGAGCTAAGTTTACAAGCAGAGGAGCTTTGCGGACAGACAAAGGAGCTTTGTTTACAAGCAAAGCAATTTTGCGAGCGGACAAAGGAGCTATGTTTGCGAGCAAAGGAGCTTTGCTGACTAACATTGAAGCAATGTTGATTGACATAGGGACTTTGTAATCGGATATTTATACTTGCATTCATCTTTTTATTTAACTTTCAATCCCCTTTAATCCAAAATTATCTTGCCCACCAATAATTCAAAACCTGCTAAAACATCTTCCCCTGATAATATTTCATTGAATGGAATTTCCGAAGGTTTCATATTGGGTTTATAGACGAATGTCGTTCTGCTATCGGGGTCTATCAACCATCCAAGGCGGCAACCGTTTTCTATCCATTCTTCCATTTTCTCTTTTTGCTGTTTTAAGGTATCTGATTTTGACTTAACTTCAATCACAAAATCAGGGCAAATATGCGGAAATCTATCTTGTTCGTAATTGGAAATCTTGTTCCATTTCTCCAAAGTAATCCATGATAAATCGGGAGAACGCATGGCATTATTAGGCAATGTAAAACCTGCATTGGAATCAAAAGATATACCTAAATTTTTCTTTTCATTCCAATTCTCAAATGCCTGTGCCAATTTGATATTGTAATTTCCTGTTCTCGCTCCTGTTGGTGACATTATGATTATGTTTTGATGACTGTCTCGTTCTATTCTCAATTCTTTATTCCTTACACAAAGAAGAAAAAATTGTTCTTCCGTAAGGTTTAAAGATTCTGTATGAATTTCTATTACTTCCATTTTTGATTAATAAATCTTAAATATGATGCGCAATACTCTCCTTTAATAAAGGATGGTTTTTGGCAATAAGAGGGGCTTTGGCTAATGAAGTGAATACCACGAATAAGAAGGCTCCGGCATATCCGGCTAAAATTCCAAACTCTATTAAATTAAAGCCATTCCAATCCCTGCCGATGGTGCCTGGCATCACCATTAAATAAACATCTATCCAATGTCCGATTAATATTGCTGTGCCAGCTATGAGTAATATCTTGATTTTTCTCTTCGCATCTCTGGTCATTAATACCAGGAATGGGAATACGAAGTTGATAAAGAAATTCACCCAGAATAATAATCTGTAATGATCCCAGCGGGCTTTGGTATAAGTTACTTCTTCAGGGAGATTTGCATACCAGTAGAGCATGAATTGTGAGAACCAAAGATAAGTCCAGAAGATGGAGAATGCGAACATAAACTTGCCGACATCGTGCAAATGATTTTCGTTGACATTTCCATAATGTCCTAATGATTTCAGATAAATAATTAATAGACACATCGCTGCCAAACCACTTACGAAAAGCCCTGCAAAGATGTACCACCCGAATAAAGTGCTGAACCAATGTGCATCTATGGACATGATGAAATCCCAAGCAGCAGTGGAAGAAGTGATACCAAAAAGAACGATATAAATAGCACCGATTTTTATACTTTTGTCATAATGCTTGATGCCGCCATCCAAATCCTCGGCTAATGATTCTTTCCTTATCCAACGGGTAAAGCCAACCCAAATCAGAATGTAAGCAATCATACGAATGGTGAAGAATGGAACATTCAAGAAGCCTTTTTTACCATCTAATATTTTGTCATAATCAGGGTTTGGAGTTTTTGTTCCTGCAAGAAATTTATTGTAATATTCAGCATGAGTCCATTGGTATAAATCGTGATGACCAAAGAGAAAAATCAAAATCATTCCGATGCCTCCGAAGAGAATAAAAGTACCCATAGCTTCAGGAACTCTTCTGAATCCAACAGCCCAACCAGCCTGCGCAATGGTATTAACCGCAACGAAAAAAGTGCCGCATAATGCGATTGCCAAAAAGTAGAAATCATTAACCAGCAATGCTGACCAGGTTCTGTGTGGGTTGATTAAAAATCCGGCAATAATAGTTACCACCCCGATTGCCATCAGAACCATAAAGAAATTCTTCGCGTTCTTTTTGAAATTAAATTCCATATCCTTGTCTGTTTTTAATTAATCTTATTTACCTTTTGCTTTGGTCTTAGTAGTTGTTTTAGCAGGAGTTTTATCTGCCATGACTTTATCTGTTTTAGTCGCTGTTGAATCGGTTGTTTTTACATCGCCACCCAATTTTTGCAATGTCTGAACATACATGATGATTTTCCATCTCTCATCTTGTGTCAATTGACTTGCATGAGAACCCATTAAATTCTTACCATAAGTAACCGTCCAAAACATCTTGCCTTCTGGGAGATCTTTCAACTGACTACCGGAATAAGATGGTGGAGGAGGGAACTTTCCATTTGCCACAATCGTGCCATTTCCCTTACCTTCCGGTCCATGACAATGGATACAGAATATTCCAAATAATCTCTGACCTTCAGCCATATTGATAGAATCTTTTGGAAGAGGGTTCATCAATTCTTTGCCAGCCAATTCATAACCTTCGTTGGTATGAGGATAAGGAAATGGGAATGGTTGATTCCTTGCAATCGTTCCCGCGACAGGATTACGATTTGTCATGCTGTCTTTGAAGTTCGGGTTACTGGAATTTTGTTTGTAGGATGCGCCGCGATACATATCAGGCATATATTCATAGCCAGGAAGTTTTGGATCATCATTGCAAGACCATATCATGGTTACTAATCCAAATGCAAATAAAAAGTATATTAGGTTGGTCTTAGTCATTTTTCTGAAGAGATTAATTCTAAATTTCATAGTCAATTATTATTTCCTTAAACTCTAACTTCTGAAGCACCTGTTGATTTCAAAGCACTTTTAATTTGTTCTAAATTATCGGTATCCTTTACTTCAATTTGCATGATGAAGGTATCATCGGTAGTCCTTGGGTCAGGATTAGAAGCAGTAACACCGGGTAATATTTTACTTCTCAATAAAAAAGTAATTGCCATGCCGTGAGCAGCACAAAGCACAGTAGATTCAAAGGTTACAGGAATGAATGCCGGTAAGTTTTTATACAGCGCAAAGTTTGGTTTGCCGCCAATATCAATGTGCCAATCGTGCACCATCATATACCAAAACATCAACAAGGCAAGTGTAGTTCCTGTGGCTCCATAAAGGAAGGAACACATGGAAATTCTTGTTCGTGGAATACCTATTACAGGATCAATTCCATGTATCGGAAATGGACTCCATACATTTGTAATTTTTAATCCCATCTCGCGGATTTTCTTTGCTCCGACCAAGATGTCGTGGTCGTCTTTATAAACTCCTAAAATATATTTCTTACTCATGGTGTGGTATGTTTTTATGTGATTTATCACTCGTTGCCTTCAATACGGTCTTCAATTCATTCAAGGCTATTACCGGAAATACTCTTGCGAAAACCAAAAATAAAGTAAAGAATAATCCGATAGTGCCGACGAAGATTCCCATTTCAATAAAGGTAGGATGATACATCGTCCAGCTTGATGGAAGGAAATCTCTATGCAAGGATGTAACGATAATTACAAATCGCTCAAACCACATCCCGATATTCACAAAAATAGAAATGATGAATGTGGCGATAACGCTTGTTCTGATTTTCTTAAACCAGAATAATTGAGGGGTAATAACATTGCAGGTCATCATGCTTGCATACGCCCACCAGTAAGGTCCGAATGCCCTGTTAATAAAGGCATACGCTTCAAATGGATTTCCGGAATACCAGGCAATAAAGAACTCGGTGATGTATGCCACCCCTACTATCGAGCCGGTGAGCATGATAATTTTATTCATGGATTCGATGTGTTGAATGGTGATATATTCTTCTAATCCAAGAACCTTTCTTGCCACCAGCATTAAAGTCAAAACCATTGCGAAACCAGAGAAAATAGCTCCCGCAACGAAGTATGGCGGGAAGATAGTTGTATGCCAACCCGGAAGTATCGAGGTGGCGAAGTCCATAGATACAATCGTGTGCACGGATAATACAAGTGGCGTCGAAATTCCTGCCAATACCAAGCAAACTTCTTCATATCTTCCCCAGTCTCTTGCTGTGCCTTTCCATCCGAAAGAAAGCGTTCCATAGATGAATTTTCTTAAAGGAGTTATTGCTCTGTCTCTAATGGTTGCCAAGTCAGGAATTAATCCTAAATACCAAAATACCAACGATACAGAAAAGTAAGTCGAGATAGCGAAAACGTCCCAAAGCAATGGCGAATTGAAATTCACCCAAAGCGAACCGAATTGATTTGGCAATGGCAACATCCAATAATCTAACCAAGGGCGACCTGTGTGAAATACCGGAAATAACCCTGCACATATTACCGCAAAAATCGTCATGGCTTCTGCAGAACGATTGATGGACATCCTCCATCTTTGGCGGAATAATAAAAGGATGGCAGAAATTAATGTTCCGGCGTGTCCGATACCGATCCACCAAACGAAATTGGTGATGTCCCATGCCCATCCGACGGTTTTATTCAAGCCCCAGGAACCGATTCCATTCCCGATGGTGTAGGCGAGGGAACAGATGCCCCAGCACATACAGGTAAAAGCGATTGTGAAAGACATCCACCACCATTTATTGGCTTTGCCCTCGACCGGTCTGCATACATCTTCGGTGATCTGGTGGTAGGATTTCTCGCCTAATACCAGGGGGTCCCGAACTGCACTTATTACTATTTCACTCATAGTGATTTATTATTTCTATATTATTAATCTTGAATTTTTAGCGATTTATCGAACATTTCCGACGTTTCCCAGAGACTTTTTAGGTATATGAACTGACTTTTTATACCTAAAAACTGATTTATTATACATAATAAATGGCTCATTAGGTAAGTCGTCTGATTTATTATACCTGACCAGCCACTTTTTATACCTGATGAATGATTTTTTATACATAATAAATGACTCATTATACCTAAAAAATGACTTTTTAGGTCAACCCTTTCATTTTTTATACCTAAAAAATGGCTGCTTGACGGCATCATTTTGGAATTTGATATGTATATCATGGTGGTCATTTCTTTAATGTACAAATTTTAATAGAGCAACAACAATAGCAATACTTGCGGCATACATTCCTCCTACCTTTATTATTAATCTATTTTCCAAATCTTTTAAATCTTGCTTTGTAGATAAGGTATCATCAATAATATCTTTTAATGCCTCCGCCTGCACTTCAGCTTGTTGCTGCGTGAAACCTGCTGCCATCAGCTTTTTGGCATAAGCCAGAGTATCAAAGGAAATTGTTGTCATTTATTTAATAATTACGCCTTAGCTTCCTCCACATTCCTGATTTTGGTTTGATAAACCACATTCGGCTTCACATCCAATTCTTCCAACAAATGATAAGACCTTTCTTCTTTGCCCATTTCGCTCAATTCGCTGTTCTTGTCATTCCAATCACCAAATACGATGGCATTGGTTGGGCAGGCTTGCGAACATGCCATCTTGATTTCGCCATCCTTGATTTTGCGCTTGTCTTTCTTAGCCACCAATTTCGTTTCCTGAATACGCTGAACGCACATAGAGCATTTTTCCATTACACCGCGAGAACGAACCACGACATCTGGATTCAATACCATCTTGCCCAAATCATCATTCATGTTGAAGTCGAATTTTGGATTGTCAGCATATTTAAACCAGTTGAAACGACGAACTTTATATGGGCAGTTATTGGCGCAATACCTCGTACCGACACAACGGTTATAAGTCATTTGATTTAATCCTTCAGAGCTATGGCTTGTCGCAATTACCGGGCAAACCGTTTCGCATGGTGCATGGTTGCAATGCTGACACATTATCGGCTGAAATACCACTTGAGGCTGCTCGGAAGGAACTTCCATTTTCTTTAAATCGCCCTTTTCGTCTTCGCTCTTCGGGTCGGCATCACTGGAATAATATCTGTCAATACGCATCCAATGCATTTCGCGGCTGCGAATAACTTCTAATTTCCCGACGACAGGCACATTATTTTCAGCAGTACAAGCGATGACGCAAGCACCACAGCCGATACAGGAATTCAAATCAATAGACATACCCCACTGGTGGTTCGGGCGCGGATGACCAGGGTTTTCTTTGGAAGCCCACAAATCAACATCTTCGGGCTTTTGTTTGCCATCCATCGTGCTGACATATTCCTGCTCATTTCCAGCCTTAGCCTCCTTGCGATATTCCTCCAATGAAGCCTCCTTCACAGGACTCCTGCCCATCATGGTATGGTGCGTTTGGGTAGCCGCCAAGCCATGAGTCTTACCTGCAACCTTCGCAACTGCAACACCAGTAACAAAATATTGAATGCTTCCATTCACAAATTGAGTGAAAGGATAAGCATTAACACCAATGACCTTTGTCTTGGAACTGCTGGTCTTGCCGGCATTAGTTCTACCATAACCAATTGCCAAAGAACCGGTATCGGCAGCCTGACCAGGTTGCTCAAGAACAACAACTTCAACAGAATATCCATTAACAGAAACCGTCGCAACATCGCCTTGTTTGAAGTTCATTTTCTTGGCAGTAGCTGGAGATAAAGCTAAATAATTATCCCAACAAACCTTAGAGATAGGATCAGGTAATTCCTGTAACCAAGGGTTGTTTGCCTGGTTACCATTTCCAAGACCAACCTTTTCATAAATCACCAATTCGAAATCACTTCCTTTTGCAGATTTCTGAATACTGGCAGCAGCTTCGGCGGCTTTATTGGCAGCCTTAGGAGCTTCTTTGGCTTTATCTTTCTTGGAATCCTTATGGACTTCTTTTGGCTTATCTTTTCCTTTTTCTTCAGAAGCTGGGGCAGCATCAGCAACCATTTCCACAACACCATCCTGAAGGCTCTTATTCCAAAAGTCTTCAAACATCAGGTGTTTCTCTTTAGTCTTGCTTTCATGGAATAAGTTCTTTCTCCAATAATCCTGAATATAATCGTGATAAGATTTATTTTCAATTCCTGCCCAAGCCATCAAACTTTCCTGCGCTGCTCTTGTTGAGAATATCGGATTAATAGTTGGTTGAGTTAAGCTGATATGACCTTTCTTTGGTTCAGCATCATTCCACGATTCCAAGTAATGATTATCAGGAGCAACAATGAAACCGTCAATGTTTGCAGCGGTTTCATCTTCTCTATCTGCAAAAGTTACTTTCAAACCAACCTTAGCACATCCAGTTTTGAATGCATCTGCCTGAACTTTTCCTAACGTATAATAAGGATTGACATTATATAAAATAAGCCCGTCAACCTTTCCATTATTCATATCCTCAATCAACTCCCTAACCTCTGCATCATTACCTTGTTGCAAATGGCTTGGAGAGGTAATATCAATTGTTGAACCATAGCTGCCTAACATTTTATTGATTTCATTCACCAATAATTGAACATCCTTATCATTAGAACCGGAAACAACTAAGGCTTTACCTTTATTATTCCATAATTCATCGGCAGCCATCTTAATTGATTCATCGGCTTTGCCCATATCACTACTGCCATAAGTTGGCTCACCAGCCTTTGAGGCAATTTTATTATACAATGAAAGAACCGCTCCAGCCATTTCAGAAGGCTTAATGGCAATTCTTTTATCTGCATTACTACCTGTCAATGAAAGAGCAGTTTCGATTTGAATATGCTTGGACATGGCAGCATCTTTATTGCTTCCACGAAGTTTACGATTCGCAACAAATTGCCTTGAATATTCAATAGGAGATAACCAATTCGCCAAGAAGTCAGCATCAAAACTAACAATGGCTTTTGCATTATCAAAACGATAAGTTGGAATCATGGCAGTACCAAAAGATTCTTCATTAGCCATGCGCATTCCAGAGAATGAAACTGCATCATAAGTAATATGTTTTGTGCCAGGATATTTATTGACGAAGTCCCCGATAACAGCCTTAGTAGAAGGAGAGATTATTGTAGAAGAAAGAATTCTGATGTTAGCACTCTTGCCTGTAGCTCCATTACCTTTCGCAGCAGCTCCCTTAACAACTTTTCCTTTCTTATCCTTCACTTCTTCGACAGGTTTGCTGGCACCATATAAGGCAACCAACTTATCCATCACCGCTTTATCAACTTGATTCCAGGTAGCTGGACCCTTATCCATCATTGGAATTTTCAAACGGGATGAATCATATAAACTCAAAACAGAAGCCTGAACTCGAGCACTGGTTCCGCCTTTAGTAATAGGAGATAAATCATTCCCTTCAATTTTGATTGGGCGACCTTCGCGAGTCTTTACAACGACAGGACAATAATCTCTTCCATCGAAATAAGAAGATGCATAATAATTGGCTACACCTGGAACTATTTCCTCTGGTTTAATCAAATAAGGAATCGTTTTCTTTATCGGGGTTTCGCAAGCTGCAAGGGTCGCAACACCAACGCCGAAGCCAAGAATCTTTAAGAAATCCCTGCGACCTGTCGTGTTATTTGCTTCAGCTTTGCTGCTAAATATTTCTTCTAAAGGAAGCTCTTCGGCAAACTCCTGATTCTTTAATTTCTCGAATTCAGGGTCGTTTCTCAATTCCTCTAAGCCCTTCCAATATTGCTTTTCCATATCTTATCTATTTCTTTTTATTTGAGAATATTAATAATGACAACGTGCACACTCTGTACCGCCAATGTTTACTACCTTGATAGTATCGGGTTTCATCAGATGCTGATGACCGGGCACGGTATCCGGCATGTTATAATAGTTCACGATATTATCGTAATAATGATTTCCTTTTACCTGAACAGGGGTTGCTAAATGGCAATCAATACACCATCCCATCGTGAGTTTGGAATATTGTTTTGCGGATGTCATTTCCTGAACTTCCCCATGACAAGTCTGACACGCAATCTTTCCTACCTTCACGTGCTGACTGTGATTAAAGTAAACGAAATCCTGCAAGTTATGCACCCTCACCCATTCGATAGGCTTTGGATTATTGCCATATTGCTGGGTGCTTGGGTTATAATCCAATGCCTTATATATCTTCCCGATTTCTTCGGTGGCAACTGCTCCATTCTCTAATTGAAGGTCGCTTTCCTTGATTCCTTTATGGCAGTTCATACAAACATTCGCAGTAGGAATTCCGGCGGTCTTGCTTTTCTCTGCTCCTGAATGGCAATAGACGCAATTGATTCCATTATCTCCGGCATGAACTTTATGTGAGAATGCTATCGGTTGGTCGGGTTGATAACCTGTTGTAACTCCGATATTCCACAAAGTATCCCAGCCCTTCACGGTGCTCCAGCAAGAGAATATGATTAAGATTATTGCCACTAATTTCTTGTGTGTCCTCATCCAATACCAAAGAGCTGGCAATGGTTTTCTTTCTATAGGAGCTGGCAAGCCTTCTTTCTGACGAACCACTTTGTTCAAGCCTTTCACGACCTTCCCAAGAATCAATACTAATACTAATAGAACTATTCCACATAAGAAAAGAATTGTTCCGGTATGATCATCTTCCGCCTTCTCATTACCTGCGCCGCCAGTAGCCTTCGCAACTGCCTTTGGAGCCTTTGCACTTTCTGCATCAATATATGCTACGATAGCTTTAATCTCATCATCTTTAAGAGATTGAGCAGGCATGACAGTCTTGTTGTATTTTGCGAAGAGTGCATTTGCATAAGGATCGCCGGAAGCAATCACTGCCGATGAATTCTTCACCCATTTCAGAATCCAGTCTATTTGTCTTCTTTTGGAGACATCTTTCAGGTCTGGTCCAAGAACTTCTTTGCCGACAGCATGGCAAGAAGTGCAATTGCCATTAAACAATGCTGCCCCGTCTTGAGCGAATGAATTGGATGAAATAAGGATTACAAAAGCGAGGGCTGATAAAGTCTGAAGACTGCGATATATAAAGGTATTTCTCATATTTTAAAGCATTAGAGCAAGGGGGGATTTTTTTGTTTTATTGGCTATCATTTGGGGAAATAAATTTTCATTGAGGGCGCAAATTTATAAATTAGTTATTATAAAAAAAGAATTAGCCGAAAAAACTTTTGTCTCATTCCTCCTGCATTGGTTTGTTTTTATAAAGAAGGGCTTGAATATGTGACGTATCGCCATATTTTTATTTTTGTTTGTGCCCTTCAAGAATAGTTCCGGAGCATTGGTTTTAGATCTTATAATTCCTTGAGATGAAATTACAAGAGAATGATTGGGGGCTTCCAAAACTTCCAGATTTTTATTTTTCGAATTCAAGAGAGGGAGACTTCGGCTGGTTTTGCGGGGAGTTCTATGTGTCATTTTTTATGGAGATTTATTGGAATTTCATGTATGAGGATATGGATTATTTTTTCATGTATGCCGGTTGGAGTTGCATTTATATTCATTTGGGATGGAGGGATGGCTATTTTATTCTGGTTGAGATGGGTGGGGGATTGATTGATGCTGATTTTGCTTTTAGTGCTGGAGATTGTGGTCAAATGAATGTCCATTATTGGAAGATTTATGCTCATTAAGGGAAGATTTATGTCGATTATGCCCTTTTTTTTGGGGCTTTTTTCATTCAATTCATGCTATTAGACCAAATTAGGGAGGCTGTATATCAATGAGTTAGGCTTATAATTGGGTTATTTTGTCGGTAAATGGTGGTTTGACGGCGGGAATGTTAAATTTGCCGTCTCAAAATAAAATTAAATGGCTATGGAATTAGTAAAATCAAATCATAATAGTACGAGGCAGCAGAATTATACAATATCGGAGATGTTGAATAATAGCGGGATGGAAAATATCATTAAATTATTCGATTATAAACCAAAATATGTTATCGGTTTATTTGACACTTATGCACTGAATCGCACGAATGCTATTGCATTGCCGGGTCAGGAACAAATCGTGTATGGGCATGTTATTGTCCGACTTAGTTTGAAGGAATATGGAGTTATTTGTTGTGCTAATTTCCAGAAATTAAAGGGGAGCATCAAGGGTTCATTTCCAAAAAATGTTCAAACAGCAATGTTTAATCTCGCCGGTATGAGGTATTATGAAGCTGCATCTAATGATAATTGGGATAGTGTGGAGCAGATGAATGTCTTGATGATCGCTTTTATGGCTGATACCGGAAGGATGGGGATAATGACTGCTGCCCTGGAAATTGCTTCGACTTTTCAGGCTTCTGTGGCGAGTGACAGCACGAATTTTCATGATGAACATACGCTGATGAATGCTGCTAAACAGACGGCTACGGCGACTTCTGCGAAGATCACGGCGGATAATCTTGTTTATTCGAATTCTATCAGTCTTTGCGAGGATGCTCAAATTGCTTTGGAGGGATTTCCTGATTTGCAGAAATTGTTTGTTTATGAAACATTGAAAAATATTATCGCTCCTCCGGGAAGTGCGAGTTATAAACTGACTGCGGAAATGGCTGGTACTTTTCTTAAAAGAGCTGGGTTGACGGTTACTATTCAAGAGGAGGGGCATCCTGCGATGGTGTTGATAACTGATATTAATGGTGAGGTGCATTTTGAGCATATTAATCCGGCGAAATATCTTGTAAAGATCACGGGGGAAGGGATAATTTCTCAAACTTTTTATAAGGATGTGGATACGGGTGTGAATGCGCATAGTGAGGTTATTATGAGTTTGCTGTCAACGGTTGCAGTTGCTGAGACTGATGAAGCAGTGGCTGGGGAAAGTGGTGCCACTAAGGAAGTTGAAGGTGCCGAGGAAATTAAGAAGCCTGATGAACCGAAGGCATAGGGAATGAAAATGGGAAGCCTGGCAGCAATGTCGGGCTTTTTGATTTAGTTTAAATTATACGGTTTTTGAATTCATCAAAACATTAAACTTTAAATTCCATTTCGTTAATATTTTCTTCAAATTTTGCCATCTCCAAAACTTTTCGCAACTTTGTCGCCTCAAATAAAGCATAAAAACTTGATAACAATAAATAAATAAATAATAAAAAGATGATAAAAAATTTACTAACCTTTTTGAAAATAACCGCAGTGATGATTGTGATTCTGGTCTCTGCTAATCAAAAGACTTATGCTACTCATGCTATGGGAGCACAGATTACTTACAAAAGTTTGGGTAATAATACGTTTGTATTTACTTATAGCTTTTACTTTGACTGCTCAAGTACATATCCGATGCTTCCTACTTATGATTTTGATCTTAATTCGCCTTCATGTAATTTTGACACAACTGTAACAATGAAAATGGATACGGCATTATCAGGTTTTGAAGTAACTCCAGTTTGTCCTCATGATACAACAACTTGTGTAAATCCAAATTCAATTTATCCTGGCGTTAAGGTGTATATTTATACGGATACTTTCAATTTGGGAAGTCATCATTGTGGTGATTTTTATATCTCCTATTCTATGGCATCAAGAAATGGAAATATTAATGATATATCTGGTCCCGGCAATGATGCTTTAACCGTTTTCGCAATGCTTAATGATACCATTTCTCCTGCACCAAACTCTCCATATTTTTCCAATTTGCCCGTTCCTTATATCTGTGCAGGTCAGACTTATTGTTATAATAACGGTGCCGTTGATCCTGATGGTGATTCCTTGGTATATTCCCTGATGACACCTTTGGATGGTGGAACAAATCCATCAACTTTTGCTATAAACCAAGTTCAATACATTTCTGGATACTCTGTTGATTCCCCTATAGCATGTTCTTTCCTACCACAATTCGACAGCACTACCGGAACATTTTGCATAGATCCTTCAGGTGCTATGGTTGGAGTAATGGCTGTTCTGGTTACTGTGTACAGGCATGGAGTTTTAATTGGAGAAGTGGAAAGAGATATCCAATTAAATATTATTCAATGTACCGGAAGTGTTCCTAACTTGACTGGTATTGATAGCTTACCAGTATTTTCTGATACTGTTTGTGCCCAAGTTCCATTTACTTTCTATGTTTACAGTTCTGATTTTGATACCTCATTAGTTGATACCATGTGGTGGAATAATGGTATTCCCGGTGCAACATTTACAGTTACAGGGTATCCCCGACCGATAGGGACTTTTAGCTGGACTCCACCTTCATCTGCTACAAATACCATTAATTATTGCTTCACAGTAACTGTCAGAAATAATGCTTGCCCTTATGAAGGCATAACTACCCAAGCCTATTGTATTAGAGTAGTTGGGGCTAATATTGGATTCACCCATTTGAATGTCTGTACATACAATGTTCAGTTTCACGATACTTCGACTATTCCGGCAGGAACTATTACCGGTTGGCATTGGGATTTTGGAGACCCCAGTACCGGAGTGTTGGATACTACAAGTATTGAGAATCCTAATCATATTTTCAGCGATACTGGGTTTTTCCATGTCAGGCTTGTAACAACCAGTAGCTGGGGATGTAATGATACTGCTTATGAAAATATCCATGTTATGGTGGCACAAGATATTTCGGCATCTTCTACTAATTCCAATTGCAGCTATTCTAATAACGGGTCAGCCGATGTTATCGTTTTAGCTTATGGAATTGCGCCGTTTATCTATCATTGGTCGAATGGAGCTACCACGGATTCTATTTTTAATCTCGGTGCAGGAATTTATATTGTTTCGGTAACAGATTCCGTGGGATGTCTTAAAGTGGATACGGTAACAGTTACTGCACCTCCTGCATTGGTATCAAATAATACCCAACATAATATTTATTGTCACGACCTTGCAAATACAGGAGCAGCCTTTACAGATGCTTCCGGTGGTACAGGAGCATATCATTATACCTGGACACCTACCGGTTCTACAACTGCTTCTATTTCAGGTCTTACGGCAGGAACGTATAATGTTACCATCACCGATGCGCATGGATGTACAACGACTAATTCCTTCACTATTACCCATCAAATAACATTAGGGGTAGATTCTTTCCAGACAAATGTCAAGTGCTTTGGTGGGAATACCGGATGGGCAGCAGTGCATGTATTTAGTGAGGTTCAGCCATTCACCTATACATGGACTAATACTGCAAGCGTAGATTCATTTGCATCAAATCTTACCGTTGGGACTTACCAGGTAATTATTGAAGATACCACTACCCCGCAACATTGTACAGATACCCTAAGATTCCACATTACTTCACCATCAATGATGGCTATAATTGTAGATTCGGCAACGAGGATTCCTTGTAATGGCGAACTTTCTCTTGCCGTGGTTGTTGATACTGGCGGCGTAGGAGTATATACTTATTCATGGTCAACCTCACCTGTCCAGACTACAGCGACTGCAACAGGATTAGTGGCCGGAACATATTCTGTTACCGTTACAGACACTAATCATTGTGTGATAGATACCAGTATCACTATTTCCCAGCCAGCACTATTGACTTCCACACATAGCCATACTGATGTTTTATGCTTCGGTGGAAATACTGGAAGTGCAACTGTTGTTGGTTCTGGAGGAACAACTGCATACAGTTATGCATGGTCACCATCAGGGGGGAATGCAGCAGTCGCAACTGGTCTTCCAGTAGGTTTATATACAGTTGTAATTACTGATGCTAATGGGTGTACTCATACGGATACTGTTACTATTAACCAGCCGCCATTATTGACAATTGGCTTGACAGTCAATCCGGGATTAGTTCTTTGTGATGGATTTCCGACCACCCTAACTGCATCAGGTGGCGGCGGAGTACCTGCTTATTCTTATTCATGGTCATCCGGGGCAACTACCGCAACAGTAACCCTTACTCCAAATACAACAACAACATATACTGTTACTATTACTGACCAAAATGGCTGTACCCATGATACCTCTGAATTAGTTACCATAAATTCTTTACCAAATCCAATAGTTTCCGATGATAGTGTTTGCTATGGTGGTACTCCAAAAGAATGGGTAACGAATCCGCAGACCGGCTGGCAATACAAATGGGATAATCCTACAGTTTCAACTTCTGATACTCTAAGCGTTAATACCCTTGTAACTCATTATGACAGTGTTTTTGTAACAGATGCCAATGGTTGTGTGTCGGGATGGATTCTTGACAGTGCATTTATTGAAGGACCACAGGTAATCGCGAGTTTTAATGCAGATTCAGTTATTGGGTATCAGCCTTTGTATGATATTTTCACGAGCACTTCTCAAAACAGCTATAAGTATTTCTGGAATTTTGATGATCCTATATCTGGTTGGTTAGATTCTGTTGGCTTTAATGTTGATTCTATTGCAAGCCACATGTTTGACAGTGGAGGGGTTTATAAAGTAATGCTTGTAGCTGAAAACAAATATGGTTGCAGAGACACCACTTACAGAGATATTACTGTTAAAACTGTTTCAAATCTGGTAGTTTACAATGTCTTTTCACCCAATGGTGATGGAAAGAATGATGAATGGTGGCCAGATTACACTCACATGTCTGGTGCCCACGTCGAAATTTTCAATCGCTGGGGATTAAAGGTTAAAGAATGGTACACACTTACAGGTTGGGACGGAACAAACAACGGCGGCACTTTATGCCCAGATGGAACCTATTATTATATCCTGTTCGCAATTGGTTTAGATGGTGTAAATTATCATGAACACGGGTTTATTACTCTTATAAAATAATTAGTATAATTTTTATTGGTTTGAGGGCTGTGCCGAAAGGTACAGCCTTCTTTTTTTAATCTAATTTTTTCTTTTTAAGTAAGGAATATAATGATGAAATTCAGGAATTATCCTGAAGAAATAGGTCCCGGCAAGATAAACCAATGTAATTATCGAAGACCTAAAGACGATATTCAAAATTGCTCCATCGAAAGAAGGCAAGAGAAAATTTATTCCAAAACAAACTCCGATAAGGAATATTATGACTATTGTTTTCATATCGAAGGGTTGTAAATGAAAGTGTTTCCAGATGAAAAAATACTTCACAAAATTATAAGCAAAACTTGATAGGCAGGTCGCTAATGCCGCTCCTTCCATCCCGAAGATGGGAATGAAGATCATATTTGTAATTATTGCCAATCCGAATAACATAAGAAGCATATATGTACCATAAATATATTTATTTGAATTGAAGAGTATGGAATCATTCACTCCGGTTGCCATGTTGATAAGGGTCCCTATACTTACTATTAATACCACCGTCGTTGCCGAGCTGTAATCCTTTGGAGTTAGTTGATATAAGTAGTGAATATTGATGTTGATTCCAAGAAACAACAAGCCTCCCATCAACAATAAATACCTGGATGATTTGTAATATATATCCTTCACAACGTTCATATCGTTTTCTTTATAAGCGCGAGATATATTTGGGCTGGCAATCTTTTCCAAAGCATTCAGTGGCACTTCAATAACGGTGGAGAATAATGCCGCAATGGCATAGATAGCAACTGTCTCCAGACCTTTGTAATGACCGAGGAACATACTATCAATAGATTTCAAACCGATAGCTGTCATGGCTGTGAAGGAGAGCATGAAACCATATCTAATCATCCCCTTTGGATTCTGGGTTTTGAGGAATGAAAAATCAATTTTCAAACCTGGCTTCTCTTCATAAATAATATAAAGCATCACCAAAAAAACTTGCAAAGCGTAGATGCCAATAGTTAGATAAATATACCATTCGAGGCTGAACCATTTGTAATAATAAACGATTGTGAGTAGAATGATACAAGCCCTCACAAAAATATCATTGATAAAACTCGGCACAGTAGTTTTCAGAAGAGAAAAAGCATAGCATTGCAACACACTGACCAAAGCAAGTACGAACATATAGAGGAAAATGCAATTGAAATAATCGGTGAATAGTTTTGACTTCTCAATGTAATAACCTATAATGACTGATTTGAAAATTAATAACAAAATAGAAAGAACAACAAATCCTACCATTGGGAAAATCATCATATAAGCGAAATACCCATAATGCCGTGTTGTTTCGTTCTTGAAATGGGGAAAAAACCGAAGCGTTGCACTATTGATTCCTATTGGCAAAAAGGTAGACATCAGAATTGAAAAGTTGAATAAAATTCTTGTCAATCCGAGTTCTTCCTTCGTCAGAAAATTAGGTTGAATAATCAGGATATTAACGAAAGCGACAACTATTCCAAGATAAACAATAATTGCATTTTTTATACCTTGTCTTTGAATTACCCCCATAAGTTTAAATTAATTCTTTATTTTTGCCGCCCGTTGGAAACGCCAACGGCGCAAATATATTGATTAAAGGAAACTCTTAATATAAAAATAAGGTGATGAAAGTAGTGCTATTATGCGGTGGACTTGGCACCCGTCTTAAAGAAGAAACTGAATACAAACCAAAGCCGATGGTGGAGATTGGTGGTCGTCCGATTATCTGGCATATCATGAAACATTATGCCTCTTATGGGGTCAATAAGTTTGTACTATGCCTCGGTTACCGCGGTGATGTTATCAAGGATTATTTCTACAATTATGAAATCAGGAATAACGATTTTACATTGACTTTGGGCAAAGGAGAATTGAAAAATCATAACCAACATTCCGAAGCTGGCTGGGAAATTACATTCGCAGAAACAGGTGCTAATTCCATGACTGGTTCAAGAATTAAGCAAGTCGAGAAATATATTGATGAAGATATTTTCATGCTCACCTATGGCGATGGAGTTAGCAGCGTTGACATCAATAAATTATTGGCTTTTCATAAATCTCATGGCAAGATTGGGACAGTTACAGGCGTGCTGCCTCCCTCTCGTTTCGGGGAGTTAATTTCTAATAATAATTTGGTAGAGAGCTTCAATGAAAAGCCACAAGTTCATTCGGGCGGAATGATTAATGGCGGTTTTTTTGTATTCAATAAAAAGTTCTTCGACTACCTTTCTCCCAATGAAAATTGCATTCTCGAACGACAACCGTTGGAGGATTTGACAAAGGATAAAGAACTTTTCACTTACAAACACGAAGGTTTCTGGCAGTGCATGGATACTTATCGTGATTTTGAATATCTGAATGGTTTATGGCGCGATGGCAAGGCAGAATGGAAGGTTTGGTAATTAATAAAATCATGGAACAACGTCAAGAAAATTCTCCAGAACTTAAGAAATTAATTCGCGACAATGCGGGTTTGTTCTGGTATATCCGTGATGATAAAAAGGAAAATCTTCCGCATGAAGTTGTGATAGAATTTATCTTGAATTATGGAAACATTGATTCGTGTCGTAGGTTATTTGAGATTTTAGGATTAAAATATGTTGCTGATATATTCTATGAACAGGTCGCACCAGGCAGAAGGATAAATTACTTTCCTATGACTGCACATTTCTTTGACTTATATTTTCAGAGAAATGCTTATGGAGTTCCCCCTGGTAAATTAATTCATCATTATTATTCATGAAAAATTATTGAAAACCGAAGATGAAATCAAATCTTTCCTTGAGAATGTCGCAACCGAACCATTTTAAATTATGAGTACAAATCCTAACTTAAAAATAGAGTTTTACCACCTTAAGAATACCTGCGCAGAAATCATGAGCACTGCCACAGAAGCCATCAGATGCAGTGTAATTTTCTTCCGCATTGCCACAGAAGTCATCAGATGCAGTATAATTTTCATGAGAACTGCCACAGAAGTCATCAGATGCAGTGTAATTCTCTTGAGCACTGCCACGGAAGCCATCAGATGCAGTGTAATTTTCTTGCGTACTGCCACGGAAGCCATCAGATGCAGTGTAATTTTCATGAGAACTGCCACAGAAGTCATCAGATGCAGTGTAGAATCTTTGGGAGGAGGTCAAAAATTAATTTTACAAGGTAATTAAAGAATAATGTTGCTAAATACATTCAAGAATAAGAAGGTTTTTCTAACGGGTCACACTGGTTTCAAAGGTACTTGGATGACTATTTGGTTGGAATTGCTTGGCGCGAAAGTTAAGGGTTATGCTTTAAAACCCGAAATGCCTTCTTTATTTAATTACGTTAAGGGAAATTTAAAGGTGGAATCTGTGATTTCTGACATCAGGAATAAGAAAAAATTGGAGGAGGAGTTGCTTGCTTTCCAACCCGATTTTATTTTTCATTTAGCCGCACAGCCTTTGGTTCGGGAGTCTTATAAAATCCCTGTCGAGACTTTTGAAGTTAATGTAATTGGCACAGCAAATCTTTTGGATGCCGTTCGTTCGTTGAAAAAAGAATGTGCCGTTGTGATTGTTACGACCGATAAAGTTTATGAGAATCTTGAGAAGGATTATGCTTATAAAGAAGCTGATAAATTGGGTGGATACGATCCTTACAGTGCGAGTAAAGCGGCTGCCGAAATAATTACAGAATCTTATCGCCTGTCTTTTTTTAATCCAAAAGAATCCCGTACGTACGGGAAGAAATCTATTGCCACAGCTCGTGCCGGAAATGTGATTGGTGGCGGCGATTATGCTGCGGATAGAATCGTTCCTGACATTTTCCGCGCCTTGTCGAAATCTCAAATAATTAATGTCAGGAATCCCAATGCCGTTCGTCCATGGCAGCATGTTTTGGAACCTCTTTCCGGATATTTGACTTTAGCAGCGGCGATGAAAAAGGATCCTCAAAAATTTGCTTCTGCATATAATTTCGGACCCAAATTAAAGGATGTTAGGACGGTTGAAGAATTGGTTCAGCATGCAACAAAATCTTGGGGCAAAGGAAATTATATGATCGAAAACCAAGAAAATGCACCTCACGAAGCTGGTACTTTGAAATTGAGTATTAAGAAAGCAAAAAAAGAATTGCACTGGAAACCGAAATGGAATTCGGATGTAGCGATTGAGAAAACAATTGGCTGGTATAAAAACTCCATCGAAAAGAAGGCAGATATTTTTAAACTTTGTGTTGATGATATTAACGATTTTGGGAATAACTAAGATTTTATGGAATTGATGATAACGATAAAAAAAAGGGGAACGCAGATGACGCAGATTGCTTATGAAAAAATAAGATTTCTTATGAAAAAAATCATATCTTTTCATAAGCAATCTGCGTCATCTGCGTTCCTCTTTTTTTTACATAACCTATCTTAATTAGAGAGATGAAATTTATCGAAACAGGTTTTAAGGATTTATATTTAATCGAAGTGCATCAATTGAAAGATGAAAGAGGGACATTCGCAAGGACTTATTGTAAAGATGAATTCAGCAAAATTAATTTCACCAAAGAATTTGTGCAGATGAATTTTTCATTCAATAAAGCTAAAGGAACTTTCAGGGGATTGCATTTCCAATTACCACCTTTTGAAGAAACCAAATTAATCCGATGCAGCTCCGGGAAAGTATTTGACATTGCATTGGACTTGCGCAAAGATTCCGCAACTTATTTGAAATGGTTTAGCTGCGAATTATCACAAGAGAACCGAACTATGGTTTTGATTCCAGAGGGTTTTGCACATGGTTTTATAACTCTTGAAGATAATTCGGAACTGGCTTATTGCCACACTCAATTTTATCATCCATCTGCTGAACGAGGCATTCGTTACAATGATGAATTATTGGATATTAAATTACCGATAGCCATCACTCATATTTCTGAAAAAGATAAATATTATCCTTCTATTAGCAACTTTATTGAAAAAATTAATGAATTGTAGATTTTGTAATCATAAACTATCAAACCTATTTGTTGACTTGAACAGCAGCCCGCCTTCCAATGCTTTTCTGACTAAAGAACAATTGAACCAAGGGGAGGTTTACTATCCGCTCATCCTCTATGTTTGCGATCAATGTTATCTCGTGCAAATTGATGAATATAAAAAGGCGGATGAGATTTTTAATCAGGAGTATGTTTATTTTTCCTCCTATTCTTCAACATGGCTGAAACATTGCGAACAGTATTCTGAACTTGTTACGAATAGATTTGGTTTGAATGAAAAGTCTTTGGTTATGGAAATCGCTTCTAACGATGGGTATCTTTTGCAGTATTTTAAGAATAAAAATATTCCTGTCCTGGGCATAGAACCAACTCGAGGAACCGCCGATGTTGCTATTGCTAAAGGAATAAATACTGTTGTGGAATTTTTTGGCGAATCATTCGCGAAGAAGCTGATTACTAATAATCCAAAAGCTGATTTATTGATTGGAAATAATGTATTGGCGCATGTTCCTGATATCAACGATTTCGTGAAAGGCTTGAAGGTGGCATTGAAAGAAGATGGAGTTATAACTATGGAGTTTCCGCACCTTTTGAAGTTGATTGAGGATTGCCAGTTTGATACTATTTACCATGAGCATTTTTCTTATTTATCTTTTATCACTGTCGAAAAAATATTTGCAGCACATGGTTTAACGCTATTTGATGTAGAGGAAATTCCAACTCATGGCGGTTCATTAAGAATCTATGGACAGCATAAAGAATATGATAAAACAAGACCTGTCGGACCGAATGTTGAATTATTGAGATCAAAAGAAAAAGCTGGTCGTCTGACAGAGATGGATTATTATAAGGAGTTTCAAATTAGGGTTAATAAAGTGAAATACGAACTACTGGAATTTCTTATTAATCACAAAAAACAAGGAGCTAAAATTGCAGCGTATGGCGCGGCAGCAAAAGGAAACACGATTCTGAATTATTGCGGAGTCAAAAATGATTTGGTTGATTTCGTTGTGGATATTTCTCCTTACAAGCAAGGAAAATATTTGCCGGGAAGCCATATACCTGTAGTCAA
>Ga0206965_10087_pt1 | contig 27692 bp, 15 predicted proteins | sample Alteio_BWOrgHeat_26_FD_152973 | JGI IMG/M metagenome (GOLD analysis project Ga0206965, IMG submission 152973) | Enriched cells from forest soil in Barre Woods Harvard Forest LTER site, Petersham, Massachusetts, United States -... | ecosystem: Environmental > Terrestrial > Soil > Temperate forest >...
TATAGCGATTCTTGGCTCGACGGGTTCTATCGGGACGCAGGCTTTGGAAGTAATTAAAGCCCATCAGGATCGTTTTGCGGTGGAGGTTTTGGTAGCTAATAACAATGTTGATTTGTTAATAAAACAGGCAATCGAATTCAAGCCCAATGCAGTGGTTATTGGCGATGAAAGGAAATATAAAGAGGTCGCTGATGTTCTTTTGAATCATGATATTAAGGTATATGCAGGTGCTGAATCCATCGTTCAGATTATGGAGATGGATACCATTGATTTGGTCTTGACAGCGATGGTCGGATTTTCAGGCTTGAAGCCTACGATGGCTGCCATTAAAGCCGGAAAAAGTATTGCTTTGGCTAATAAGGAAACATTGGTGGTGGCGGGCGAATTGGTTACTTCTTTGGCTAAGGAAAAGGGGGTGAATATCCTGCCTGTTGACTCTGAACATTCTGCAATTTTCCAGTGCCTTGCCGGGGAATGGCATAATAAGATTGAGAAGATTTATCTCACTGCTTCGGGCGGTCCTTTTCGAGGAAAAAGTATTGAAGAATTAAAGAATATTACCAAGGAACAAGCCCTCAAACATCCGAATTGGGAGATGGGAAATAAGATAACGATAGACTCTGCAACCCTGATGAATAAAGGCTTAGAGATGATTGAAGCAAAATGGTTGTTTAATCTCAAGGCAGATCAGATTGATGTGATTGTTCATCCCCAATCCATCATTCATTCCATCGTTCAATTTCAAGATGGAAGTATGAAGGCGCAGATGGGATTGCCGGATATGAAATTGCCAATTCAATATGCAATTTCTTATCCTGAAAGATTAAAATCCGATTTTCCACGTTTCAACTTTATGGACTATCCTCAACTGACCTTTGAACAGGCTGATATCAAAACCTTTCGCAATCTTTCCATGGCAATAAATGCAATGAATAAAGGAGGGAATATGCCTTGTATTTTGAATGCTGCAAATGAAGTAGCTGTGCAGTGTTTTCTTGAAGATGAAGTTAGCTTTCTTGGAATGTCGGAAGTGATAGAAGATGTCATGGAAAAGGTTGATTTCATTGCCAAACCGACTCTTGAGGATTATGAAAATACGGATGCTGAAGCAAGAAGGATTTCGAAAGAATTAATAAGTAAATTAAGCGTAAAAACAATATAAAATATGAATGGATTAGTAATGACGGCGCAGTTGATCACTGCATTGGCAATTTTGGTGACACTGCATGAATTGGGGCATTTCCTTGCCGCACGTGCATTTGGAATAAAAGTGGAGAAGTTTTATCTTTTCTTTGATGCCTGGGGCTTCAAATTATTTAGTATCAAGAGAGGAGAAACTGAATATGGAATCGGTTGGATACCCCTCGGCGGTTATGTCAAGATAGCTGGTATGATTGATGAATCCATGGACAAGGAAGCCATGAAATTACCACCGCAGCCTTGGGAATTTCGTTCCAAACCAACCTGGCAACGATTGATAGTGATGGTAGCCGGAGTAACGATGAATGTACTTCTTGGCATCGGATTATTCTCCTTTATTTTACTGCATTATGATAAGACCTATCTCCCGAATGAAAATGTAAAAGATGGCATCTATGCTTATGAATTGGGCAGAGATGCAGGCTTCCAAACAGGAGATAAGGTCATTGCAATTGATGGTAAACCTTTTGAACGTTTTGAAGATTTGCTCTCCACCAGAATCATGTTTGGTGCGGATATTACTGTTATGAGAGACGGTAAACAAACAGATATTATTATCCCTGACGATTTCTATAAAAAAGTTGTTGCAACAGGGAGGGGACATTTTATTAGCCCTATGCAGCTTCCTTTTATGATTGACAGTATCCAAAAAGGTCGTGTTTCAGAAAAAGCGGGATTAATAAAAGGAGATAAAATCCTTTCTGTAAATGACGAAAAGGTTTATAATGAAGGAATGTTTAGAGATGACATCCGAAAGAATGTTGGGAAGGAGATTGAGTTGGCAATCTTTAGAAATAAGGAACAAATGAAAGTAAAAATTACTGTAGATTCCGATTCTACGATTGGTGTTTATTCAATACCAACACCGGATTATAAGGATGCTTATACCTATAAAAACTACAACATCTTTTCTTCGATAAAATATGGAATCTCTGATGGCATTGAAGCAATGGTATCGAATATCAAAGGTCTGAAACAAATATTTACCGGCAAAGAAAAAGCAACAGATTCTATGCAGGGACCAATAGGGATTGCCACTATTTACGGAGGAGTTTGGATATGGAGGAAGTTCTGGAGCCTTACTGCATTGCTTTCGATGGTCTTAGCATTTATGAATATTTTGCCGATACCTGCTTTAGATGGAGGGCATGTTTTATTCCTCTTAATTGAAATGGTTACCCGCAGGAAATTCAGTGATAAGTTCATGGAGAATGTTCAGGTTGTTGGCATGGTAATTCTTTTAACCTTGATGGCATTCATCTTTGGGAATGACATCTGGAAACATATACTTCATTAAATAAATCCATTCTATTCCAAATGAAAAAAGAAGAATTAAAGATAACAATTGTAGGCGCAGGAATCGGCGGTTTATTTGCGGCAATTGCTTTAATTCAGAGGGGTTTTAATGTTGAGGTATTTGAGAAAGCAGATGAATTGAAAGAACCTAATACCTCAATAACATTATTTCCAAATGCAATGAGACTTTTAAATCATTTTGGAATTGCAGAAGAGATTTATTCAAAAGGAAAAAGTGTTGAAATATTCACATTATGCACAAACACTGGGAAATTAATTAAAGCAATAAATTTGTCGGATGAAGAATTCAAGCCTGTGAGTATTTTGAGAGAACAACTATACGATATTTTATTAAAAAAACTTCCTGAAGGAACTATCAGTTTTGGATTTGCATTGAGGGATTATGAAATCTATGATGACAGAGTAAACATTGTATTTACCAACGACCATCAATTAAAAAGTGATTTGCTGATAGGTGCAGATGGAATATTCTCCAGAGTTCGTAGCTTGATGTTAAAGGAAGACGATCCGATTTACCAAGGGTACCAGGTGTGGAGAGGCGTTATTGAATCTCCTTTTCAGGATATCATTGAAATGGGAACGATGCAGTTTTGGGGGCGCGGAAAGAGATTCGGATTTACTAAGATTGATGATACAAAAATTGCCTGGTGGGCAGCATCCAAAGAATCTATTCACAGGATCAACCACATGAATTCTGATCGAAAGAAAAAGATTTATAAATACTTCAGGAATTGGGCTTATCCCGTACCTGAATTGATAAAGGCAACAGATGAAAATTCAATTATTAAAGATGGAGTATTTGCAAAAACCCCACCTAAAAACCTGACCGAAGAATTTGTTACCATCCTTGGTGAAGCTGCTCATTCATTGACTCCGAATTTCGGTCTTGGTGTTTCATTAGCTATAGAGGATGCCGTTATTTTGGCACGTTGTCTTGATAAATATCATTCAGTTCCTGACGCTTTGCTTTATTACGAAGATGTCAGGATTGAAAGGATAAAATTAATTACCGAACAGGTTATTGAGTTTATAAGATTAGGGCATTTGCGGAAAGCAATTTCTGTCAGATGGAGAAATTTTATTCTTAAATATACTCCCGGAAAATCTTTAGAGAAAAAGGTGAGAACTATTTTTGATTATGATGCTTTGAAAGCAAAAATCTGATTGTAAATAGAAGCCACGAGATTCACAAATAAAGTCTTATTATTCGTGAAATACGTGGCTCTTTTTGTAAATCAAACAGTCATAATTTCGGTTTCCTTAGTTGCCAGATGCTTATCTACTTTTGCAATAAAATTATTTGTAATTAATTGAACTTTATTCTCGGCATCCTTCCCAATATCTTCCGGAAGTCCCTGTTTAATCAATCCTTTAAATAATTCCATAGTATCTCTCCTCGCATTCCTGATCGTAACCTTTGCATGTTCCCCTTCGGCTTTGGTTTTCTTCACCAGCTCTTTCCTCCTTTCTTCAGTCAAGGGCGGCACTGTTATGCGAACTACTACACCATCATTCTGCGGATTTAAACCCAGATTCGCATTTGTAATAGCTTTTTCTATGGGATGAATCATTGATTTTTCCCAAGGCTGCACCATCAATGTTCGGGCATCAGGAGTACTAATATTTGCTACCTGATGCAATGGAGTATTCGTTCCATAATAGTCAACATGAATACCTTCAAGCATAGCTGGAGATGCCTTGCCTGCTCTTATTTTTAACAATTCAGATTCAAGATGAGCTATTGCCATTTCCATGTGAATGCTCGTTTCGTCTAACAACTTTTTTACTTCTACTTCCATAATATTTAATTATTCAATGGTGCAATTTTACAAAAAATATGATTAATAAAATGGAAGTAGAAAATTTGAATCTATGACAAACTTGTTAGAACCTTGAAAAGTCTTATTTTCTGAAAAATCGTTCTCATCAGTAATCCGTAGTTTCGCACCGTTATTATAAAACAAATGTCTCTAAGAAAACTATTTCTTCTTTCACTTTTCACTCTTCATTTTTCACTTTTCATTGAATCTTGTTTTTCTATGGAACAGAGGACCGTTGATTCGCTATTGAATGAATTGAAAAAGTTTGATGCTCACAAAAAGGAAATGGGTACTAAATTCACCCCTTTGATGGATACCATCAGGGCGAATGTGATGTATCAATTGGTTGTTCAATTCTGGTATAGCAAGAGCGATACTGGTTTGATCATTGCCAATGAACTGATGACTTTGGCAGGGAATATCGGTTATAAAAAGGGTTTGGGCAATGCTTATAATGGCTTGGGCTTGGTTTATATGGGTAAAAGGAATTATCACCTTGCTATGGAAAATTATCAAAAGGCAATTGATATAAGGACAGCTATCGGAGATAAAGACGGGCTTGCCTGGACTTATAATGATTTGGGAATGATGGGTGGCGATAAAGCCAATCCGGTGGAAGGAATTAAATATCATAAATTGGCTTTGAAGATCAGAGAGGAAATAGGGGATAAGGGTGGTGTGATAATTTGCTATGGTAAAATAGGACATTTGAATAATGGCTTGGGGAATTATGCAGAGGCATTAAAAAATTATTATGCAGCTTTGAAGATTGCTGAAGAGATTAATAGCAAGGAAGAAATTGCTGGTGCTTATGATGATATCGGACAGATTTATTACTTTCAAAACAATTATTCCGAAGCCTTGAAATATTATCAGAAATCCTTGAAGATTGGGGAGGAGTTGAAGGTAGTTTATATCCTCGCGGGTAATCATCTTAATATCGGGAATGTATATTTTAAACAAAAGAAGTATGACGAAGCAACTTCAAATCTACTCACGGCTATACAGCTTTATAAGAGCTATTTCAATGTGGGTGGTATGGCAACCGGCTATAGAAGTTTGGGGTATATAAATTTAGAAAAAGGCAATTATACCGAAGCCTTGAGGTATTGCCTTCTTGCCATGGATTGGTTAGAAAAACTTGGGGCTAAGTTGGGAATCGCAACTGTGAATATTGAAATTGCTTCGGTTTATGAAAAACAAGGTAAATTCCAGGAAGCGACGATATATTCCTCAAAAGGACTTGAAGTGGCTAAAGAATTTGAGGCGAAAGATATTATGAAAGATGCCTATTTCCGCCTTTCGGATATCAATTATGAAATGAATAATTATAAGGCTGCTTACGACTACAATATCTTGTATCAGCAGATGAAAGATTCTATTTTCAATGATGAGAGTGCCAGCAAGATGAAAGGTTTGGAAATGCAATATGACTTTGATAAAGATGCCGCAATTCAGAAAGCCGAGCAGGATAAAAAGGATGTTCAGACTCAATTGGAAATTCAAAAGCAAAAGAATATTAAGTTTAGAATTCTTGGTGGAGCATTACTGTTAATTGCTTTTGTCGTTGGTTTGATTTTTCGGAATCGCAACAAGCAACGGATTAAAGTTTTGGAGATGCGCCAGGGAATATCGCGGGATTTGCATGATGAGATTGGGGCTTCCTTGAGCAGCGTGCGGCTGATGAGTTCTTTTGCTGCCGAGTCACTCAATGGTTCATCGCCTGATGCGAAACAATGGATGAATCGTATCGGTGAGAACACTACCGAGAGCATGGAAAAAATTCGGGACATCGTTTGGACGCTGAATTCTTCAACTGATATTTCGGGGAATATCATCACCAGGATGAATCAGTTTATTTCTCATTCGCTGGAGCCGAAGGATATAGTTTGTAATTTTATTTCGGATGAAGAGGTGAATGATGTGTTGAGCGATTTTGTCAGGAAGCGCAATGTTTATCTGATATTCAAAGAGGCGGTGAATAACGCTGCGAAGTATTCCGAAGCTACCGAAGTGAACATTAAATTCAAGGTAGAAAATAAGAAATTACTACTCACTATTTCTGATAATGGAAAAGGTTTTGATACCACAATTATTAGCAAAGGAAACGGACTTAATAACATGCTCTATCGGGCAAAACAAATCAATGCCATTCTTGAAATAAAATCATCAAAAGAGGAGGGCACTTTCATTTCCTTAAAAATGCCTGTAACCCCATTGAGATATAAATTATTGAAGAAAGCTGTGTAGTGCTTCAACCCTAATTGCAACTTATCTTTTATTAGATAATTTTCTATCTGAATTTTATTTTTGCCCCCAATTCAATTAATTTAATGACCGCAAAAAGAATCTTCCTGGTTACACTTTTCACACTTCACTTTTCACTCTTCACTAATCTTTCCTTCGCTCAAAGGGCAAAGGATATTGAAAAGTTTCAAGAAGAACTATCAAAATATGAGGCTGATAAAAAGGAGTTGGGTAGTAAATTTAATCGGATGATGGATACTACTAAGGCGAATATCTATTCCAGATTGGCCTGGGGATATTATCTTGATAATACCGATTCAGCATTGTATTATTCCGAACTGCTTAAAGAATTGTCGGAACGAATCGGGTACAAGAAGGGATTAGCAAAATATTACAATGGGCTTGGGTTGACCTATATGAATAAACATCTGAATATTCCTTTGGCGTTGGAGGATTATAATAAAGCTGTAAAGATATATTCAGAAATCGGCGATAAGGACGGACTTGGCTGGACATACAATAACATGGGCTTGTTGTATTTGTCAGTTGATAATTATGCGGAGGCGATAAAGGCTCATACCAATGCGCTCAAAGTTCGTGAGGAAATTGGCGACAAGGCTAACATGTCCGAATCCTATAGAAAGCGTGCTCGTAATTATGAAACGGCAGGTAATTATCCTGAAGCATTAAAAGACATTTTGAGTTCTTTGAAAGTTGCCGAAGAAGCAGGTTTTAAGGAAGGAATTGAGACTTCCTACAAGCGTATCGGCGAGATTTATGAGAAGGAGGGTAATTATCCAGAGGCATTGAAGAATTTTATTGCTTCATCAAAGGTCAGGGGAAAGACAGGGAGCAAGTTCAGTATCGCTACTTCTTACGAGAATTTGGGTAGAGTTTACCTTCATCAAGGGCAGTATGAAGAGGCGGAGAAAAATTTCAGAGACGGATTAACGATATTTGAAGAAATCAATAACCCAGCCGGTATTCAGGAATGCAATGCAGATATTGGGACTATCTATTTTGATAAAGGCAATTACGATGATGCTTTGAAGTATTATTTGATTGCTTTGAAGATCGCGGAGGAGATGAGAAATAATAGCCACATAGCAGATTTATTAAATAAAATAACCCTGTTATATAAAACCCAAAAAAAGTATCAGGATGCTTTGCGGTACGCAACAAGATCGCTTTCTGTAGGATTGGATTCAAAATATATGGATGGGCTGAAAGAAGCTTATGGAAACCTTGCCGAGATTTATGGAAAATTAAATGACTATGCTTCGGCATATAAATATCAAGTATTGTTTCAACACCTGAAGGATTCATTAGTCAATAATGAAAATACTAACAAGATGAAGCAACTCGAAATGCAATATAAATTTGATAAAGATCTCGCCGCTCAAAAAGCAGAGCAGGATAAAAAGGATGCACAGACACAACTTGAAATTCAAAAGCAAAAGAATATTCAGTTTAGAATGCTTGGTGGAGCGGTCGTGTTGATTGCTTTTGTCATTGGTTTAATTTTTCGGAATCGCAACAAACAGCGAATTAAAGTCCTTGAGATCAGACAGGGAATTTCGCGCGATCTGCATGATGAGATAGGTGCTTCTTTGAGCAGCGTGCAGCTCATGAGTTCTTTCGCTGCCGAGTCGCTCAATGGGTCGTCCTCTGATGCGAAACAATGGATGAATCGTATCGGTGAAAATACTACCGAGAGCATGGAAAAGATTCGCGACATCGTCTGGACGTTGAATTCTTCAAAAGATATTTCCGCGAATATCATCACGAGGATGAACCAGTTTATTTCACATTCATTAGAGCCAAAGGATATTGCTTGTAATTTTATTTCGGATGAAGAGGTGAATGATGTCTTGAGCGATTTCATCAGGAAGCGAAATGTCTATCTGATATTCAAAGAGGCTGTGAATAACGCTGCCAAGTATTCGGAAGCTACCGAAGTGAATATTAAATTCAAAATAGAAAATAAGAAATTGTTGCTCACGATTTCTGATAATGGAAAGGGCTTTGATGCAGCCATTATTACCAGGGGAAACGGACTTAATAACATGCTCTATCGGGCTAAACAAATCAATGCCATTCTTGAAATAAAATCATCAAAAGGGGAGGGTACTTTTATATCCTTGAAAATGCCTGTAACCCCATTGAGGTATAAATGGTTCAAGAAAGCTGTGTAATTTTGCACCCTGATGAAAGACAATATTAAGGAATCATTAAGAGTACAGATTTACGAAGACAACGAGGAGTTGCGCAACATGCTATCCATGCTGCTTACGCACTCCAATGGCTTTGAATTATGCGGCGCATTTTCAAATTGTGCTGATGTGATAAATAACATTGCGGAATGTCTCCCCGATGTCATCCTCTGTGACATTGAAATGCCCGGCGTTGATGGCATCGAGGGTGTTCGTATCATCCGAAAACAGAACAAAGAAATTCTCATCCTGATGTACACCGTCTTTGATGACAATGAACATCTGTTCGAGGCATTGTGCGAGGGTGCCAACGGATATTTATTGAAAGGCGAATCGCCGGCAGAGATACTTAAAGCATTAAAAGAAATGTATGCCGGTGGTGCTCCCATGAGCCCTTCCATAGCAAAGAAAGTGTTGCGATTATTTTCCATTCAAAGAGAGAAAACAGAATCCGATCTTACTCCTCGCGAGAAAGAAATTCTGACCTTAATGGTAGCCGGAAAAAGTGTGAAGATGATAGCAGGGCAATTAGACATAGCCTTTGAAACAGCCCGCACTCACATCAAAAATATCTACGAAAAACTTCATGTTCATTCCCAAACCGAAGCTGTATCTAAGGCTATCAAGGAACGGTTGGTGTAGGGAATAGGGAATAGGGGTATAAAGGTATAGGGGTATAAAGGCATATAGTACCCTTATACCCCTATACCTTTATACCCCTATACCTTTATTCCCCTATACCCTTATACCTTTATTCCCCTATACCCCTATACCTTTATACCCTTTTTCATTCATAACCCTTTTTGGGTATTGCGATGCGGCAGTTGGGGCGGTAATTTTGCACTCATGAATAATTCATTAAACGGGGCTGCCGAAAACCGAGTAGAGTAAGCGCAATTAAATATTTAATAAAATGCAAAAAATTATCCTAATCCTTCTAACAGTTTTTCTGATTCAAGCCAAGGCGCAATCGGTAAGTCCTTTTGTAATAGCTTCCACGGGTGGCTACTTCTCTAATGGAACCTTTTCGGTCTCCTCCACATTCGGGGAGATGACTATGGTTGAAACTTTTACAGATGGAACCAATTTCCTTACCCAAGGATTTCAGCAACCATTCAGCAACACTACCGGTATCAGCGAGATCATTCCAGAAAGCGGTTCTTATTCTATTTTTCCAAATCCTTCTGATGGGAATTTTATGTTGACCTATCATTATGCTTCCGGCGGCTCGGCTTCGTTTCGAGTATATAATACGCTCGGACAGGAAGTCAGTAACATCATAACGAAGTTTGATGTCGGTGTGAATTTCCAGAACTTCAATTTACATTCTCTGGCTTCCGGAATCTATTTCCTTGAAGCCGACTATTCTTTCAATGACGGGAAGATGTTGAAGAATGTTTCCAAAATAAATATCACGAATTAAATTATATAAATAATAATAAAAATGAAAAAAGTAAGTACAATTTTAAACACGATTCTGTTAGCCGGATTCATGATGATCCTTTGCGGCAGTTCATTCGGACAGGTGCCACAGGGCATGAATTATCAGGCTATTGCAAGAAATGCAGGTGGCAATCCTTGGCTTAACAGAACTATATGTTTGCGTCTCACCATTCACAGTGGAACAGGCACAGGACCAATTCAGTATCAGGAAACTCAAGTTTCTACAACTAATACTTTCGGTTTATTCACCCTGAAAGTTGGTATGGGAACAGTTACGCAAGGAACTTTCAATACCATTCCCTGGAGTGCAGGCAACCAATATCTGCAAGTCGAGATGGATTCTTCTGGAGCATGTTCTACCTGGAGCGACATGGGTGCTTCGGAGTTATTAACCGTGCCTTATGCCATGTATGCAGGTTCTGGCGGGAACGGACCTACTGGTGCAACTGGTGCAGCAGGAACCAACGGCACGAATGGTGCTACAGGGGCAACTGGAGCTCCAGGTATTAATGGAACAAATGGTGCTACAGGAGCAACAGGTAATAATGGGATAAATGGTACAAACGGAGCAACGGGAGCAACGGGTGCTACCGGTCCTACTGGAGTTATCAATGGCATTGCATGGGGAATTACAGGTAATACCGGAACTTCTTCTGCCACCAATTTTGTCGGAACAATAGATTCAACGGATTTTGTTATCGGAACAAATAATAATGAAAAGGCAAGGATTACAGGAAATGGTAATGTCGGCATAGGAACCTCTACACCTCAAGCAAAACTTGATGTTGAATCTACTTCATTCCCTTACACAAACAAGTACGCAGTTTCGGGAACTGTTATCAGCTCTTCAGGTAACTTGAGCTGGCCTGGTGGATCCGCCGGCGTGTTTGGTAACATCACATTACCTGCTGCTTCCCCCTTCAATGCAGGGGTTTTAGGTACAGTAAGCGGCATGTATATATCAGACATTGGAGGTGTTGTTGGATACTTAGATAATAACAATTGGGGTGCTTTGGGGTATAGAACATCAGGTGCCGCCTATTGGGGAGTCTATTCCAACACCAATTTATATGTTGGCGGTCTGGAAGGTATTGGAACAACAACTCCGCTTAATAAATTAGATGTTAATGGTGGAGTTGCAATAGGAATGTTTGCCGGTAACATGGTGGCCCCTTATGGTAGCATGATTATTTCTGGAACGATTGGTATCGGAAATGCTGCTCCTACCCAAGCATTAGATGTTTCCGGTAATGTAAAATTCAGCGGTGCATTAATGCCTAATAATCTTCCCGGAACTACTGGGCAGGTATTGCTTTCAGCAGGTGCAAATAATCCTCCGACATGGGGTGCTCCAAATATTATTGCTACTAGTAATTCAGCAAATAATACTAACCTGATAGCCAATGGCGTCGTTTATAATTACACGGGAGGTGCAGTTACTATTACTGTTCCTCGTTCTGGAACAATAGTAGTTCAGGCAAATGCTGATATGTTGCTTGATCATGTAACAGGTACAACGAAAAGACTTTCTCTTGATATTGGAACTTCTGCAACAGATGGTGGAGATTTTTATAGTACTGTATTTTTTGACATTCCATCAGTTTATCCAACTGTCGCCACAACTTTTAATAATACATTCACTGTTCGCAGATCATTTACTGTTGCAGCAGGTACTTATACTTATTACCTCAATGGAGCAATTACTCAAGGGGCAAGCGGAAATGACAATTTCAATTATTGCACAATGCAGGCAATATTTTATTAATCAATAAAAATAAATCCGGCAGGGCAGCATGACCGCTCTGTCGGATTTTATTCCATTCCAAAATTAAAAGATAAAAGAGCGATGAGAAATCAATTAAGAATTAGGAATTACGAATTAGGAATCCTGAATGGTTCGAAGCTCCTTTTGGGTTTCATTGGCTCCTGTTTAAATGATAGTTTTAAAATTTATACCCAAAGTTCGGAAGCCGTTGTATATGTTACGGCGCGTTCCGGTGAGCAGTTCGGAAGCCGTTGTATATGTTACGATGCGTTCCGGCGAGCAGTTCGGAAGCCGTTGCATACGTTACGGTGCGTTCCGGTGAGCAGTTCGGAAGCCGTTGTATATGTTACGGTGCCTTCCGGTGAGCAGTTCGGAACGCATGGTACACGTTACGGTGCTCCGCGAACAGTGGGTATAATTCATGTTTATAAGGTAAATTCTAATAAAACAAGTAATATAAAATAACAATTAAAAATTAAATTATGGTCGTACAAATTATTCAAATCGAAAAAGAAAGAGAAGAAACTGGTGGAGGGATAAATTTCCATGAGTATTACAAAAGCGAAGGAGAAGGTTTAGGAAGGGTCCCTACGAAGGCAGAAATTATTCAGGCAATAGTCCTGATGGTAATTTTGTCTGTAATAACCCATAACTATGTAGAAAGAAATGATGCAGACTTTTCTGCACAATTAACGAAGTTCTCGAAATCCTTGAATGGAACATCGGGACCTACAGCCTTGGCAATTAAGTACGGCTACACGACTGATCAATTGCTGTCAATTAAAAATGATGCAGAGGCTTTTGCCTACTTCATTTTGAAACATGGCACAGGAGCCAGTTATTCAAAAGGCTGGACCGACACCGGCTTTGAATTGAGAAGTGGAAAAGGAACCGTTTCGCCAACATGGCCTATGGGCGATCCGCTTGATGATCCGATTCCGCCGACAACGTTTGTATTGCCTGGAATTGAATTTCGGTTTCGCATCAATGCAAGTTTTGCTAAAGATCAAAAAGCTATTTATCTTACTGCCGATGGCATCACGATGGGCATCGAATCAACTAATTCACCTTTTGTTCCAGGTGATGGAACTCCTGATTTGGAAGGAGCAGTAGGCAGCGGAGGTCATCCATTTTTTAAATATACAAAGAAAAAATATCAAGGCATCAACATCTATAAAAATTCTAATGACGGCAAAGGATTTGTATTCTCCCACACCGTCAATGACCCGACCTATACTGACTACGCAGCCCTTCCGGCAGTAGGAGTAAGCGCAGTTTGGGTTTATAGAGCTTTTTATCTTTACAAAGGTGAAGAAGTCGGGACGATAAGCAAAGATGTTTCAGTAACAGTAACCGGAATCGTGGTAGTAACACCGTAAAGAATTATGAGTTATGAAGTATGAGTTATGAGTTATGAGTTTCTGCCCACTCATAACTCAAACTTCATAATTCATAACTAAAAACGAGGGAGCTACACCGTAATACCTCCGCACAGAAGCTAAGATAGAAAGTATCTTTTAAATGTGAAAGCGAAGGAAAAAGAAAAAACAAAAGAATTGAACAATGAAAAAATGTACAATTAAAAACTGTTCCCAAGGTGGAACCAAAAATTATGGAACTACGATGTTCCATCAAACAATTAAAAGTGTGGCAATGTTACTATTGCTGCTTGGAGTATTTGGAATTCTTCCCAATTCCATGAAAGGACAGTATGTCCAACAAGGTCCCAAATTATCAGTTCCAGGAGCGACCGTAACATCCATTTCTATTTCAGCCGATGGCAATACGGCAATCGTCGGCGGATTTACCAATGCTAATCTTGGTGATGCATGGATTTTTACCAGAACCAATGGCATTTGGAATCAACAGCAAGAACTGGCTCCTCAAGCATTTGCTGAAGGTATTGGAATGGCAGTAGCTATTTCAGGAGATGGCAATACAGCTATCATTGGCGGAGAACTTTATGATAATATGCGAGGAGGATTATGGTCTTATCATAATGATGGATTTGGAAATTGGTTTCAACAACAAAATACTCTAAATTTCGATCCTACAGTGATAGAAGGTAATAATTTTATTAATGCTAATGACAATCAAGGAAACGGGCATATATTTTTTGGTTGTTCAGTAGCTCTCTCTTATGATGGCAATACTGCTATTGTCGGAGGATATCAGGATGCCGAAGCTCATCTTTATACTGCAGGGGCTGTTTGGGTATTTACGGGTTCTGGGGGAGCATGGAGTCATTTTCAAAAGTATTCATTGGGGAATTATTTAGGAGCATTTCTTGGAATCTCTGTTTCCATGTCAGCAGATGGAAGCGCAGCTATAATATGTGGGGAATTAAACACCTATATCTTAAATACCGGTACAGGTCATTTCACGGAATTGGCATCTCCCCAGGATGGGTATATCGGTGCAGGCGGTGCGTCAGAAGATTTTGTTGTTGGTCCGGCAATTTCAATTTCGCCGGATGGAAATACTGCCTTCATCATTGGAACTCCTGTACTTTCAAGTCCAAATTATGGAGTTGCATTATATGTATTTACAAATAACCCGAACCTAGGAGGTTGGGTACAACAAACAAAATTAGCAGATCCTGAAATTCAAATGATAGATGAAATTCAGGGAAGGTCAGTTGCACTTTCTTATTCCGGAGACACAGCAATAATTGGTGCTGCTCAAGATGGAACCGTTGATCCGTTTTCAGGAAATTATCCTGGAGCAGTATGGATTTACACCCGCTCAAATGGAATATGGAATACCACACCCATGATTGAATTAGTTGGTTCAGATGCAACAGGTAATGCAAATCAAGGTACATCGGTTGCCTTATCTTATGATGGTAATACAGCAATAGAAATAGGACCGACTGATAATTCAGGCAATAGTGCAATATATGAAGGTGCTGCATGGGTCTTTATAGGATGTGGACTTCAGTCGCCAGCAAGTACACCCGATATCAGCGGAACGGATATTTGCAATGGAAACAGTACAACCTTAACCATAGTAAATGCTTATCTGAATCAATCAGCAAACTGGCAATGGTACACCGGAGCCTGCGGATTAGAAAATGGAGGATCCTGGGTTGGTAGCGGTGGTTCAATTACCGTTTCTCCAAATATTTCAACAGAATATTATGCAAGAGGAGAAGGAACAATAGATGGAGCATGTATATTGCCAAATGGTGATTGCGGAAGTATTTATTTAACAGTAAATCCAAGCCCTGCACCAATAATAACCGTTTCCGATATTGTTTGTGGCGTATCAGCAACCCTTGATGCAGGAACAGGAAATGGGTGGAATTACCTGTGGAACGCTATAACAGAACCTAATACTAATGTGCAATATGATGTAACTACAAACGACCCAAGTACTTTTAATTATGTCGTAACCGTTACTGATGCTAACGGATGTACAGGTGTTTCTACTCCCTTACAAATGTCATTAATAAGTTCAGTGTTCCCTGAAGGTTTTGAAGAGATAGCAACTTTTCCTCCACCATGCTGGTCAGAATCAAATAATACAGGTATCCCTTGGTCCCAGTATCCTTTCGCGAGTGCCTATGGAATAGGAATTCAATCAGCAATGATGGACTTTTGGGATATAGGTTTTGGAGGTGAAGAACAATTAACATCCTCTCAATTCGATGCAACACCAGCCGGATACATTCTTCAGTTTGATGAGGCTTACGCATCTTATTTGGATGTTGACGACCAACTTCAACTATTATATTCAACTGATGGAGGCAATTCATTTAATCCGCTTGTGCTGTTAGATGGTGGAGATACAGGTCCATTAAACACTGCTGGGGACGTATTTGGTTTTTTTGTGCCTGCTGCCGACCAATGGCAAACACTATCATATCCTCTGCCACAAGGTACAACCAATGTTCAATTCAATGGTATCAGCGCTCAAGGAAATCATTTATTTATTGATAATGTAAACGTTCTTCAAGGCTGTACTGGTACTCCGATTGCCGGAACAATTTCACCTGCATTAACTTGCAATACATCAGCTAATTTATCGCTTAGCGGTCAATCAACAGACCCGGGTGTTACTATTCAATGGCAATCTTCTCCAGATGGAATAACTTATATTGACATTCCGGGAGCAACGGGTACGAGTTATTCTACTCCAGTTGTTTCTACTGCAACATATTACCAATGTGTTTTGACTTGTATCGCAAGCAATCTTTCCTCAATATCAACTTTTGCATCAGTAGGTCCGGCTCCATCTCCTGTTATCACTTCGGGCAATTCAACTACATTCTGCGATGGCGGTTTTGATTTTTTGTATTGCCTTGACCAAAATGACGATTATTATTTGACTTACCAATGGACAAATGATGGCGATGTAGCCTGGTATGATTATGCTTCGGGACCAAGTGGCGTTTATTCAGTTACCGTATCCGATGCTAACGGATGTACAGGAGTCGCTTCAATAGTAATAATTGTTAATCCAAGTCCCAATCCTGTTATTACTGCCGATGGTCCAACAACTTTCTGTCAAGGAGGGTCTGCGAACCTTGATGCTGGTCCAGGTTTTGCATCCTACCAATGGGATGATATAGATAATTCAACGATCAATCCTTTAACTGTTAGCACTTCTGGCACTTATGATGTAACAGTTAGTGATGCAAATGGTTGTACAGGCATCGCATCACAAACCGTAACTGTTAATTCAAATCCATTGCCAGAAATTGCAAATAACGGTCCAACAACTTTCTGCCAAGGAGGTTCTGTAACGCTTCAAGTCGTTAATGGAAATTTTGATTCTTACCAATGGGATGATGTTGGTAATACAACGATAGATATAATAGATGCTACTTCAGCGGGAATCTATCATGTTACCGTTACTGACGATAATAACTGCACAGGAGTCGCATCTCAACAGGTTATTGTTAATCCAAATCCTTCTCCTACTATCTCTGGTAATGCAAGTGCATGTCAAGGAAATTCTGTCTCATTAAGCACTGATACATACATATCGTATAATTGGAGTAATGGCGGTGGTAATTATCAATCAGCATCTTATTCATCAACGGTTGATGCTTGTGTTACGGTTACGGATGCTAATGGATGCCAAGGTTTCAATTGCCAGCAGGTAAATATTAATCCAAATCCTTCTCCTACAATCTCCGGTAATGCAAGCGCATGTCAAGGAAATTCAGTTTCATTAAGCACTGATCTATATACTTCATACAACTGGAGCAATGGAGGTGGCAATAATCAATCTGCATCTTATTCAACTTCGGTTGATGCGTGTGTTACGGTTACTGATGCCAATGGATGCCAAGGTTCTAATTGCCAACAGGTAACTATCAATCCTAATCCAACTCCAACTATTACTCCTAATGGTCCTACTACATTTTATACTGGTGACTATGTAATTCTTGATGCCGGTTCATATTCCTCGTATCTCTGGAATGATGGGGCACAAACAAATCCAATTTGGGTAATATCAAGCGGCACTTATATCGTAACCGTTACGGATGCTAACGGCTGCATGGGAGTTGCCTCCATCGTGGTTACCGTACTCCCCCATATTACATTAACTCCTGTTATTACTGCAAATGGACCCACTACATTTTGTGCAGGTGGTTCTGTAACTCTTTCTGCAGGTGCTTTTGCTCATTATTTTTGGAGCAATGGTGCCATTACACAAACCATTATAGTAACCACTTCGAACATCTATAACGTTACCGTTACTGATAATGCAGGCAATACAGGTGTAGCATTTATGGAAGTTACTGTCAATCCGAATCCTGTGCCGCCGACTCCTTTTCCCAATGGTCCGACAACATTTTGCACAGGTGGTTCTGTAACTCTTTCTGCAGGTGCTTTTGCTCATTATTTTTGGAGCAATGGTGCCATTACACAAACCATTATAGTAACCACTTCGAACACCTATTACGTTACCGTTACTTCAGCTCAAGGCTGTACGGGAATATCTCCAGGTACAACAGTTACTGTTACCCCTACCATTGCCACTATCACCGGACCTACCTCCTCATGTGCCGGTGGAAATGTTACCTTGACTTCCGGCAATTTTAGTTCCTATCAATGGAGTACCGGTGCCAATACCCAATCCATTAATGTTGCCACCACAGGTATCTATTATCTTACCGTTTCTAATGGTGGCAATTGCACTGCTGTTACACATCATTCGGTAAACTTTCTAACTATAGGTACTCCTGCAATCATTCCAACAAACCTCTCGAATATTTGCGGTGGTGGCAATGCAACCTTAACAGTAAGTCCGGCATATTCTACCTATAATTGGAGCACCGGCGCGGCAACTCAAGGCATCACCATTAACAGTGGCGGCAACTATTCTGTAACAGTATTAAGCACGAATGGTTGCACCGGAACGACTTCCATTACTGTTTCAAGTGGTTGCGCTCTGACTACATTCCCCGCCACACCTACCACAAATATTGCTGCTACCGGCGGCATGGCAAACTGGATCGAGCCTGCCTGTTATTATGGCTTTACTGTAAGAATCAGCAAGCATAACGCGAATGTCTGGACGAGTCATACCATTACACCAAACACGCATTTCATGTTCTCCGGCTTGGCACATAATACCCAATATGACTGGCAGATTCAAACGAATTGCAATGCAAGTGGTACTGTAAATTCAGGTTGGAGTCCTTCACAAACCTTTACAACATTGGCAAGGTTAGAAAGTGGAGAAGCAGATAATGCAGATTATTCATTCAATGTCTATCCTAACCCTGCAAATGACCATGCAATTGTTGCATTCACAACAGGAACGGAGGATGTTTACAGCATTCGATTAATGGATGTTACTGGAAGAATAATTCAATCTGTGAATTACTCTTCTGTCATCGGCGAGAATCAATATCAATTGAATCTTTCAACGATTGCTAAAGGTGTCTATACTGTATTTCTTCAGAATGGAAGTACTTTATTACAAAGCAAAATAGTCGTGCAGTAATTCAATTACGAACTAGAAATTACATTGTTCTGATACCTAATTCCTGATTAAAGAAAGGAAGCCCTCTGATTAAAGTCGGAGGGCTTTCTTATTTATGGTTTTCCAAGAAATTATAAAATTGAACCCTCTTCAATCATTTCCCTTCCTTCAAATTATCTAATTTTGCCAGGAATAAAACTATATAACTTATGACACTAAGAAAACTATTCTTCATTTCACTATTCACTATTCATTGTTCATTATTCATTAAACCTTGCTTCGCACAAGATCAAAAGGTGGTTGATTCGCTGAAAATGGAATTGATAAAATATGATGCTCATAAACTCGAGCTTGGCAGTCATGCAACACCTTTGATGGATAGTATCAGGGTTAATATCATGTACCGGATTCTTGTGGAGAGCTGGTATAATAAACCGGATACTGTTTTGCTGCTTGCTGAAAAGATTTTGACATTATCAGAACAGATAGGGTATAAGAAAGGAATTGGAAGTGGATACAATGGAATGGGGTTGTGCTATATGGCGAAACAGGATTATGAAAATGCGTTGAAAAATTTTCAGAAAGCGCTAAAAGTAAGAAGTGAAATCAATGATAAGGATGGCGTGGGCTGGACCTATAATAACTTAGGGCTGATGTACGGTAATCAAAGTAAATATTCTGAATCTGTAAAATATCATTTAAAGGCAATAGCTATCAGAGACGAGCTTGGAGAACGGCTTGACGTTGCTGCATCGTTTGGAAAGATGGGACATTTGTATTTGGGATTGGGGAATTTTCCAGAGGCATTAAAATATTATTTCAAGGCTTTAAAGATAGGCGAGGAGTTGGCTAATAATAATCAAATCGCCGTTTCCTGTGGAGATATTGGTCAGATATATTCTATACAAGGCAACTTCAATGAAGCTTTAAAATATCACCAGCGATTATTAAAAATAGGGAAGGAAACCGGTAACAAATACCTCCTTGCCGCCTCGTATGCCTATATGGGTGACCTTTCTGAAAAGCTGGGAAATTATGAAGAGGGGATAAAAAATCAACTTGCTGCCCTGAAATTAAACAGAGAGCATGGCGATAGCGGAAGTTGTGCTTATTTTAATTACAGCCTGGCTCTCTTTTATCTGGCAATCAATAAATATCCGGAGGCTTTGCAATACTTCTATGCCTCATTGACAGAATACGAATACCTCAATATCAAAAGCGGAATTGGATTAATACACATTAAAATAGGAGAGGTTTATGCCAAGCAGGGAAATCTTCAGAAGGGTTTGGAACATGAGTTAAAGGGACTTCCATTAGCACAGGAGGTGGGTGCTAAAGATGCCATTAAATCTGGTTATAAGAACCTTTCTGATATATATTTGGGAATGAAGGATTATAAGGCGGCGTATCAAAATCATGTGCTCTATCAGCAAATGAAAGACAGCCTCTTTAATGATGAAACAGCAGGTAAAATGAAGGCTATGCAGATGCAATATGACTTTGATAAAGACGAGGCATTGCAGAAAGCAGAACAGGATAAAAAAGATATTCTTGCAGCAAAGGAAGTAGAAAAGATTAAGTTCCGAAGAAATACCATCTTCCTCGTGATGGTGATCATCGTTGCCTTCTTAATCATCGTGATAATTCTTAGAAACAGGATAGCGAATGAAAGAAGACAGAAGTCCATAGCGCAGGAACGGAGCCGCATCAGCAGGGATCTGCATGATGATCTGGGGTCTGGATTGATAAGTATTTTTATGATGAGCGAACAGATTCAGAATCCTGATAACAAGGAATTAATAACTGGCAATGTCGAGAAGATTAAACAAAGTTCGAAGCTGATGATAGACCAGATGCGCATCATCATCTGGGCGATGAATTCGTTGAATGATACTCTCGAAAACCTCATCATCTATATGGAGAGTTATTCCAAAGATTATTTCGATAATCTGCCTATCAAATTCAGCATTGATATTCTTGAAAATATTCCCAAGAATGAAATGTCTGGTATGGTACGAAGGAATATTTTCCTGGTGGTGAAGGAATCGTTGAATAATATCAACCGACATTCCAAGGCTACGGAGGTGAACATCAGCGTTTCGGGGAATCGTGAAGGAATGAAAATCGTAATATCTGATAACGGCATCGGATTCGATGTAGAAGAGACGAGGAGATTTGGCAATGGATTGAAGAATATGAACAACAGGATGAACGATCTGAATGGGAAATTTTCAGTGGAATCTATCCTCGGAAAAGGCACAAAAACTTTCATTAATTTCCCATTGGCTTAGTGACCTTCATTTTTCATTCTATAACAAAAGTTATATAGCCAATGCCATTCCATAAATCTAATTTTGCAACCTTTAATCAAAGAATGATTCAAGATAAAAAAGGAAAAGAATGAATACTGAAATTAATGTGGTGATTGTTGAGGATACGGAGATTATTCGTGATTCATTGATGATGCTTGTGAAAGGCTCTTCTGGCTTCAATCTTAGCGGTGTGTATGGCAATGCCGAGGATGCTTTGTTGAATATCCCTGACATTTGCCCGGATGTGGTGCTGATGGATATTGGTTTGCCAGGGATTAATGGTATCGAATGTGTGAGGCAATTAGTAGATCAATGCCCAAAATCTCAATACTTGATTTGCACCATTTATGAGGACGATGAGAATGTTTTTGAAGCTCTGAAAGCGGGTGCTACCGGCTATATTCTCAAGAATACCAGCCCTTCTGAAATATTAGAATCTATTGTGGAATTGCACACGGGTGGTGCTCCCATGAGCAGGCTTATTGCCAGGAAAGTTATATCTGCCATGCAGAAGCCTAAAACCAATAAAACCCTGGAATTACTTACCCCAAGAGAGGCGGAAATCCTTCACCTTCTGGCAAAAGGATTCCGGTATAAGGAGATAGGTGATCAATTAAATATTGACAAAGGAACGGTGCGTTGCCATATTCACAATATCTATGAAAAACTGCAAGTTCAGAGCCGGACGGATGCTTTGAATAAGGCTTTTCCACGTTAAATATCGTTTTTTACCTATCTGCAAAGGAGCTTTGCTTGCAGACAAAGGAGCTTTGCAGACAGACATAGGAGCAATGTTTGCAAGCAAAGGAGTTTTGTTTGCAGACATAAGAGCTTTGCGTGCAGACATAGGAGCTTGGTTTACACGCAAAAGAGCATTGTTAGCAAACATAGCAGCTATGCGCACAGACATTGGAGTTTTGTTTGCACACAATGGAGCATTGTTTGCAAGCATAGGAACTATATCTCCTTTCAGCAGATAAATAGTTGCAGAAAATTAGAATTTGAATTCCCATTCCATTTTTCAAATTATAACATAAGTTATATTGTCAAGGCTTTTTTGTAGCTCTAATTTTGCACTCGTGAAATGACACAAAAAAACGGGGATGCCGAAAACCGTACAGAGTAGGCACAAAAAAAATATTAAAACGGGAGCTACGCCGTAAGCCCTTCGCACAGAAGCTTTGTGAAAGCGAAAGGGAAAACCTAATAATTCAAATTAATAATTTAACAATTAAAAAAGTAAAACAATGAAAAGTATTATCACAATTATCGCAATCGCTCTGATGAGCATTTTTACCATTAATGTAGCTAATGCTACCGTTAGAACAGTTTCTAACAATCTGAACACCCCGGGTCAATATAGTACAGTGACTGCTGCTTACAATGCATCAAGCACTAATGATACTATTTACCTGACTCCTTCTCCTATTACTTATGGAGATCTTACCGCTACGATTGGTCATGCTGTTACAGTTATCGGTGGAGGATATAATAATCCTGCTACACAAGATAACTACATTTCCATTATTGGAAATTTGAATTTGAATAATAACAGTAGCAACTCCACTTTTTCAGGACTGCAAATCAGCAATGTTGTCATGTCTTACACCGGAGCACAGTCAAATAATGTCACAATCAGTTTGTGTAACATTACCGGTATCCTTTCCATTACCGGGGGCAATACAATTATCCAGAATTGCATAATAGCAGACCTGCGATTTGGATATGTAGCTGCAAATAATGTTTATGTATTTTTAAATCTTTTGAGTAATATTGCGATAAGGAATAATTTTATCATTGGTCCAATCAGTGGCATACCTCTGCTTTCTAATAATTATTTCTATCACAACATCATCGAAGGGCATGTCAATGGTTTATCAAATTGCACCTTTAATGATAATGTTTTCTTCTATTCAGACCTTGCCAATTCTACTTCACAATCGAATTGTGCATTTAATAACAATGGTGTTTATAGCAGCAATGCTTCTGCCGAGTTTAATTACATGTCCGCTAATGGCAATATTTCTACGAATAATGTTTCTTCATCTATCTCTCCTGTATTTAATAATTCAGTTTCCAGCGCACAAAATTTTGCAGGGCTTTTGAATTACGACTGGACAATCGTTTCAGGAGCACCTGAACATAACACCGCTACCGATGGAACCGATATGGGAATCTATGGTGGAAGTTTTCCGATGCCTTATTATTCAGGATTCCCAACGAATCAAAACTTCACCGGCACCACTCAAATTCCACAAATGGTTTACATGAATATCCCTACCCCAAGTGTAGGTTTGAATCAGCCTTTGATAAACGTTGAGTTCATTGCCCGCAAGCAGAAATAGTTTTTCGTTAATAATTAAAGGACGAAAAACATGAAGAAGATAATACTGTCTTTAGGGTTTCTCGTATTTATTTTCCTTAGCACCACCGTCTCTTCGCAGACCTTGGTTCAGGGGGAATACTTTTACGACACAGACCACGGTGTAGGCAATGGCACAGCTATTTCCTTTACATCATCAGATTCGGTGGATATTGTAATTCCATCCATTCCAACTACCGGGCAAATCCCAGGCTATCATCATCTCTATATCCGTACCAAAAGCAGTACCGGAAAATGGGGCATGTATGTTGGCAAAGAGATTTTTATTCAACCTGCTACCTCCATTATTTCAAATCAAGTGGTCAGCGGAGAATATTTCTATGATACCGATCACGGCGTAGGAACAGGAACAGCCTTTTCTTTCAGCACGCTTGATTCGGTTGATGTTACAGCAAATTTTCCTACCACAACTTTATCGCCTGGCTATCATCACCTCTTTATCCGAACGGTGAATTCTTTTGGGCAATGGAGCATGTATGCCGGCAGGGAAATCTTTGTTCAGCCTGCTACTTCAATAGTTTCAACGCAAGTTATCAGTGGGGAATATTTCTTCGATACTGATAATGGAATTGGTAGTGGAATACCTTTTTCCTTTAGCACACTTGATTCGGTTAATATTACTTCCAACTTTCCAACAACTACTTTAGCTCCGGGTTATCATCACCTCTTTATCCGGGTAAAAGGGACTTTGGGGAAATGGAGTATGTATGATGGTCGCGAATTATTTATTCAACCACCGGCACCCGCTTCAACACAAATTGTCAGTGCAGAATATTTCTATGATGCAGATCCTGGAATTGGTTCTGGAATAGCAATCTCAACAGGCACTTTGGATTCGGTTGATGTAACCGGAACATTTCCAACAACGACATTAAAATCTGGCTATCATCATCTCTTTATTCGTGCAAAAAATAATTTGGGCAAATGGAGTATGTATGCAGGTCGGGAAGTATTTATTCAGCCTTCTGCTGCGGCTTCAACTCATGTAGTCAGTGCCGAATATTTCATTGATACCGATCCTGGCGTTGGTCATGGCAGAGCGATTTCTCCATCCTTCACAGCAGCCGATTCGGTAACTATTATCAGAAATTGTATAGATAGTTTTTTTCTGGGAGGTCCTCATAATTTATTCATCAGGACGATGAACAATTTGGGTGAATGGAGTTTTTATGCCAGGAAGCAATTTTATATATGTGCGAATATTCCGAATGTATCATTCACGACAAACAATAACAGTAACAATGTTTGCTTAGGCCAGCAGGAAACCTTCACAGATGCCAGTACAAATCTTGGTGGTAGTCCAAAATTCTATTGGGATTATAATAATGATGGAATTATAGATGATAGTGGGGCAATAGCGTATCACACTTATTTATCCGTAGGTATTGACACGGTTACCGAATATGTCTATTCCGCAACTGGATGCAGCAGTAAGAACTCTGTAGTCGTTACTGTAAATCCTGTTCCGGCACCTTCGATCACTGCTGGAGGAGCTACTACGATTTGCTATGGAGATTCTGTGAGTTTGGATGCCGGAAGTTTTGCTTCTTATCTCTGGAGTAATGGCTCAACTTTGGAAACTACGTATGCTTCAACAAGCGGAACCTTTGCAGTAACAGTTACAAATAATGGAGGATGTACAGGCACAACTTCCATAGATATTACAGAGAGGAGTGCTATAAATCCATCTATCACTCCATACAGTTCAACAACATTTTGTGCAGGCGGTTTTGTGATTCTTAATACAGGTAGTTATTCTTCCTATCTTTGGAATACCGGAGGAAGTACGCAATCAATTTCTGCTACTAACAATGGAAATTACACGGTAACAGTTACAGATATTAACAATTGCACTGCTTCAGTTTCTCAATTTGTTACTGTTAATCCAAATCCAACTCCTGTTATTACCCCAAGCGGTGCAACGACTTTTTGTATCGGAGATACTGTAGTTCTTGCTCTTGGAAATTATTCATCCTATTTCTGGAGTGATGGCGAAACTACAGAATCAATAACTGTAACGACAGCAAGTAATACCTATTCCTCAACTGTTACTGATATTAACGGCTGCACTGGAATGGCTTCGCAATTGGTTACTGTTATTCCATTTCCGATTCCTGTTCCAGTCATAACTCCTAATGGTTTGACTACCTTTTGTCAAGGAGGGAATGTTATTCTCAATACAGGAAATTATTCTTTATACAACTGGAGCAATGGTGCAACCACGCAATCAATTTCAGTTTCTGCAACAGGAAGTTTTAATTTGATGGTTACTGATACTAAAGGTTGCGTTGGGAATACTTCGGCATCGGTTACTGTTAATCCAAATCCAGTTCCTGTGATTACTCCGAATGGTCCGACTTCCTTTTGTTTCGGAGGCTCTGTGATGTTGAGTGTTGGGAATTATCCTTCCTATCTTTGGAGCAACGGTGCCACAACTCAATCAATCACTACATCCACTACTGGAAATTATTTTATAACAGTAACAGACGCAAATGGTTGTATGGGAATTACATCGCAAGCAGTAAATGTTGGTTCAAGTTTAGCACCTGTTATTACTCCAAGTGGTCCAACAACTTTTTGTAATGGAGGATCTGTAAGCCTTGATGCCGGTAATTTTTCTACATACCAATGGAGCACTCTTGCAACAATGGAATCAATAGTCGTGACTACAACAGGAACATACTCCGTAACCGTTACTGATGGTTCAGGTTGTTCAGGAACAGTTTCGCAATTGGTTACTGTGAATTCAAACCCCAATCCGGTTATTACCCCAACGGGTTCAACTACATTCTGCCAGGGAGGTTCTGTAAGTCTTAATGCGGGGAGCTATTCTTCATACCTCTGGAGTTCAAATGCAACTATACAATCAATTTCTGCTTCAACAACAGGAAACTATTCTGTAACTGTAACAGATATAAATGGCTGCTCTGGAATAGCATCTCAATCAGTTACTGTTAATGGAAATCCTTCCCCGGTAATAACACCAAACGGCACTACAACTTTCTGCCAAGGAGGTTCAGTAATGCTTAATGCGGGAAGTTATTCTTCATACATCTGGAGTACAACTGCAACTACACAATCAATATCTGTAATTGCTTCTGGTACTTATACTGTAACAATTGCTAATGCTTCTGGATGCACAGGTATTGCTTCTCAATCTGTGACAGTTAATGCAAATGCAACTCCTGTTATTACTCCAAGTGGTCCAACAACTTTTTGTCAAGGAGGCTCGGTTAATCTTAGTGTCGGTGTTTATTCTAACTATCATTGGAGTAATGCCGCAACCACTCAATCAATTGCAGTATCTGTTACCGGAAGCTACTCTGTAACAGTAACCAATTCTAATGGCTGCACAGGAGTTACATCTCAAGTGGTAACTGTAAATACGAATTTAACACCAGTCATCACACCTGGAGGTCCAACAAATTTTTGTACTGGTGGCAATGTATCATTGAATGCTGGTGTTTACAATACTTATCTATGGAGCACCAATGCAACAACACAGACAATAACTGTTGCGACAACAGGAACTTATACCGTAACCGTTACAAATGCAAATGGCTGTTCGGGAACCACCTCTCAATCGGTTTTGGTTAATGCAAATTTAACCCCAGTGATTACACCAAATGGTCCGACCACATTCTGCCAGGGAGGCTCGGTAATGCTTAATCCCGGAAATTATTCCACCTACAATTGGAGTACGACCGCAACAACGCAAACGATAACAGCATCAACTACCGGCACTTATTCAGTAACTGTATTCAATGCCAATGGCTGCTCCGGAACCGTATCCCAAGTAGTTATTGCTTTGGTAAATCCAGTTCCTAATATTACTCCTAATGGACCTACTACTTTTTGTCAAGGCGGCTCCGTTAGCTTGAGTGTGGCTGCTTTTGCTTCATACAGTTGGAATCCGATTGCCACTGCACAATCCATCACCGCTTCTGCTACCGGAACCTATTCGGTTACAGTTACAAGCAATAATGGTTGTACAGGAATAACTTCAAAAGTAGTAACAGTAAATCCAATTCCAGTTCCAGTTATTACACC
>Ga0206965_10088_pt1 | contig 27084 bp, 33 predicted proteins | sample Alteio_BWOrgHeat_26_FD_152973 | JGI IMG/M metagenome (GOLD analysis project Ga0206965, IMG submission 152973) | Enriched cells from forest soil in Barre Woods Harvard Forest LTER site, Petersham, Massachusetts, United States -... | ecosystem: Environmental > Terrestrial > Soil > Temperate forest >...
GCGGTTTCCACCTGCCGAAGCGAGCACGGTTTCGGTGGCTTCCTCGCCCACTTTCTGCGCAATCTTTTTTGGGCCTTTGGCAAAGAGACTAGCCACGTAGGACGAAGCCGCATCGGCTTTGCTGCGCGAAAGGATGGTATCATAAAGGCGAGTGAGAATGGAAAGGGCCATGGCTACATTCTGACCGGAATTCCGGCTGCCTGCAAGGATGCTTTCGCCTCAGCAATCGTATAGGTGCCGTAATGAAAAATGGATGCGGCCAGCACAGCGCTTGCGTGGCCGTCTTTGACGCCTTCTGCCAAGTGCGCGAGCGTGCCGACGCCGCCAGAGGCAATCACCGGCACGCTCACCGCGTCAGCGATGGCGCGGGTAAGCGGGATGTTGAAGCCTTGCTTGGTGCCGTCACGGTCCATGGAGGTAAGCAGGATTTCCCCTGCGCCGTATTCCACCATACGCTTGGCCCACTCAACAGCATCAATGCCAGTGGCGTTGCGGCCGCCGTGAGTGAAGATTTCAAATTTGCCAGGTGCTATTGTTTTTGCATCGATTGCCACGACAATGCACTGTGAGCCGAATTTTTCTGCTGCCTCGCGCACGAATTCCGGGCGTTTGACGGCTTGGGTGTTGATAGAGACTTTATCGGCGCCGGCGAGCAGGAGTTTGCGAATATCTTCCAGCGTGCGCACGCCACCGCCGACGGTGAGTGGCATAAAGCATTGCTCAGCCACATTTTTTACTACGTCATATAATATCGCGCGGTTGTCGGAAGATGCAGAAATATCAAGAAAACAAAGCTCATCTGCTCCTTGTTTATCATAAAGTTTGGCTTGCTCGACCGGATCGCCTGCGTCCTTGAGTTCAACGAAATTGACCCCCTTGACCACACGGCCATCTTTGACATCAAGACATGGAATAATACGAGTTTTAAGCATGTTAACGAAGAATTAACACTGATAGAGTAGTATCGCAATAGCTTATTGATTTCGTGTTATTATAATTCCCTCACCCGCTCGCACTGCTCGCTTCCCTCTCCCAATGTGAGAGGGTCAGGGTGAGGGTAACTCTATGGAGACAACTATGACCCAAGCTGATGATGCCGCGCTCGATGTGATTTTCTGCAATGCGCGCACCTACACCGCGTGGCAGGATAAGCCGGTCAGCGACGAAACGCTGATGCAAGTATACGACCTCTGCAAATGGGGGCCAACCAGTTCCAACTGCCTGCCAATGCGTATCATATTTGTGAAATCCACAGCAGCAAAGGAACGTCTGAAGTCGTGCCTTGCAGGCGGCAACGTAGAAAAGACGATGAAGGCTCCGGCCACTGCCATTATCGCCTACGATATGGAATTCTATAACCTAATGCCCAAACTTTGGCCGCATTCCGACATGAAATCCTATTTCGCCAAAACCCCCGATGCCGTCCAGCCCACCGCCTTTAGAAACGGCTCGCTGCAGGGTGCGTATTTCATCATCGCCGCACGAGCGCTTGGGCTTGACTGCGGCCCGATGTCGGGGTTTGACAACGCCAAAGTTGACGGCGAATTTTTCAAAGACACGCAGGTGAAATCTAATTTCCTTTGTAATCTGGGCTACGGAGATGCAAGCAAACTCTACCCGCGCGGGCCGAGGCTGGCGTTTGAAGAGGCGTGCAAGATAATTTGAGTGGCAAGAGTTATGTGGTAAGTGATAAGTAAGATTAAACTTATCACTTAACTCTTATCACTCTCTACCTCTATGGGTTACGATAAAAATAACATCTTCGCGCGTATCATTCGCGGAGAAATTCCAGGCCAGAAAGTCTACGAAGATGACCATGTCGTAGCGATTAACGACATCGCGCCTGCGGCTCCCGTCCATATACTGATAATGCCCAAGGGCGAATATGTCTCGTTTGACGATTTCTCCCAGCACGCACCTGCCGAGCACGTGGCAAATTTTTTCCGCACCATCGCCAAAATAGCCAAACAGTCGGGCATAGATAAAACCGGCTACCGACTCATTGCCAATCACGGCGCAGACGCCTCGCAAAGCGTGCCGCATTTCCATGTGCATCTCATTGGTGGCCGCGGACTGGGAGGGTTGCTACCGGGGGATAGTAATGTTAGATAAAAAACCTTTCTCTCTCATCTGTAGAAAGAAGGACAATGCTAAACATGGCTTCACGCTTATTGAGCTTTCAATAGTCCTTGTCATCATTGGCCTTATCGTTGGCGGGGTGCTGGTAGGCCAAAATCTTATCGCTGCAGGTGAAGTCCGCGCCACTATTACTCAGGTGGAGAAATACAATACAGCAACCAATACTTTTCGCGGTAAATTTGGTTATCTTCCCGGCGATATTAATCCTACCGCTGCTCAACAATTCGGATTTGTAGCCAGAGGAACAAAAGCGGGTGAAGGGGATGGTAATGGCCTCATAGAAGGTATTGCTACCACTAATGGCTCCTCTTGTTCTGGCGCATGCCAGTCTGTAGGAGAAACCGCCATGTTCTGGGTAGATTTAAGCAGCCCCGTGGCAGGTAACTTAATCGATGGTGGCTTCAACTCTGCCAGCCCAATCACTATACCAAGCACCGACATAACGGGAACGAATATCAATCTTTATCTACCACAAGCTAAATTAGGGCGTGGTAATTACTTTTATGTGTTTAGTGCATATTACTGGAGTGTCGGAACCTCGTTTGTTAATTTTGGAGTCAACTATTTTGGTCTATCAGCTGTGAGCAATATCGCTGCATCTTCCAATTATGGTAAGATTGCTTCGACCCCTAATATTCCTGTGGCGATGGCCTACGCCATTGATAAAAAAGTTGATGACGGAATGCCGCAATCCGGAAATGTGATGGCGTTTTATTTAAATACTGATGAATATTGGACTGACAACTCCGCCAACTCAAATGTTACTGATCAACCCGTCTTTCCCACTGTGACCACCACAGCAATAACCGGTTCCAGTACCACCTGTTACGACAATGGTCATGTTGCCAATGCTACACAGAACTATTCCATAGAAATCAACAGTGGCGCGGGTGCAAACTGCGCGCTTAGTTTTAAGCTTCAGTAGACATTTTATGTATACCTATCCAGCAGGCTTTGTATTTCCGCCAGCGGCAAGCCCACGACATTGGAATAAGACCCGCTGATCCAGGGAATGAATGCGCTCGCGTGGCCCTGAATTGCGTAACCGCCTGCCTTGCCGTTCCACTCATTGCTGACGATATAGTCATTGATTTCTGCCGCGCTCAGTTGCTTGAAGCGTACTATCGTCACCATCGATCGCGTGCGAAGAACGCCGCCTTTTATCGCCGCAACGACGGTCATCACACGATGCCTGCGGCCAGAGAGCCGCTTTAAACACTTACGCGCTGTCGCTTCATCTTCTGCCTTGGGCAGAATACGTCTGCCCAGATACACTACCGTATCGGCGGCAAGCACAACGGTGTCAGCAAAGCGCTCCGCCACCGCTCGTGCTTTTGTTTCGGCCATGCGCTTGGCATAGACGGCAGGCAATTCGTTTTTCAACGGCGTTTCGTCAATCGCGGCGGGTTCAATACGCGAAGGCGCAAGATTAATCTGCTTTAATAGCGTGAGCCTGCGAGGCGATGCTGAGGCCAGTATGAAAGGAATGGTCATTGCCGCGTCGCCTGCACGCCTGGCGTTACGTCGGTAGAATGCTCGGCAGCGAGCTTCTGCCCTACTGGAGAATCAACCGGCACAATATCGCGCGCATGGCATCGGGCGCAGGCATTATACGCTGCGTGATTGCACCATAAGGTGTAAACCACCCCCGGAAGCAAGCCGGAGCACCAAAGCAGCAGCTCAACCCAGAAATTGCTTGGACTTATAACGACTGTGCGCCCTATGCTGCCACAATTGCGGCAAATGACCTTGTCCTTAAGGCGTTTGGAAACATGCAGAATGGGCCAGAGCACGAGTCCTGCAACGATAAGCAGTATAACGTGCACGCAAAGCCTCCTTTATACTATTTAACCTAATTTGCCGCGACGGGGGGCGGTGCGCCGTCTTTATGGCGGAATTTGATACGGCCTTTGCTTAAATCATACGGCGTCATCTCGACGGTCACAACATCGCCCACCAGAATGCGGATGCGGTTCTTGCGCATCTTGCCCGAGGTCACGGCAATCAGCAAATGGCCGTTCTCCAGCTTCACGCGAAACATCGCGTTGGGCAGAAGCTCCATCACAGTGCCGGTAAATTCAAGCAGTTCTTCTTTGGGCATAAAATCCAGTGACTAGTGGTTAGTGGCTAGTGATTAGTGATAAATAGCGCTTTTGTCCAGTCTGCATTTCCTAAACGCTATTTGAGATGTAGGACGCAAATCAACGTAAACAGGCGCCGCGAGGTTTCGCTATCCATGGCAACCTTGCCTTCCAGCGCCGCGGTGAGCAGCGTGGATCCCTCGTTATGAAGGCCACGCCGGCTCATATCGATGGCCTCAATCCTGGGCAGATTGCCGCTTTTGACTGCCTCAAAATAACTCTCGCAAATCAGGAAGTAATCGCGAATCACGCCCCTTAAAGGGGCAAGCGAAACGGCAATCGTCATTGCTTTGGCAAGCGACGAGGAACGGGCCGTGAATTTAATCCGGTTTTCTGAGGTACTGAGCGTAATATCATAAGGCCCTTGTGCGCCAGGAATGGCAAAGTAATTCCATTCAATAAGATCGTTCATTGCCACCGTGCGCTCATGCTCAAGCTCGCTCGTGCGCTTTTTGATGCTCGATTCATCGAGCGTAATGCTTTTGATATGATCGGGCGATGGGGCAGTCATAGCCGCAGGCGCACCGAAAGCGCGTGTGCAGCAAGCCCTTCCGCATCAGCCAGTCGCGCGGCATCCCTGCCAATTGCTTTAAGGGATCGTTCATCACACCCGATGAGCGAGGTGCGCTTTAGGAAATCAAATACCGACAGGCCGGAGGAAAATCGCGCTGTGCGTGAGGTGGGCAACACATGCGAGGGCCCTGCGATATAATCCCCGACAGCTTCCGGCGTAAACCGTCCCATAAACAAGGCACCGGCATGGCGAATATGCGTCGCCAACGCTTCAGGCTTGCTGACTGCAAGCTCGACATGCTCCGGCGCCAGCGCATCGATGAGCGCAGGGGCCTCTTTGAGGCTTTTTACCACGATGATAGCGCCGTAGTCTTTCCATGATGCAGCAGCAATGGCATTGCGCGGCAGGGCTTTAAGCGTAGCTGCCACGGCACGCTCAACTTTATCCGCGAACGCTTCGCTATCCGTAATCAAAATCGCCTGTGCCTGCACGTCATGCTCGGCTTGCGAAAGCAGATCGGCAGCAATCCATTCGGGCTTGTTCTTGGCATCAGCTACTACCAAAATCTCTGAAGGACCAGCGATCATGTCGATACCGACCTTACCGAACACCTGGCGCTTGGCCTCGGCGACATAGGCATTACCCGGACCTACAATTTTATCCACCGGCGCAATCGTCTTCGTGCCATACGCCAGCGCGGCAACGGCCTGCGCACCACCGATGCGATATATCTCGCTCACCCCCGCAATATCGGCGGCAGCCAATACCGCCGGATTGATAACACCCTTAGGCGCGGGCACCACCATGGCGATGCGCGCCACCCCCGCCATCTGAGCAGGAATCGCATTCATCAGCACGGAACTGGGATACGCTGCCGTCCCGCCCGGCACATAGAGCCCTACCGCATCGATGGCATTCCACCGCCAGCCAAGCATCACACCGTGCTTATCGCGATAACGCAAATTTTCCGGCAATTGCTTTTTGTGGTACTTGCGGATGCGTTTGGCCGCATGCTCCAGCGCCTTAATGACCCCCTTGCTACATGCCTTGCGCGCGCGCGCGATTTCGCCGGCGCCCACCCGCAACGTTTTAGGCGTAAGTTTTAGGTGATCGTATTGTTCGGTAAACCCGATCACCGCCTTATCCCCCACTTCGCGCACATCCCAGAGGATGTTTTTAACTGCGTTCACCACATCGGGTGCCGCCGTTTCGCGTAGATGCACCAATGCCTTAAACGTAGCAGCAAAATTTTTGTCGTGTGTGCGAAGCCTATGCACCATGGGCAGCCTCTTTGAATTTGGCAATCCACGCGCCTAGTTCTTCACCGTGCGTCTTGAATGCGGTGCGGTTGACAATGAGGCGCGAAGATACATCGGCGATTTTTTCCACCTCGACCAGGCCATTGGCCTTGAGTGTCGCCCCCGTGCTCACCAGATCGACAATGCGGCGGCACAGCCCCAGTTTCGGCGCAAGCTCGATAGCACCGGAGAGTTTGATACATTCGGCCTGCACCCCGCGCTCGGCAAAATAGCGCTTGGTTACCTGCGGATATTTGGTGGCAACACGCACGTGGCTCCAGCGCGCGGGATCGTCGGTTTTGGCAAGCGCTTCCGTCTCCGCTACCGAAATGCGGCATTTTCCAATGCCCAGATCGAGCGGCGCATAGACATCGGGAAAGTCGAATTCCAGCAGCACATCACTGCCGGCAACGCCCAGATGAGCTGCGCCAAAGGCAACGAACGTCGCCACATCGAAGCTGCGCACACGGATGATGGAAAGGGTCTTAAGGTTGGTGGCAAATTGCAGCTTGCGGCTGTGCTCATCGAAGAAATCCGGCTCTGGCACAAGCCCTATCCGCTTCATCAGTGGTTGCAATTCCTTGAGGATGCGCCCCTTAGGGACAGCGAGTATGAAATGATCGGTCATCCCTTCACCCTTTCAATCTCGGCGCCACAGGCAGCGAGTTTTTCCTCTAGGCGTTCATAGCCGCGATCAAGGTGATAGACGCGATTAATCAGTGTGTCTCCCTGCGCAGCAAGAGCGGCAATGACCAGTGAAACGGACGCACGCAGATCGGTCGCCATCACTTCGGCACCCTTAAGCTGAGTAACCCCGCGCACCATCGCTGAGCTGCCATGGACGTTGATTTTCGCCCCCATGCGGGTCAACTCGGGTACATGCATGAAGCGGTTTTCAAAAATAGTTTCAGTGATCATCGATGCACCTTCCGCCACCGTCACCAACCCCATCATTTGCGCTTGCATGTCGGTGGGAAATCCGGGAAACGGCTCAGTCATGACGTCAACGCCATGCAGACCGTTCCTGCGCGCTACCTGCACGCCTTCGTCGGTCGCGCTCATATCAATCCCCGCTTCGGCGAATTTGTCTGCAACCGCGCGCAGAAGCGGCAATTCAACGCCGCGCAATTCAATGCTGCCGCCGGTAATCGCTGCTGCTGCCGCATAGGTGCCCGCCTCGATGCGATCGGCAATCACCCGGTGTGTGGCTCCATGGAGCGCCTTAATGCCCTGCACAGTGAGTGTATCCGTGCCGATACCCCGAATCTCAGCGCCCATTTTCACCAGGCACTGTGCCAGGTCGCTCACTTCCGGCTCACGCGCAGCATTGCGCAATATGCTCTCACCTTCTGCAAGTGTCGCCGCCATGAGCAGATTCTCCGTCCCCGTCACCGTGACCTTATCGAAGGTGATATCTGCTCCCTTAAGCCGTCCTTTCGCAAACGCGTTGATATAACCATCGGAAAGCTCAATCAGCGCCCCCATTTGCTCAAGTGCTTTCAAATGCAGATCAATCGGGCGCGTGCCAATGGCGCAGCCGCCGGGAAGCGACACTTTCGCCTGGCCAAAGCGCGCAAGCAGCGGCCCCAGCACCAGCACAGAGGCACGCATGGTGCGCACTAAATCATACGGCGCGGTGAAATTCGCAATCTCGGCTGCCTGCAGCGTAAGCGTGCGGCCAAAGCCAGTGCCGCTTTGCGATTTTTCATCCATATGCAGGCTCACACCATGTTGCACCAGCAGATTGGCCATGGTGATAATGTCGGCCAGGTAAGGAATATTGGAGAGTGTAAGCTTGCCATCGCTAAGCAGCGATGCAGCCATCAGCGGCAACGCAGCGTTTTTCGCTCCGCTGATGGGAATCGATCCTGTAAGCGCCTTGCCGCCGCGTATGCGGATTTTATCCATAACATCCTGCCTGCCGAAAAAAGAGGTTCTGTTGTACCTTCGGGGCGCCAAAAAGCAAGGGCTAAGCGCGCTTTACCGCGGCACAGGCCAGCGCATCGGCGCGTTCGTTTAAGGGGTCGCCGTTATGGCCCTTGACCCAGTGCCATGCTACCTTGTGACGGGCGGCAGCGATATCGAGCGCCTGCCATAAATCGACGTTCTTCACCGGCTTTTTATCGGCAGTTTTCCAGCCTCGTCCCTTCCAATTCTCAATCCATTCGGTAATGCCCTGACGCACATAGTTACTATCGGTATAAAGGTCAATATGACAGGGCGCTTTAAGCGCATTAAGTGCCTGAATCGCCGCGGTAAGTTCCATTCTATTGTTAGTGGTTTCATGTTCACCGCCAGAGATTTCCTTCTCCTTGTGGCCGTATATCAACACCGCGCCCCAGCCGCCGGGGCCAGGGTTGCCAGAGCAAGCGCCGTCAGTGTAAATCGTAACGCGTTTAGCTGGGGTGTTCATAAGCCGTACTGTGAATGATGAGTAATCGAGCGATGAAAGCGCAGTTTCTTGAGATATTCCAGCGGATCTTTGGGTGTCACCTGCGCTCCTTCAACAGGAAACAGCCAGTCATGGGCACGGGTGAGGAAAAACCTGAGCGCTGCACCGCGCGCTAACACTGGCAACGCCTCAAGCTCGGCCTCGGATATCGGGCGCACGCTGTGATAGGCGCGCAGCATCAGCTTGGCGCGCGTGATATTGAATTCATAGCGTTTTTCAAAGCACCAGGCATTAAGACAGATCGCAAGCTCGTAGACGAGCATATCATTGCAGGCGAAGTAAAAGTCGATAATACCGGTGAGCTTATCTGCATCGTCGTAAAATACATTGTCGGGAAAGAGATCGGCATGGATGACACCGCTGGGCAACTCTTTGGGCCATGACGCCTCCAATACTTGTAATTCGGTCGTAAGCTCGCTTGCCAAATCAGGCAGAATTGTATCGACACGGCTGACAATCTTGGCAAACAGCGTTTTCCACCCCTTCAGCGAAAGCGCGTTGGCGCGTGCGCATCCGTAATTCTGTGCAGCCAGATGCATCTTTGCCATATGCGCGCCCAACTCGCTCATGTGGATGTTCTGGATAACGCTTGCCCCCTTGCCTTGCAGGAAAGTAACCATCACCGCGGGCTTGTTTTTGATGCGCTCAATAGCGGCACCCTCTTTGGTAGTAACCGGCATCGGACAGGGTATTCCCTGTGACGCAAGATGTTGCATAAGTCCGGCAAAAAAAGGAAGATCGGCTTCCGCGACACGCTTTTCAAACAAGGTGAGGATGCGTTTGCTGCCATCCGCAAATGTCAGTAGATAATTGGTGTTCTCCACCCCGGCGCGGATGCCTTCGGCGGCCGCAAGCGGCGGCAAATCGTACATTGCAAGAAATGCTTTTATCTCGCTTTCGGAGAGTTCGGTATAAACGGCCATATCACGGATATATCGTGCTTGACCTGTTTAGCGCAACTTTTAGAATGGCGCGGCGCATTCAGCCGCCGCACCAACCCTGAACGCACCGCGCGGAAAGAAAATAATCATGACTCATCTCTCTGGAAAAACTGCACTTATTACCGGCGCATCGGGCGGCATCGGCGGCGCCATCGCCAAGGCGCTGCATCAGGCGGGAGCAAAACTCGTCATCTCCGGCACACGCGCAGAGGCGCTTGAAGCACTCAATGCTGAGCTGGGTGGCACAGCTACGGCCATTACCTGCAATCTATCCGACCCCACTTCCATTGAGGCCCTGATCAAAGGCGCAGAAGCGGCGCTGGGGCATATCGATATTTTAGTCTGCAACGCTGGTATTACACGCGATAATCTATCCTTGCGCATGAAAGACGAAGAGTGGCAGCAGGTGATCGACGTCAACCTCACTGCCACCTTCCGCCTTATCCGCGCCACAATGAAAGGGATGCTCAAACGCAGAGCAGGCCGCATCATCAATATCACCTCGGTCGTGGGCACGATGGGTAATCCGGGTCAGGCCAATTACTGCGCTTCCAAAGCAGGCATTGCAGGCATGACCAAATCCATCGCGCAGGAAGTGGCTTCGCGCAACGTCACCGTCAATTGCGTAGCGCCCGGCTTCATCAAAACCGCAATGACCGACGCGCTGAACGAAGAGCAGCAGAAACGCATCACCGACAACATTCCCGCCGGGCGCTTCGGATTACCCGAAGATGTCGCAGGTAGTGTCGTGTTTCTGGCTAGCGACGCGGCAAACTACATCACCGGCCAGACTATTCACGTCAACGGCGGCCTGTTGATGGTGTAATCAACGAACAACACCACCTTTATTTGGATCTTCTGCGCCAAACAATCGCCCTTTGACTCGCGAATCCAGCAAGAAATTAATGATTCCAAAAAATTCATGCCCCTTAAGAGCAACGTCATATTTGTCCATGTATGCGGCACACATATTCATGCTTTGTTCCGCTTGCTGCTGCGCTCTTTGAAAATCTTTCTCTCGTACTGAATGGAGTATGGACTGAAAAGCTCCGATAATATCTCTATGACAGAAGTGTCCTTCACCCTGCTCTTGTTCCGTAGCCGCAGATTTCTGATAAGCATTGAGGATATCCACGCACATTTTTTCCAGGCTGGTATCATTGAAAATAAACTGCAGACTGCGCTGAGACACCATATCTATATTCGGGCCAATGAAGCATTTCATTCCCAACGCCAGCTTCTCTCCGATATGGCCAAGCTGCTGTTCCAAAGGATTGTCTGAATATGTAAGAACCTTGCACGACTGAAGAAGTTGTTCAGCAAGCTCTAATTTCTTCTCCGGCTCTTTCGCAAAAAGGAAGGATTGTAATAAATCTGGGCCAAAGCAATAGGCGGTCACCCAAAGAGTGGGATGCGATTTACGCGATTCCGGTGAAGCATCAATAATATTGCGGCAAAGCTCTAAATAACCTTGTGCATAGGCCTGCAAATCTGCTGGCAATTGTGCAAACGTCCGTGAACGCGGTGCAGGGCGCTTTGCACTTTCTTTAATATCTGTCGGGGACATATCAGTTGCTTTCTGGCACTCAATAATCTGCCGCAAATTATTGTATCAGCAACCAATTAACATTGTATTAACGCTATAAATTTTTTATCATCTTGTATAAACAGGATAATTAGGCTTTGACAGCGCTACGTTGAAACGATAGCCGTCTTCGGCAAAGAACTGCAAGGCCTCAGGAACAATAATGCCGCGAGAAAGAATATAATGCGCCATGCGACCGCGGGCTTTTTTGGCAAACAAACCGATCATCTGATAGTTTTTGCCTTTCTTTTCCTTAAATTGCGGCGTTATCAGCGTGGCATTGAGCTTGGCGGGATTAATCGCTTTGAAATATTCTTCCGATGCCAGATTAATGACGACCTTGGGCTCAAGCGTTTCCAACTCGTGATTTAAATACTCTGTCAGACGATCACCCCAGAAGGCATACAGGTCTTTCCCACGCGCATTGGCTAGCCGAATGCCCATCTCCAGACGGTAAGGCTGCATCAGATCAAGCGGGCGCAGCACACCGTAAAGGCCGGAGAGAATCCGCAAATGGCTTTGGGCAAACGCAACAGCCTTGTCATCAAAAGAGGCGGCGTCTAATCCATCATATACATCCCCCTGGAATGCGAACATAGCCTGCTTGGCGTTGGCAACACTAAATGGCGTTTTGAACTGGCGATAACGCTCGTAATTTAGTGCGGCAAGTTTACTGCTGATACCCATCAATGAGCGGATATCCACTTCATCGAGCTTGCGCAGTTCCTTGATAAGTATCTTTGATTCTTCCAGCAATGCTGGCTGCGTATACTCGCGCACGGGTGGCTTAGTGTCAAAATCCTGCGTTTTGGATGGCGACAGCAGAATCAGCATGTATCCCCCTTGCGCCGAGCTTCGCGCACATAGTCTGCAAAAGCAAGGCGTTTACGCACGCTCTCGCAAAGCTGCGTATACTGGCGAATGCTTTTCCAGTAGAGCGAATCCGCCCCGGGATAACGCACCCTGAGCCCGGGGTTGTCTTGTGCACGCGTCTCTTCGATATAGGAGTGCCCGTCGTCGGCATGCGCGACCACCGGACGCTCAAGCCCGTAGAGATCCATGCCGTTTGCCCAGTAACGATGTAATTCCTTATCCACTGCATGCACAAAGCACGATACATAGGCTACAAATTTGCGGGCGCCCTCGCGCGAGATAACGTATCCCAGCGCACCCATATGCGAATGCCCCACCCTTCCTAATCGCATACCCGGAAAAAGCGTATGACAGGGAATAAAAATCTCTTTCTTCCTTAGTTTGCGATGCAAATCGATCAGATCAAATGGCACGTTACAGCTTTCAATTGCTTTGAGTGTCGCAGCAAAATCGGCAGAAAACGCGACATCATCCTCAACAATCGCCCCCATTCCGAAGTTACTCTCAGCGATATCATTTATGGCACGCCAGTGACTAAGCCAGCAGCCGATCTCATTGTCCGACAGTGGATATGGCGTGAAATGCCTTCGTGCATCATTATCCACTCGTGCGCGATCCTGCTCAGTAAGCAAACGCCCATCCGTGGCTTCCAATCGCTCAAAGCCCAGCCCCTGCGCAGCAAATTGTTCCTGCATTTTCTGCAACCGTTCGGGTGCGCGCGCGAGATTAATCAGTATGATGCGCATGAAGAGGCTCGGTATAGGCAAGCAGCCAACCCAGCATCAGCCAGAACGGCGGCGCGCCCCAGGGGGAGAAAAACGAGGTGGATGGAGCAATCGGCCACGCATGCACTATCAACATGATGATGATGCCGATACAAACAGGATTCGTGCGCAATTGCGGCCAAACTTTAGCACACTCACTAATCACTATGGCTATAAAACACAAATATAGCAGTAGACCAATAATGCCGTTTTCGATGAGAAATTCCATGTACACATTATGCGGATGGGTATTGCAAGCACTGTTCAACTCATACTGTGACACGCCGGGATAAAGCATCTCACAGGCATCATGAAAATGATTGGTGCCAATGCCAAACAACGGATTCGTTTCTGCTATGCGCGAATCACTGGTAAGTAACAATCCGTAAGGACTTTGCTGCCAGTGTTCAAACGTATAAAGCGTGGAATAGATCTGACGATCAAAAACCTCGGGACTCATGTACGCCAGCATCTCCAGCAGCGCGAGCCCAACGGCAATCATGATAAGCAACGTGCTGCGCTTTACAGGCAGCAACCACAAAGCGATGGTCCAGCCAAAAAAAGCAAGCAATAATGCCATGCGCTCACCAGAGAGCATAATCGTCACAAGCACGAGAGACACTCCGGCAATGGCTGAATAAAGCCTGACCGGACGCTGGAAAGTGCCAGATTCAGTCAAGATAAAACGCATGCAGACAGGAAAAGAAAACCACATCAGCATGATACCAAGCATCTCGTGGCTGAATGGACCGGTAAGACGTATGTAATTGGAATGATCGAGATGAAGAGGGCGTCCGATAATATCGTGCCCCCATACACGCTGCAGCAATCCATCGAGCGTTAGAAAAATCACCACTGCCGTAAGCACTGTCAGAAACTTCTGGCGAGTGTCCGGCACAGACAATGTCCAATAGGCAAGCGCGGCAGCAAAAAGAAAATAACGCGCAAACGGTAATGCACGACGCAATGCCGCAAGTGGATGCTCAGCAAGTACCCCGCGAACGATCATATAGCACCACAAGAGAGCAAGCACTCTTATCCAGGCCTTCTCACACCAAACCCATTGTTTTTGCAGGGCTGAATGCAGCAGAAAAAGAGCCGCTATCAGCGAAAGTGTTACATCCGCAGCTACATGGCCCAGTATCAGCGTCACCGGAAACAGCACGGTAAGCCAGCGAGCGGAAGACTGAGTATAATTATGCAGCATACGAAGCGTTTCCTGCCAGAATAATATCGCGCACATCATCAAGCGCCTGCGTGCATCGCGCAATCGAAAAATGCGCAGCTCGCCCCCGCCCCATACGCTGCCGGCGTTCGCGTTCCTGCGCATCGCGCGCAAGCATCCGGAGTGCTTCCGCAAGTGTGGCTGGCGACATATCCTGTAGCGTGATGGCTGCCTCGCCGGTTACTTCGCGCAAGCCTCCACGCCCTGAGCTGATGACAGCCGCACCATATGCCATCGCCTCTAGTGCCGTGCGCCCGAACGGCTCCTGCCAGACGGAAGGCACCACCGCAATCGCTGCGCGGGCGAAAAATCCAAGCGTTTCCTCGTGTGTAAGGAATCCCGGAAGTTCGGTATTTGCGCGTATGGGTTCAAGAGCCGCAGCAACTTCTTTTTCGTACGACGTAAGCTCCGTTGCAACGCTATGATGCTTGCTGCCAATTAGCGCAGCGCGCCAGCCTGGCAACTGCGGCAACGCTATTCGCAATGCCTGCGCGAGTGGTAATGCTCCCTTATCCTCGGTCATCCGCCCGGCAAATACGATGAGATTCTCTTTATCCGGGAATAGCTTGGGCACCTCAATCCCATTATAAACGACATGGAGTTTATCCTGTATATTCTCCGCTAACCCTTCCATAAAACGGTTGCGGATATACTGGCTTACGCAATAAATACCGTCGCAATAGTCCAGGATTCTGCGCCGATCCTGCGGCGTACGCGTACCGTCCATCGCTTGCGGGTCGTTGTGTAGATGCAGCGCAAGCTTTGCGCTTACGCTCGGCGCAATAAGGCGTAACAGATTCGGTCGGTTATGCACTTCGACCAGCGTGGCACGTTCGTTGCGAATAATCTCGACACACCGGCGCGCATAGCCACGCGTGCGGTTTTCCCACCAGCGCGCAGGTGGCAGCGAAACATAGCGAACGTCATCAAATCCCCCGCTTGTGTCGCCGCCTATGACGGTGGTCGCATCACGATAACGGCTGCTCCGGGTAAAATCGCGCACGCACAGCGCTATCGCACCGCATCGCTGCGGTGAAAACCCTTCGCCTTTAGGAAGGATGGAGATAATGCTGGAAGGTGTCGACAAATCAGTGGCGAACACCGTTGCTACGCGTGCATTCGGGCTTGCCTTTGTCAGCACCGGCGCAATGCGTAGTCTTCAGCACGGTTTTTTGCGGAGCAGTCTGCGCCATGACAGGAACGACAACAGCAACGCTTAATGCGGTAAACAGCATAAAAAATAATGTTCTCATGGGAAATCCTTGTATGGGTGAATACTACCGATGTAGTAGCGCGAAAATATACCTTTGGCAAAGGGTTTTGGCAATCAGCCGCCTTGCAGTTCCCGGGCATGGGCTTTGGCCATTTCTTCCATGGAAGTAAAGCGGAAATCATGCCGCGGCATTGATGCGGGGCGTGAAGTGGCGCCAAACCCTTCCTTAGCATGCCGGCGATGAATCCACGCCGATGCAAGCCCCGCACGGTTGGCAGGAGCGTGATCGTGAAACAGGCTTTCCGCCACGTGCAGAATATCCTGCTTGCGGTAACCCAGCGCGGAAAGTTTTTCGATCATATAGTCAAAATTCCCTGCACTGGGTTTATAAGACCCTATATCTTGCGCGGTGTAAATCTGATCGAACTCCACTTTAAGACGTGCATTGCTGCCACGGAAACTCGCGTGATCGGTATTGGAAAGAATTACAAGCTTGTAATGACGCTTTAAATACTGCAGTGCTGCAGGAGAATCTTCAAACGCCGGCCAGTTGCCCACGGAAGTGCCAAAACCTGCATGTTCTTCCGGGGTGGCGGCAACGTTCCATTCACGTGCGATTTTTTCATGTACAACACCAAGCAATTGCGAATACAGCATTGTAGGAGTTTGCGCTTCCTGTGCAGCTTCATGACGAGCATAGCATTCAAGCACTTGATCGGACGCAAGGGAATGATGGCTTCTGTCAATAAGCGGCTGCAGGGCGTTAAGAATACCCGTTTCCCAGTCTATCAGGGTGCCGTAACAGTCAAATGTCAATACTTTGAAATCAGTAAGTTTCATGGCTAGAAATCCGTGCAGCGCCCATCTTTTTCCCAGTCCCCGTAACGCGTGGGCTCCGGGCCTTTCTGCCCACCAATCTCCGGCACGGGTTTGGGCGCAGATGTTGGGGCTTCGGGCGACTTCTGCATTGCGGGTTTGGGAGTTTCTGACATAGATATATTCATGAATACAACTCCTAACACATCCGCCACCGCGCGGCAATGCGCAGTCGAATTGCTGGCGCAGGTACTGGAACAGAAGCGCCCTTTCGATGAAGCGGCAGCGCGCCACCGAGAGCTTGGCACACTTTCTGATCGCGACCGCAATTTCACCCGCCTGCTGGTCATGACCGTACTGCGCCGCTTAGGCCAGATAGACGCGTTGCTTACGCGCATGCTGCAAAAACCACTGCAAGGCAAAACGCAGGATGTCATGCACATCCTAAGGCTGGGGACGGCTCAGTTAATATGGCTTGGCACCCCGGCACATGCCGCCGTGCATACGATGGTGGAAACCACGAACGCACTTGGGCATGAGGCGATGAAGGGCCTGGTCAACGCCGTGCTTAAACGTATCGCTGCAGAAGGAAGTGCTATTATCGCAACACAGGATGAAGCCGCCCTTAATACGCCGTCATGGTTGTGGCACGCATGGCGGAAGACATACGGCGAAGCGGCTGTGCGCGCTATCGCCGCCACCCATCTTGTCGAACCGCCTCTGGACATCACAGTAAAAGAAGATGCTGAAGGATGGGCGCGCAAACTCGGCGGCGAAGTACTTTCTACCGGTTCAGTACGGCTCCACAAAACAGGCCGGGTGGAAGCCTTAACCGGCTACAACGACGGTGCCTGGTGGGTACAGGATGCAGCGGCAGCGCTTCCGGTAAAGCTGCTAGGCGATGTACGTGGCAAGACCGTGCTCGATTTATGCGCTGCCCCCGGCGGCAAAACAGCGCAACTTGTAACATGCGGCGCGTTAGTAACTTCTGTCGACAAATCGGCCCGACGCCTTAAAACGCTGGCGGATAATCTGCAGCGCCTGCAACTTACCGCCGAACTCATCGAGGCGGATATGCTGCGCTGGAAGCCCGTGGCAGCGTACGATGCGATCTTGCTTGACGCGCCCTGCTCGGCCACCGGCACACTCAGGCGCCATCCCGAAATAGCGTGGTGCAGAACATCGGAAGATAGCGAAGAACTGGCAGAGCTGCAAAAACGCCTGCTTCGGCGTGCGGCCTCATGGCTTAAACCGGGAGGAAAGCTGGTCTATTGCGTCTGCTCGCTGCAGCCGGAGGAAGGCGAGCAACAGGAAATGCCTTCACAGTTGAAACCGGTTTCGTCTGTACAATCCTGGCCCAAAGAGCTATACCCGTTTCTGACACAACTTAACGCCATTCGCACACATCCTGGCCTTTGGGCTGATAAAGGAGGGATAGATGGATTTTATGCCATTTTATGTGAGGCTGTTAAATAATCTTTAACCCTTTTGGGGTAGTATGGGGAAAGTAAACGTAAGGAGAACGGCTACATGACCCACGACGCAAAGTTGAACGAGGTGACCCTGGCGAAGGAATGCCTACAGCATCTAGGAGAAGACAAGAGCGTACTGCACCGCGCCGCGCATGTGCTGGAGCTGGTGGCGCATAGCAGCGTCGGACTCGGCGAAGTATTGCAAGATTTCGCCCATCAGGCCTGGGGGCAGTTGCATGAAGTCATCCGTGCAGCCAAAAACGGCGCAAACGGCATGCTTACCGGCGAAGATATTGAAATACTTTACAATGTGCACATGATTGTCAAAAGTGCCAAGACCATTCTGGAGCGCACCCCGGCTGCTATGCAGCAGAATAAAGCGGAAACGCTCGGTGAGAAAGAAAAGCTGACCCGCGCAGATATCGTGCAGGTGGCAGATGCCTTCGCAAACTCTCCTGACATTGCCCGCTTGCTTGCTTCGGAAGACTCCGGCCATTTACTGGTCTCACTGCTGGCAACGGATACAACTCACGCCAACATCGCCACAGAACAACCTGATACTCTGCTGGCAGCTACGCCGCGGCATTAAACGCATATGCTTGGTTTTTTTGTTTTTATGTAGTAAATAAACTACATGAAGGAGCAGGGTTTTACGCTTATTGAGCTCTCCATCGTGCTCGTTATCATCGGCCTCATCGTAGGCGGGGTGTTGGTGGGGCAGAATCTTATTACTGCTTCTGAAGTGCGCGCACAAATTACCCAGATTGAGAAATACAACTCAGCAGCTAATACTTTCCTGGGAAAATACGGCTACTTGCCGGGCGACATTCCCAACCCAGTGGCAGGACAGAACGGGTTTGTGCAAAGAGGCCTATATGCAGGCGAAGGGGACGGAAACGGCATACTTCAAGGTGTATCTGCTGATGGTCCCGGCAGCAATTATGGTTTTAATGTGGGTGCCGGAGAAACCCTTATGTTCTGGGTGGATTTAAGCACGATAGGCTTGATTGACGGCGGCTTTAACACCGCTAGTCCGAATGTAGTAATGTCGGGAGGCAACGTATCAATTACAGGCCTTAATCTCTATTTTCCGCAGGCAAAAATCGGCAAAGGCAATTATGTCACCGTCTGGACTGCCAACAACGTTAATTTGAATTATTATACTATTTCTGCAGCTACCGGCATTTCAGGTGCTGAACTTGTTGCCACTCCCAATATTCCGGTGGCACAAGCCTACAAGATTGATGCAAAAATAGACGACGGTTGGCCGGGAACAGGTCGCGTTATTGCAATGTATTATGGCTCCGGCACTCATGGCTGGGCCAATGCTCAGGGCAGCGACTCCACAACCAGTTGCTTCAATAATGCCACCACTGCAGGCACATATTCTTTAAGCATCAATAATGGCGCAGAAACTACCTGTGCATTGACATTTCAATTTCAGTAAATTCTAAAACCGATTGCCGTTGCTGCATTCTCTGCTATCACTGGCACTAGTCACTAGCCACTAATCACCTCATGCAACAACCTATCCGCATTGCCCCCTCCATCCTATCCGCCGACTTCGCGCAGCTTGGCGAAGAAGTAAAAGCCGTAAGCGCAGCCGGGGCAGATTACATCCATGTCGATGTAATGGACGGGCATTTCGTCCCCAATATCACCATCGGCCCGCTGGTGGTCAAAGCGCTCCGACCGCACAGCACACTGCCGTTTGACGTGCATCTGATGATTGCTCCCGCCGATCCTTACCTTGAAGCCTTTGCCGAAGCAGGGGCGGATATTATCACCGTGCATGCCGAAGCAGGCCCCCATCTGGTGCGCACGCTGCAGGCAATCAAAAAGCTTGGCAAAAAATGCGGCGTTTCGATCGTGCCTTCTACCCCCGCCAGCGCATTGGAACATGTCATTGATATGGTCGATCTGGTGCTGGTGATGACCGTCAATCCCGGCTTTGGCGGCCAGAGCTTTATTCCATCCCAGCTCGATAAAATACGTCAGTTGCGCGCCATGATCGACAAAACCGGCCGCAGGATTGACCTGGAAGTAGACGGCGGCATCAATGCCCAGACAGCAAAACAAGTCATAGAGGCTGGAGCAGACGTATTAGTTGCAGGCTCGGCCATCTTCACGCCTGACTCCGCGAGTTACGCGAAGAATATCAAGGCACTACGCTGAAGTATACACCGATAAGTTGAATATATATAAAAATTATCTTGTCCTGAAATAAAACTTATGGTAGAACATATTTCAATAAAACACAATCAATGGGGTCTTTATGGCACACACCATCCTCGTTATTGGTTCCGAATCAACACAACGGGATATGCTCTGTACCTTGCTGAAAGAGCGTTTTGGCTATCAGGCCAAGGGCATGACAAGCGGATGTGAAGCAATCAACTATATTATGACCGATCAGATCCCTAAGGCTGATCTCATTCTATTCGATGTCTCATCTGTGGACAGTTATGGCACCATCACCAACCTTAAAATGCTCGCCTCACATACCCCCATTGTTACCTTGGTCAAATACGGCGATTATGATACCGCGATGGCAACTCTCGCCGCTGGAGCACAGGATTTTCTTACCAAGCCTGTAGCCGTGGAGCGCATCGGAGCAACGCTGCGCAACAGCCTGTTGCTGCGCGACACCTGCAGAGACGCAGAACGCAAAAAACACGAACAATTGGCACAAAGCCCTGCCGCCGCTTCTTTCCAGAGCGATCCTCTGCCTTTCCCCTTCATCGGCGAAGACGGCAATATATGTCCTATGGAAGATATTCAGGCAGGGGTAATCCGCTTTGCCATCCAGCATTACAATGGTTGCATGACGGAAGTCGCCCGTCGTCTGGGTATTGGGCGTTCCACGCTCTACCGCAAATTAAGCGACATGAACGGGCGGCAAGCGCCGCAAGCGCCCGTGTCCGCTTCACCCCCCCTACCTACCCATCAAACGGAATCGGCGTAGTGTGATTTGACTGCAGTCAAATGCGTACCCTCGACGATGTGTTAAATTATGCGACAGATGTTTGCTTAAAAAACATCAGTAACCGTTTTAGTTGGGAGCCTATGTATGTATACAATACTGGTCATTGACGGGGAGCCGACCCAAAGCGAAGGCCTGTGTTCCATGCTGAGGGACAAGCTATCGTATCATACGATTAATGTCAGTGACGGACATGAAGCTAATTACTACCTGAAAAGCGATCAGGCGCCCAAACCCGATCTGATCCTTTTCGATGTAAGCCAGACAGCCGATCCGCGCACCACTATTGCCTCCTTAAAAGCGGTGGCACCCTATGTTCCCATTATTACGCTGGTCACCTACGGTGATTATGACACCGCGCTTACCACCATGTCCGCTGGCGCACTGGATTTTTTTACCAAGCCCGTAGCCAAAGAGCGCCTCGCCATTACGCTGCGCAACACCTTGCGCCTTTCTCAGGCTTATCGTGAAGCGGAGGAATTGAAGCACGAGCAGATACGCACCGCCTATCCTACTATCACAACCTCTTGCATACCCTCCTTCTCGCTCATTGACCGCAACGGCGAGGTACGCCGCATGGATCAACTGGAGGCCGACGCCATCCAGTTTGCCATCCATCGTTATAACGGGCGTATGGCAGAAGTGGCGCGCAGATTGGGAATTGGCCGCTCGACACTGTATCGCAAGCTCAACGATATGAACGCTCAGCCATCGGGAGCCGTATAAGGATTATCGGCATAGTTCGGGCAGCATGGCAACGTGCTGCCTGATTATGTTGTATTTTCTGCCTCTCCTTATATTATCTGAAGATATTCTCTGTTGTTAATACTTCGTAAAGGATTGTGCTGTATCGGTGGTACAGTTACTATCCCAATGTAGGAGAGGCCACGTGGTACCCGAACTCAAGCTCGCCGAACTGCTGTGCACGCGCCTGTGTCACGATCTGACCGGACCGATCGGCGCAGTAGCCAACGGCGCGGAATTTTTAAGCGAGGAAGGCTCCGACTTACAAGGTCAGGCGCTCGAACTCATTAACAGCAGCGCCGCCCAGGCAGTGTCCCGCTTGCAATTTTACCGCAAGGCTTACGGGCGCATTAACGAAGACGGCGAAGCCGATCTGGCCGAGCAAAAGAAAATTGCAAGCGATTTTTTTGCTGGCAGCAAGGTTACGCTCGACTGGCCAGATTTGCACACAACCGCTTCGGGTGTTTCGGTGAGTTATAAAATGGGGCGATTGCTCCTTAATATGATCGTGTTAGCGCAGGCGACATTGCTGCGCGGAGGTACGCTTGCTGTACGCATTGCCGTCCAGGATACTATGAAAGATATCAGCATTACCGCCACTGGCGTTTCCATCAAATGGGATAAGGAAATTGAAGATGCACTGGCAAGTCGCACAGATTTAACGGTGCTTACACCTAAAACGGTGCAGGCCTATCTTACGCGACGTCTGGCAGACGAGCTGCGCGCCACTTTGGCATGGACCCTAGAGGAATCTTCGATGGTATTAACCGTCCGTCAATTACTGACGCCTCCCGCAGAAGAATAGGTATGAAACTCTCCACCATCCTTTTCTGGATAACGTTGGCAAGTGGCGCTGTCTTCATGCTCAGCGCTTGCGCTGCCGATGAAGGAAAAGGGCTCTGCAGCTATCTGGGAGGATGTGGAGATGACGACGACGACAGCGAGAAAGAACCCGCTCCCGCACCCACGCACCATCACGGCTCACCTGATCACGGCGGCGTGATTATGCAATAAGTAGACGCGGGGATTCCGGAGCGTTTTCGATTAAATAGGAACGCTCTAAACCGCTTCTTCTTCGATGCCCGCTTCTTCGATGTATTTGGTTGGCGCGCTGCCATCGGGTTCCTTGAGCACATAGCCGCGGCCCCAGACGGTCTCGATATAGTTTTCGCCACCGGCTGCCTGTGTCAGCTTCTTGCGCAACTTGCACACGAACACGTCAATGATCTTAAGCTCGGGCTCGTCGATGCCGCCGTAAAGATGATTGAGGAACATTTCCTTGGTGAGCGTCGATCCCTTTCGAAGGCTTAAGAGCTCGATAATGCCGTATTCCTTGCTGGTAAGGTGTAAGGGTTTTCCGTCGACCTCGACCGAACGCGTGTCGAGATTGATGAGCAGTTTGCCCGTGCGGATGATCGACTCCGAGTGGCCCTTTGAACGCCGCACAATCGCCTGAATACGCGCAATGAGTTCGCCTTTGTTGAAAGGCTTGGTCAGATAATCATCGGCACCGTAACCCAATCCCTTGATCTTCTGATCGGGACCAGAAAGACCAGAAAGAATCAGAATCGGCGTAGTGATTTTAGCGGCGCGGAAACGACGCAATACTTCATAGCCATCGATGTCCGGCAGCATTAAATCAAGGATTATAATATCGTAATCGTAAATTTTTCCGATTTCCAACCCTTCTTCACCAAGCTCGGTGGTGTCGCAGATAATGCCTTCCGATGCGAGTGAAAGCTCGATCGCTTTCGCGGTTGATGAGTCATCTTCTACAAGCAATACGCGCATGAATTCCCCCCACTTTCTTAATTATCTTTTCTGTAGAAAGGTTAATATAATCACATTTTAAGAAATTAAACAACTGTTAATATTTGTGCGTGGCAAAATTTTTAGAAATGAATCAAAGATATATATTATATATATCAAATAGTTGCAATTTTATGTTCTATTTCTGGTCATGCGATTTTTCTATCTTCCCCTAGCACCACTGCCATCGTCGGTCCCGGCAAATCGGTTCCAACGCTCATCGGCCGTCCGACGGCTGTTATCCAGGCGGTTGCGGATCGAAACCAATTGCGCACTCCAGATTTTTTCGTCTTTTTTGACGGTCTTTTCAGCACGTTTGCCCTGCAGCTGGGTTTCAGGAGCAGCAATATCCACCTGCTCGCGGTGCAACTCCGCATGCTGAAAAATCAGCCAGTTACGCTTGTTGCGCTCGCGGATTTTCTTTTTCTTGTCTTCCTTATCGTGATGCACAACGAAACCCCTTTATTGTTCTTTAGCCGAGGCCGACGGACGCTTACGCCGAAGCAAATTGCGCCGGAGCGCATTAGCCAGCTTTTTCTGCCGATCTGAGGGCGCATTTTTACCTGCAGAAACCTGCTTGTTATGAGGGGCCTGAACGGTCAAGAGAATCTCCTTTACACGGGCGGACTGCCTTCTTACACGCTGCACACCACAAGGTCAAATGACGCTTGCGTTACCGTTTGGGTTATGGCAGTTTCGCCGCCTTTCTTAAGCGCACTGAATCCGCGCGAAAAAATGGAATAAAGCTGCTGTAGCTCAGTGGTAGAGCACGTCATTGGTAATGACGGGGTCGAAGGTCCGATTCCTTTCAGCAGCACCATTTTTATGCTATAGCGAACCCTATGCATGCTGCTGCCGTCATTATAGAAGCTTCAAGCGAGGCTCAGTTCGCTGCTGCTAAAACGCTGATGATCGAGTACAGGGATCAGGCACTCGCTGAAGACTATGGTATCGGCGGCGGCGGACTTAATGGCGAACTTGCCGTCTTCCCAGGGCCTTACGCACGCCCCAACGGATTGCTACTCCTTGCAGTGCTAGACGGACAACCCTGCGGCTGCCTTGCGCTCAGAAAAATATCGAATAATCACGGCGAAGTGATGCGGATGTATGTACAGCCCCACGCGCGTGGCAAAGGTCTGGCTGAAAAGCTTATGCGAACGCTCATCGCAAAAGCCAGTACGATGGGCTATAAAGCATTGTTTCTAGACAGCATGAAACGCTTTACCGCCGCCCACAAACTTTACGAGAAGCTCGGGTTCATTTATTGCGATCCTTACAGCATCAATACTACCGACGCCATGAAAACGCACATGATATTCATGCGCCTGGGGCTCAATCCCTCAGACAACACCGCCTGATATTAACGAAGTCTTAATGGTTCTCCTATAGCCTGAAAGCTATTTTCAGCAGGAAGACGATGTATAAAAAAATAGCTTTTATAGTAGTGCTTTTACTGGTTGCAGCGGGCATTACCATTGCGCTAGTGCACAAAGCCGCTCCTGAGAATAAAGCGCTCATCGTGCGGGAATTGATTGCCCGTCATCAATGGAATGAAGCCACCAAGGCTATTAATGATGTGATCCACGAAAGCAAGATCGAGGATTGGGATTACAACCCCTTCGACAGTTTCTTCAAATCCCTGATCCCCGCCTACGATCCAAGTTATGGAGCGCATCTGGATGAATGGATTAGCGCTGATAAAGATTCCTACCTGGCCTATCTGCTGCGCGCGCAGTATCACTATAATCTGGCAAAACATTTCAGAGGCGGCAGCTTCATCAAGGATGTTTCAGAAGATAACCTGAATAAATTCCAAGTGTATATCAAGCTGGCCGCACAGGATACGCTGTGGTCCGTAAAACTAAACGGCAAATTCCCCTATACCTATCTGTTACTGATGCACATCGATCAGGATATTGGCAATGAACAGAGCCATCAGAAAATTTTTAATGTTGGCACCACGCTATTTCCTGATTTCTATCTTCTTTACGCTACGCGCGTCTTTGAACTGGCGCCTAAATGGGGCGGATCACTGATGCGGCAAATCGACTTCGTCAATGAACATGCCGGGAAAGCCGCGCCAAATTCGGTGCTGAAAACACTTTATCTGGATTTATACTTAAGCCTGATTGCAGACGCGCAACTCGATTGCACTACGTACGAAGGCGAACAAAAGACCAATTGCGAAAAATCGATGGAAGGCCTTATCAGCGGCCCCGAAATGACCAGTCATCTGAAGGAGTTCTTTGCGCTTTACAATACCACCGATCATTATGTCTTTGACCGAATGCTGCTCAGCAGGCTTGCGCCGAATTGTTGCGGCCCGGCAGGCCCGTATTTCAAATCCCTTCTCGGGGTGGCTGAGGAGGCGCTGGGAGTGGATAATTTCGCGATCAATTACAGTTACGCTGCCTATTACGATCAGGTGGATGATTATAAGAAATCGCTAGAATACCTGGATAAGGCTTTATCCGAAGCCGATGATTTTCACTTTCCAGACAAGACCCACAAAAATATTACCATCGCCCTTATTCTGCACAAGATGGGAGCCATTCACACGGAAATGAAAGAGTATAAAATCGCCGTCGACAAACTGAATGCGGCACTGGCGTTGGATGATTCGCAGGACGAATACTACATGCGCCGCTGCGAAGCCTATAGCTTCATGTCAAAGACCGATGAAGTAATTAAAGATTGCACCCGTGCCATTGAGATTCGTGATCGCCACGTATATGTGCATAAGCTGCGCGCTAAGGCCTATACACGCCTGAGGAAATACGCGGAAGCGGAAAGCGACTATCAGGCCATCCTGCAAAGTCCGGAGGAATATGCGGCCCGCATCCACAATGCGACAATCAATGATTTAATCGCGCTTTACGGAATGCAGAAAAAATACCAGGAACAAATTGATCTCTACAATGCCAACTCCCAATTATTCAGCGAAGGCGATAAGGGATTTGCCGCAATTAATTATCTAAGACGCTGCGCAGTATATGAGCAGATGGGACAATATCAGAACGCATATAACGACTGCGATGCCTCGGTGAAACTGAACAACAACATCCTCGCGCAGAAATTAAAAGAGCAGGCGATGCATAAATTGCAGGCTTCCGGGGGTAAATAACTTTAGTAAATATGCTACTGCTCGGGAGGAGCGAAGCGAGGACGAACTTTGCTCGCCCCCTAACTACGTCGCGATATCCTCAATATCTTTGCGCGCGACTTTCAGGCGACAAAGCGCATCGATATAGGCTTTAGCCGAGGCCACGAGCGTATCGGTGTCTGACCCATGTCCGTTAATGATGCGATCGGCGTCCATAAGGCGCACGGTGACTTCGGCTTGTGCATCCGTTCCCTGCGTTACCCCATGCACCTGATAGAGCTTGAGTTTTGCCTCGTTGGGTATCAGCGCATTAATGGCCTTGAAGGTAGCATCGACCGAGCCAACGCCTTCCACCTTGATGCTGCGTTCCTTGCCGTCGATAATGAGCGTGAGTTGCGCCGTCTGGCTACCGGTTGTGCCGCAGATTACCTGCAGGCCGGAGAATCGGATGGGATCGCTGGCGGTCATCGTGCGCGCATCAACCAACGCGATAATATCCTCGTCGTAAATCTCTTTTTTCTTATCGGCCAGATCTTTGAAACGCCCGAACGCTTCCTCGAACGCATTGTCGCCAAGTGCAAAACCCAATTCCTTAATCTTCTCCTTGAAGGCATGGCGGCCCGAATGCTTGCCCATGACAAGATTGCTGCGCGTGAGTCCCACCGATTCCGGCGTCATGATTTCATAGGTGCCGGCATGTTTGAGCACACCGTCCTGATGGATGCCGGACTCATGCGCAAACGCATTTGCACCCACGATAGCCTTGTTGTTCTGCACCTGCTGGCCGGTAACCGAGGTCACTAAGCGCGAAAGCCGCATGATGTGGTCGGTCTTAATGCCGGTCATAAACGGATAGAGATCCTTGCGCGTGTGGATGGTCATCACCACTTCTTCGAGCGCCGTGTTGCCTGCACGCTCGCCGATGCCGTTGATAGTGCACTCAATCTGGCGCGCACCCGCTCTCACCGCAGCCAGCGAATTGGCGGTGGCGAGGCCAAGGTCATTTTGGCAA
>Ga0206965_10089_pt1 | contig 26672 bp, 22 predicted proteins | sample Alteio_BWOrgHeat_26_FD_152973 | JGI IMG/M metagenome (GOLD analysis project Ga0206965, IMG submission 152973) | Enriched cells from forest soil in Barre Woods Harvard Forest LTER site, Petersham, Massachusetts, United States -... | ecosystem: Environmental > Terrestrial > Soil > Temperate forest >...
CCGTGCAGATCACATCAATGACAGTGGGATGGTAGTGGGAGCGTCTGAGGGAAGTGGAGGTGTTCGTGCTTTTGTGTGGACTGCCGCGACCGACATGCATCCGCTGAGTTCTGTTGATGGCATTTATAGCGAGGCTTTTGGCGTGAATAATCTGGGACAAGTGGTGGGTGAAGTCAGCAGCGCGCTTGGCACCAGGGCTTTTCTTTGGACCAGCCAGAACGGCATGGCTGATCTGAATGATTTGGTCACAGGCCTGCCCGCTGATGTGGTCCTTACTGGTGCATTCGCGATCAACGATAAAGGGCAGATCGTAGCTTTTGGGCTGAAAAATCCTAAAGCGAACAAACATCAGGAAGTGACTCTGGATAGCCATGTCCATTCCGGGCCGACAAGAGTCTTCCTGCTGACTCCTGAGTAGGAACTGCATCAGGTATAATCGTGCCATGCTTGGCGGACGCACGAACGAACGATGGAGAGCGCAATACGCGCACAGTTATACGCGCAAATTCGCCCATAGCATATTGCTAGGCGCGATTCTCTTGCTCGCTGCTGGAACCAATCCGACTTCCCTGAGCATCGACAATGATGGAGACGATGCAACGCCTCCGATCACAGTCGAATTGAATTTTGCTCTTCCGTGTAGCAAAGCTATCCATCTTCACAAAGTTTCATGTGTCACTTCAGCGGTTGCCGCTGTATTTGAAGCGCATCAACCCATCGCGGGCTTAATTCATTACAGCGCACACATGCCTGATGCCGTGTCCCCTCCGCTTATTGTTCCTTTGCGTACGTAGAACCTACACACAGCGCGTCTAACCGTCTCGGAACTGGATCCTGCCTTCCATAAGGCAGGTTCGCATGCGTGCATTAAATCGCCTGCATAGACGGTTCTTATTCCAACCCCATTTGACGCGTTGTTCATAAAAGTCAATGTGCACTCGAGCGGTGACTTGCGATCTATTGCGTCGGCGATATCGCTGTGAAGTACGAATTTCTAGTTAGAACCAAATTTAAGTTTTTTCTTGCCAGCAGTATTTGGGCAAGGGGCCGGGCTGGGGCGCCCGGCCTTTTTTCGTGATGCCGATTTCAGAGCAAGATTTGGAGCGCGAAAATCTTTCGCGAAGCATATATAAGAAAGTAGATGCAATCGTTGCATAGCTTCGCGCTGCCAGTACAGCTGCCATTTAACTGGGAGTATTTACTGGCATTTCTTCGGCTCCGTGCTACCCCGGGCGTGGAAATGGTTACAAATTCGAGTTACACGCGGACGATTAAAGGCGAGTCAGCGCCGCAAATTTTTTCTGTAGCTTACGATCAGACAACGACGAGCTTGCAGATTAGTTATTCGGGAAACACGAACACCGGCAGTTTGATTGAAGCCCGGGTAAAGCACATTTTCAAACCTGACGTGAACACATTGCCGATTGAGGCATTTCTTGGCCGTGATGGCTGGCTCGCCGAATTTGTCATGCAGCAGCCCGGATTGAGAGTGCCGGGAGGATGGTCCGCTTTTGAAGTTGCTGTGCGCGCTATTTTAGGCCAGCAAGTCTCAGTGCCCGCGGCAACTACGCTCATGGGACGGCTGGTACGCCTGACGGGAACGCGCTTGAGTGAGACAGAGTGGCTTTTCCCCACGCCCGCCCAAGTGCTGGCCTCCACTCTTAATGGACTCGGTGTGCCTGGAAGCCGCATGGAAACTGTGAAATCCTTGGCCGCATTTTTTACTGAAAATGATGATGATTGTCTCAACCAAACGGACATCAAGACCCGCTTGCTGGCTATCAAGGGAATAGGGAAATGGACCGCAGGTTACATTCTGATGCGAACCGGTGACGGTTACGACCATTGGCCAGAAGGCGATCTGATTTTGCGCAAGGCTCTAAGCAAAACGAAGCCGCTGATTGCTCTGAGTCGCATGGAGCAGGCTTTCAGTCAGTGGAGCCCTTACCGCAGTTACGCAACAATCCACATCTGGAGAGGTTATGTCAGCAGCAAGAATTCAAACGCCATTGTTTAGTAACAGCATTGAGTCTCGCATTCGTTCCCTCGATTGGCCGCAGCTCTCAGCGAACCTGCATGAGCAGGGATGGGCACGTACCGGAGAAATTTTGACATCAGAGGAATGCCTGGGATTGCGTGAACTCTATGTGAATGATGATTTATTCCGCAGCAGGGTAGTTATGGCGCGGCATCGCTTTGGACTGGGTGAATACAAATATTTCGCGTATCCCTTGCCTGATCTGGTGACAGGACTGCGCGAGTCACTGTATTCCCACCTGGCCGAAGTCGCTAATAAATGGGCCATGCATTTGAGAGACAAATCGGAATATCCCAGAGCACATCATGCGTTCATTAAGCTTTGCCATGCGAAGGGACAGAACCGCCCTACCCCGCTCATGCTGCGCTATGAGAGCGGTGGCTATAACTGCCTGCATCAGGATCTTTACGGAGCAGTTTATTTTCCTTTGCAAACGGTTTTTATGCTCGATCAGCCTGGATCGGATTTTGAGGGAGGAGAGTTTGTACTGGTGGAGCAGCGTCCGCGCGCGCAGTCTGCAGCGCACGTAATCTCGCCAAAGCAAGGAGAAGCAGTGATCTTTACCACTCGATGGCGCCCGGTACAGGGAACCAAAGGCCATTACCGCGTGAACATCAAGCACGGCGTAAGCACAGTCACACGTGGCATACGGCATACGCTGGGGATTGTGTACCATGATGCGGAGTGAGGCGGCGTCTTCTACCGCCGCAAGGGAGAGTACTTGCCACGAGTGGGAAGTCTGTCGGCAAAGAAGCCAGAACATGTCGTATTGTTTCGGCCAGCGAAGGTAACAAACTCAGAATGGGAAAAATTCACCGCATGACAGTGTAAAATTTAAAGGACTATTCTACGAGGTCCATATGACACCTGGTGCTACTGCCGTCGATCTTAAACCCTGCCCGCTTTACATCAATGGAGAGCGTGTCATCTCGCGCGGACCGAAGGACATTCAGTACAATCCTGCAACCGGAGAAGCTGTGGCGGAGATTCCACGCTGCACCGCAGAAGAAATTTCGGCAGCGGTGGAAGCAGCCCACGAGGCGTTTCCTGCCTGGAGCAAGACACCTGTGGTGCAGAGATGCAAGGTGCTGTTTAAGTTTCGCGAGTTGATGGAAGCAAACGCAGCGGAGCTTGTAGGGCTGATTACGGAAGAGAACGGTAAGACACGGGACGAAGCGCAGGGATCTTTTGATCGCGGTATTGAATGCATTGAATTTGCCTGCGGAGCGCCTACTCTGATGATGGGTGACACGGTGGATCGCGTAGGTACTTCCGTAGATAGCTGGTCGACGCGATATCCGGTGGGGGTTTGTGTTGGTATTACGCCTTTTAATTTTCCCATCATGGTGCCGCTGTGGATGTTTCCACTTGCCATTGCCTGCGGCAACACGTTCATACTGAAGCCGTCAGACAAAGTTCCACGCACCGCAGTACGTATGGTTGAGCTGGCGCATGAAGCGGGTATGCCTCCGGGAGTTTTGAACCTGGTGCATGGGGCAAAGAGTACGGTGGATCAGCTTTTGACCGATCCACGCGTCCGGGCCGTGTCTTTTGTTGGCTCCAGCACGGTGGCCAAATATATCTATGAGACGTCCGCCAATAATGGTAAGCGGGTGCAGGCGCTTGGCGGGGCCAAGAACCACTCCGTGGTGTTGTCAGACGCCGATATGAAATCAACTGTGTCCGCAATCATGGGCTCGGGTTTTGGATGCGCCGGCGAACGCTGCCTGGCCACAAGTGTTGTGGTGGCCGTGGGCGAGATTGGTGATTCGCTGGTCAAAGAGTTGGTTAGCGCTGCCGACAAACTTAACGTTGGCAACGGTTGTGACGCCAAAACCGGCATGGGGCCGGTGATTACGGATGAGTCCAAGAAGCGCGTCCTGAGCTATATCGAACTGGGAGAAAAAGAAGGCGCGATAGTCGCTCGCGATGGCCGTAAAGACGCGGTAGCAAATGGTAAAGGTTTCTTTGTTGGGCCCACGATTCTGGACAAAGTAAATTCTGAATCGCGTGTAGCGAGGGAAGAGATTTTTGGTCCGCTATTGTCCGTGGTCCGTGCCAAGGACCTGAAAGAAGCGATTGATATTGTCAGCCGATCCGAATATGGTAATGCGGCTTCCATTTTTACGCGTTCCGGCGGCGCTGCGCGCCAGTTTACACAGAATGTTACGGCCGGCATGGTCGGGATTAACGTGGGAGTGCCCGCGCCGGTGGCGTTCTTTCCATTCTCAGGCTGGAAGAGCTCTTTCTTCGGCGACCTGCATGCTCTCGGCAAAGATGGCGTGAATTTCTATACAGAAACAAAAGTTGTGACGTGCCGGTGGCCGGACTGAGAGACTGCAGCTTCTGCATTCGCACCACAATATGAAATGCCGTTCTTTGTGACCGGCTTAGATCCGAGGAGATTCGATGGCATTTCTTGAAAATCAGGGCGCCAAAATTTATTGGGATGATCAGGGAAAGGGCGAGCCTGTATTGCTCATCATGGGGCTTGGCTATCCTTCCTATCTGTGGCACCGCACCCGGCCGACACTCAATGAGCGATATCGCACGATTGCCATTGATAACCGGGGCAGCGGCCAGAGTGATGTGCCTGCGGGACCGTATTCGATCGGGCTGATGGCTTCTGATGCCGCAGCGACCCTGGACGCTGCCGGAGTCGAGAGCGCGCATGTGTTTGGATTATCCATGGGCGGGATGATCGCGCAGGAATTTGCTCTTCAATATCCCGCGCGCGTGCGCTCACTGATTCTGGGATGCACCGCGCCCGGCGGCCCGAATGCCGTGCGAGCGGAGAAGCAGGTTACAGAAATCCTGATGGCCCGCAACATGAGCCCAGAGGATGCTGCCAAGGCGATGCGGCCTTTTATATATGATTCCGCAACGCCATTGGAGCGCATTGAAGAAGACATGGCAATTCGCCGTAAATGGTTTCCCAAGCCGGAAGGATATATGGGACAAGTGCAGGGAATATTTGCCTGGGAATCTTACAGCCGGCTCGAGCGGATTGTCGCGAATACCCTGGTCATCCATGGCCAGACAGACCAGTTAGTACCGGCAGGGAACGGCGAGTTGATAGCTGCAAAGATTCCGGGTGCAAAGCTGGTGATGTTGCCGCAGGCAAGCCACATATTCACCACCGATCAACCGGAAGCCTCGCGACGGGCAGTGATGGATTTTCTAACTGCACAGGCTTAGACAGAAACGCATAATAATCAATGCACCTGAGTCTTTCGTGGCTTACCTTCGATAAGGACCCATGCGCTCAGCGCGCTTAACAGTGCGAGTCCGGCGGAAACGATTATGACCCAGCGAAACCCCACGAGAAACGATTCGTCAATCGAATGTTTTAAAGCGTCACGTTGACCAGCATTCAGTCCTTCCGGCGGCTGAATTTGTGTCAAACGGTTTCTCTGCTCCAGGACTGCATGTTTCGCCGCAGGTGATAATTTTTCCGCAGCCAGCCTGGTTTCCAGTTGGGTGTTAAAGACATGCAATGCAATGATGCCGAGAACGGCGATCGATAGAAGCGAGGCAACGCGCGAGACGGCATTGTTCACGCCGGACGCCACGCCTGCCTGATGTTCGCTGACCGAGTCCATCACCGTGGTGGTAAGAGGCGCTACGACACCGCTCATCCCCAGGCCCAGGACCAGCATGGCCGGGAAGAATGTGGTCCAGTAACTTCCTCCAATGGCCGGTCGAGCAAACAATAGAAAGCCTGCAGCAGCGATCAAAGGCCCGATCACCAAAGGAAGTTTTGCGCCATAATGCGCTACCAATCCACCGGCCCAACGCGAGAGAAAAAATAAAATGAAAATGAATGGCAGGTTGGCAGCGCCGGCCTGAGTAGGTGTATATCCCTGGACCTGAATCAAGTTAAAAGGAAGAAAGAAAAGCATGGCGCCCAGTGCAGCGTAAAGCAGGAGTGTGAGCAGGTTTGCTCCACTAAAATTCATCGAGCGAAAGAGCTGTAAGGGCAGCAAAGGAGAATCCGCACGGGCTTCCCGCCATAGAAACAAAATAATGGCAATGCTTCCAGCGGTCGCCGTTCCCCATGTTGCAGGATTCGTCCAGCCAAGTTCTGGAGCTTCAATCATGCTGAAGACGAGACAACCGAGTCCCATCGTAATTAAAAATGCTCCTGGAATATCGAGCTTGTTCTTGCCGCGCTCTCCATAGCTTTCTGGAACAAACAAAAAAGAAATGGCAATGACAGCGGCGGCAAGCGGGAGGTTAATAAAGAAGACCCAGCGCCAGGAGAGGTGCTCAACCAGCCATCCGCCCAGAACAGGGCCAATGGCGGCAGTGATTCCAGTAAAACCGGACCATGTGCCAATGGCTTTGCCGCGCTCAGAAGTAGGGAATGCGGCACTGATGATTGCGAGGCTTCCGGGCACAAGCAAAGCGCCACCAACTCCCTGCAAGGCGCGTGCTGCTATCAAGTGCCGTATATCTGGCGCAAAGCCGCACCAGGCCGAGGCAGCGGCGAAGAGAAAGACACCGCTGGTGAACATGAGGCGACGCCCATAGAGATCGCCGAGTGTCCCGCCCAATAAAATGAGCGCCGCCAGGAACAAAGCGTACGATTCGACTACCCACTGCGCTCCAGAAACCGTGGCATTCAGCGCGTGTTGGATACTCGGAAGCGCAACGTTTACCACGGTTCCATCGATGAATGCCATGCTGGAACCAAGAATGGTTGCAGCCAGTATCCACCCGCCGCGCACTGGAAGAGCAGCAGGAGCAACTCCTGCGCTCGGGGAATGGCTGACGGAATCGCAGGGATATTTCAACGCGCGAACTCCTGTTCCTCAGTGATGAACTGTTATGCGGTCCCTACTCCGATGCTATGCTTTGTCGGCCGATGCCGACAGCAATAGTGATTATAAAGAGAACGCATGGTGAAATGACCGCGACGGGCGGTTCGTCCCAATAAAGCTGGTACATGAGAAGATAAAGAAGCTTATGCCGCCGTTAAGCAATGAATCCTGTAAGCGCGATTTGAATCAAAGACATTGCGGCAATGTTTTTAGTCTGAGAGCGGATACGGATCGGTCTTAAATGAAAATTGGTATAACTTGTTACCCCACGTATGGCGGCAGCGGAGTTGTTGGGACAGAACTCGGCATAGAGCTGGCGCAACGTGGCCACGAAGTTCATTTCATCGCTTACCAGCAGCCAATCCGCTTGAACACTCAGCAGCCCAGAATCTTTTTTCACGAAGTTACGGTTTCGCAGTATCCACTGTTTGAATATCCGCCTTATGACCTGGCGCTGGCGACGCGCATGGCAGAAGTTGCGGAAATATATAACCTCGACATTCTGCATGTGCACTACGCCATACCTCATTCAGTAAGCGCTTTACTAGCGCGCCAGATGCTGGCCGCACAGCCCAACGGAAAGTCACGCAAGCTGCCTTTTGTGACCACCCTGCATGGCACTGATATTACGATCGTCGGCGCGGACCGCTCCTATCTGCCGGTAACTCGTTATTCGATTGAACAGAGCGACGGGGTAACCGCTATTTCGCAATATCTGAAACAGGTCACCTTACAGGAATTTGAAATTCGCAACCCGATTGAAGTGATCTACAACTTCGTAAACTGTGACATATACAGGCGTGATCCTAAAGCCGCGGAAAAGCGCGCTGAGTTCGCCGGCAAAGATGAGCGCATTCTGGTTCACGTCTCCAACTTTCGTCCGGTCAAGCGCATTTGTGACGTGATTGAGGTCTTTGATCTCGTACACAAGAAGATCCCGTCAAGGCTTTTACTCATGGGTGACGGCCCTGAGCGTTCCCGGGCCGAATGGCTGGTCAACAAAAAAGGTTTGCGCAACCGGGTGGAATTCCTAGGCAAGGTGGACCGTGTCTATGAAAAACTTTCCATTGCCGACCTGATGTTGATGCCGAGCGAGATGGAATCATTTGGATTAGCTGCGCTCGAAGGCATGGCTTGCGAACTGCCGACCATAGCAACTTCAGTGGGCGGCGTTCCGGAAGTGATTGATCATGGGCGCAGCGGCTTTCTTGCTCCGATAGGTGATGTGGAAACGATGGCCGGCTACGCGATTGACATCCTGTCTGACGAGAAACGGCTGCGCGAGATGGGTAAAGTAGCGCGATGGGAAGCGCAAACGCGCTTTTGCTCTACCAAGATCATTCCCGAGTATGAAAAATTTTATGAGCGTATATTGGAACGCGCCGCGTAGATTGCGGCTGCTGCGCCTTGCGGCGGCAACTCTGTATTCAATATAGGAATTTCCAACATCACTAATGTGCCCTGGCCGTCACGGCTGCGAACGGTGATCTTGCCCTCGTCACCAAATAGGACGTGCAGGCGCTCCGCGACGTTGAGCATGCCAATGCCACGGCCGGATCCCATATGCTCCGCAGCCACAGCAGGAGGAGCGCTCATGCCCACGCCGTCATCTTCCACCTGAATCATGAGCTTGCCGTCCTGCATCCGGCTGCGCAGGGTAATGCTGCCGCCATCAATCTTGGGTGCGAGCCCGTGCTTGATACTGTTTTCAACCAGCGGTTGCAAGAGGATCGCTGGAATTACGATGTCCAGCGTTTCGGGGTCAAGATGCTTATAAACGCGCAGCTTGTCGCGACCAAAGCGCACCACTTCAATATCCAGATAATCGTCTACGAATTCAATTTCTTCACGCAATTGCACAAACTCATCATGCTTACCCAACAGACGCCGCAGAATTTTGGAGAGCTTCACGATCAGTTCGCGAGCGCGGTCCGGATCAAAGCGGACCAGGGAAGAGACCGAGTTCAGCGTGTTAAAGAGAAAGTGAGGATTGATCTGGCTTTGGAGGGCGTCCAGACGCGCTTCCAGCAGAAGGCGCTCCTGCACTTTCAGCTTCATCTCAATCCGGGTAAGGTTCCAAATCTTAATAGGAATGGCAATAGTGGCCACAACCGTGGCAAACACCGCCAATAACGCCACGGGTGAAGGCAGATAAAGAACCCAAAGCCACTTAGGCGTGGCATATTGCAACATCAGCCGCCCAGCCTGCAACGCAATAATGATAAGGAAAAATGCAGTCTGCCAGTCGATTCGCGGATGGCGCAGATTACGCTTTACCCAGCGGTATATGCTGAGGTCGACAAAAGGAGAGAACGTCCAGATTTCTTCTTCATTGCGGCAAAAGTGGCGCAATGATCCTGCAATCATGCCTGCCGCAGCATTCACCGGCAACGTGAGCCATTCACCGTAAAACAGTGCAGGCAAAGATACTATGGCGCCACCAAGAGTGCCGGCCACGCGTCCGCCCAGCACGCCAACAAGAATGGCCGCTTCAAAACCCAGGTCAGCGCACTGAAAGTTCTTTACGCGGAAGCGGAAATACACGCCTAATGCAAATGGAATACAGGTAAAGAGGACGAAAAGGATGTTACGTTCTCGTGAGCGGCGGGTAGCAAAGAGTAGCTTCTTGAATTCATGCGAACGGCCCAGGGCGCTGGCAACGGCCGTAGCCACGCCCATCTTGAGCAGAAGTTGGATCAGCAGATACTCTAAGTCCACAGGGCTATTGTGTCATAGATCATGTGCAATTAGGCTGCGGGGATTTGTCTATGCAGTCCTGGGACTGAAACGCGCGGGGGAGAAAGCGCTGATATTCAGTTGCGACCGGCGGTCTTCCAACAGATCGGCCACAATTTGCGCGGTAATGGGCGCGAGAAGAATGCCGTTGCGGAAATGTCCGCTGGCTATAAAGACACCATGGGTTTCCGTGGGTCCGATGATGGGCAGGTCGTCCGGTGTTCCGGGCCGTAACCCAGCCCAGCTTTGAGTGTGTGCGGCAGTTGCCAGCTCTGGCAAGTATGTTGCTGCAGCCTTGTGCAAATACTGGATCGTCGAGGTGTCTACCGATTTATCAAAACCCACGTCTTCGACGGTTGCGCCGATCAGGATTTTGCCAGTGCTGCGAGGGACAATGTATATATCCGGGGTGCGCAGCACATGTTGTAACAAACCAGTCTGTGGCTGGACGTAAAACATCTGCCCTTTGCGCGGCCTTACCGGCGCTCCCGACCATGCGCCTTGGCAATTCACCACTGAGCGCGCAGTGAACTGGCCTGCTTCAGATAAAACTTCCAAGTTGCCACCACGCGCGCGTATGTCTTTCACTGCGGCGTGTCCGCGTATTTCAATGCCAAGATTTCGTGCCGCTGCCAGTGCTGCCTGCATAAGTAAAAGCGGATCAACGCTATCTTCTTCTACAAAAAAGGCGGTGAGTCCCTGCACACGGAGTGCTGGCTCCAGCAGCTGTAGATCATTGGCGGATAGGCGTTTGTACTCGCGCGACGCTGCAGCCTCTTCTAAAAGCGCGATTGTTCCGAGTCGGCGGAAATCTACCTGCATCTGAGCAGCGCTTTCCAGATTCTGTACGTATTGGGGAAACATCTCTGCACTTGCGATTGCCATTGGGCGCAGCGCTGGTGGCGTTTCAGGGTCTGCAGCGGCCAGCATTCCTGCGGCGGCAGAGGATGCTTCACGACCGGGCTCACCGCGGTCCAAAACCAGAACTTGCTGTCCGCGATTACGCAGTTCTAAAGCGAGCGACACACCGATAATTCCGGCGCCGCTGATGATGGTGTCCCAGGAGTTCACTATGCCATTGTAATAAGGAGAGTTATTTATTGGCTGCTGGTGAGTGTTTGCGCTGCCCCTGCAGCTTGACTCACAGGTTGGCCATCGCTTTCGATCAATTTGGAAAACACCACCAGCCGCTTGGGCGCGGGACCAATATAGTAAGTGGGATAACAGGTGATGAGCGTTAGTTGTGGATCCATAGTTGGATTGATCACGCTGATGTCTTCAGGCATGACAATCTTTTGGGAAGTCACTTCATAAGTAAAATTTCGTCCGTTGCGCTGTACCTGAATGTGATCGCCCTTGGTGAGTTCATAGATATGGCGAAAAAAGGTGTCCCGATGGCCGGTAATTACTGCATTTCCAGTCTCTCCGGGCTCGGCGGTTTCCCGCATGTGTCCAGGACCTTCAGAGAGATCTTTGCGCGAGGCCCCTTCGACAACAATTGCGTCAATTCCAATCCTCGGGACCAGAATGCGCGTAAGCATTTGCTCCGATGATATTTTTGGTTGGTCAGAGGCACTCACCGTAGCGGCTTGCTGTTCCCATTGGGCCTCCAGGTTTCTCTGGCTGAGATACATCCCCCAGTATTCGCCCCCTACATAACCCAACAGCACAATACCAAAGGCAATTAACGCCAGAGACACAAATCTCCGCTGCAGATACGGTCGCAAGCTGTTGGCTACAGCTTGAGCAGATTTCTGGAGATTGGGAACTTGGTCAAGAAATGCCATGAACGTTTAGATGCAGAATTCTGGTCTAAGCGCTGTAAGGTACTTATTTAATGAGCTTTGCGGCATACTGTGGCATTTTTAGATTTCAGGAAAATTGTGCATTGGTCCTTAGGGCGAATTCTAAAATTAACGCCGAATTGACACCGAAGCAGTTCTGCTCAACAATGTTCGGATAAATCCAACTACTCTCAATGGGAGACACCTATGTTTGATGCGCCGCACGAAGGCGGAAGTCCGATAGTTCGCAATATTCTTATGGTCGTTGCTGTGGTTTACCTGATCGGCTCCGTAATCTTCATGGTCCAGGCACAAAGCCGTATTAACGATATGGAGAAGAAGCAGGCTGCGGCGCAAGAAGATCTCACCAAGAAGATGACCGATTCCAATGCCCAGTTGAAAGCTTCCATCAATGTGCTGGCGCGGGAAGCGGGCATGACGCAAAAAGATCTGGGTAAGAAGACATCGACGCTGCAGGCCCAGGAACAGGCCACACAAGAACGACTAAAGGCCGATGAAGATACCACCAAGCAGCAGATTGGGGCTGTTACCGCGGACGTGAACGGGGTGAAAGGCGATGTCACAAAGGTAAATGCTGATGTTACTGACACAAAGAACGATCTGGCCGTGGCCAAAGGAAAGCTGGACCACGCGATTGGCGATCTCAACAAGCACAGCGAACTGATTGCTACTTCCCACGATGAGCTGGAAATGCTCAAGCACAAGGGTGATCGCGATTATTTTGAATTTACGCTGAAAAAAGACAAGGAACCCACACATCTCTCCATCGTCAGTCTGCAGCTCAAGAAGACAGATCCGAAAAAAAGCAAATTTACTTTGTACGTGCTGGCGGAGGACAAGAAGATCGAGAAGAAAGATCGCACCATCAACGAACCGCTTCAGTTTTACAGCGGCCGCGAGCGCGCCCTATTTGAAGTGGTGGTCAATAGCGTGGACAAGAACACTGTAACCGGGTATCTCTCTACGCCGAAGAATGTGGCGACCAGCCAGATGCCGAGCCATGCTGCAAGTTCACAATAAATTTGCTGCAAAAAAACTCAGAGGGCACGGTTTAACCGTGCCTTTCTTTTTGCGTCTCACGATTTGTATCTCACGGCCGGTGCGTGTGAGTATCAGATAGACTGTTGATTCCCATGGCTGCAGAGAACCAATCTTCAAAAACCCAGGTTACGTCACCCTTCAGTCGCGCACAATTGTTTGGCTACATTGCACTGTGTCTGATCTGGGGAAGCACGTGGCTGGCAATCCGGCTGGTTGTGCGGGACGTGCCACCTTTTCTGGCGGCTGCTCTGCGCTTTCTGGTTGCAAGTGTATTGCTGCTGGCAATGGCACTAGCGCAGAAAAGGCGCTGGCCTGCGGGACCGCAGCAGTGGAACGCCATTTTCGTATTGAGTTTAACCATCATGGCTTTGCCTTATGGTTTGCTTTTCTGGGCTGAACAACACGTAACGTCTTCTATGACGGCGGTTTTGTATTCTGCCATGCCCCTGGCCGTCTCATTGGTCACACCGGCCATGATGCATCGCAAGGTCCCGCGGAGGGCTGTTTTTGCCATGGTGGTTGCGTTTGGCGGACTGCTCACGATTTTCTATACAAATCCGAGCACCAGCCGATTAGCGCTGATCGGCGGAGTAGCCGTGCTGGCCTCCATGGCGATGAGTTCGTGGTCTGTGGTTTACGCGAAGCAAAGGCTGCACGACGTTGACTCAGTGGTCGCCACGGGATTGCAGCTGCTTCTGGGATCAGTTGTCTTGTTTTGGGGAACGTGGGCATTGGAAGCGCATCGGCATGCCGTCTGGACCAGAACTGCTCTGATTGCCATGGCATTCCTTACGATCTTCGGATCGGCAGCAGCGTTCGTCATTTATTATTGGCTGCTCAAAAAATTACAGCCTTATCAGCTTTCAACCATCAGCCTGATTGTTCCGATTATTGCTTTGCTGGAAGGGCTGATTCAAGGCGAACCCATCTCGCTGATGATGGTGGTGGGGGCACTTGTGGTTTTAGGATCGGTGGGGTCAGTCTTGCGCGCGGAGACAGAAAAAGAGCCCGAAGGCGAAGATATTCTTATGCTGCGAGACAGAGCGCAATGACGCTGGCGGCAGTGCTGCTGCTCATGTTGATTGGATTTGTTGCCGGCGGCTTTGGTGCGCTGGCTGGAGTTGGCGGCGGCATTATCGTCACGCCTATGCTGGCAATCTATTTTGGCCTTCCCATGCACCAGGCAATCGGTGTCACGCTGCTGTGCGTGATCGCCACCTCTACTGCCACTTCGTCTTTATATGTGGAGCGGCACGTAACTGATATTCGTCTGGGAATGACTCTGGAACTGGCCACGACAGTAGGCGCGCTGATTGCGGCGCTGGTCGCTCATCATATTAATCGCAGAACTCTGGCTGTGTTGTTTGCCTGCTTCCTTCTTTATAGTGCGGGCTCCCTTATCAAGAAGGCCTGGGGCTCACGAAATGAAAAAAGGGAAGAGACGATTCCCGATTACACGCCGCAGAATTATCCGGTGGGGCTGGCTGCTTCATTGATAGCCGGAGGATTTTCAGGCTTGCTCGGGATTGGCGGAGGACCGATCAAGGTTCCGGTGATGTTTTTATTTATGAAAGTGCCATTACGTGTGGCTGCGGCCACCAGCAATTTCATGATCGGCGTAACGGCAGCCACCAGCGCCTATATTTACTGGGGACATGGAGACGTTCGCACTGACATCGCCGCGCCACTGGTGGCAGGGGTGTTTGCCGGATCGCTGCTGGGTGCTCGCATCTCGCCTAAAATCCGGTCGTTTTACATTCTTATGCTGGTAGTCTGCATTACCGGCTGGCTCGCCGTGCAGATGATTTATAAGCTGCTTACCGGAGGGTTCCAATGAGCCGCCAGGACGTTGCTGCCGACCGGGTTTTATCTTTCACGCTGAAGTTTGGAGCGTATACCGCTTTGGGACTGATTGTTGCCGGACTTTTACTGCAGTGGATAGTCAACTGGGGTACGAAGGTGGCTGCTGCAGGACTGCTCGTCCTGCTGGCGACACCGGTATTGCGCATTGTGGTGGCATGCCTGCAGTTTTTGCGAGAACGTGATTTCAAGTATGCTCTGGTGTCGTTCGGTGTACTGGCAATTGTGGTGCTGGCGTATTTTCTTGGGATACGAACTTAATCTGGCTCAAAACTAAATGGTGGAGAAAAGTATGAAGAAGTTATTGTTTTCGCTAGCCGTCTTATGCGCGATGTGGAACGTTGCCGCGGCAGAAACCCTGCCTACAGTCTCCACATTTTCCATCGTCGCCATTGATCCGCAGACCGGCGAGATGGGCGTGGCTGTGGCGTCACGCTATTTTTCCGTCGGCTCGGTGGTGCCGTGGGCAATGGCGGATGTGGGCGCGGTAGCGACGCAGGCCAATGTGAACGTCGGCTATGGGCAACAGGCGATTGATCTGCTCCGCCAGGGGCTCAGCGCGCCGGAAGTTCTGAAGAAAATTCTTGCCGACGACAAATTTGAAGGCAAAGACGGGCGGCAGGTGGCAATCGTCGATGCCAAAGGAAATGTCGCGGCTTACACCGGCCCCAATGCTCCCAAGTGGGCCGGCGATCGGCAGGGCAAAACGTGGTCCGCGCAGGGAAATATTCTGGTAGGCGCGCAGGTGCCGGAGGCCATGGGCAAGGCATTTGATGCTACGCAAGGAGAGCTGGCGGAGAAATTATTTGCCGCTCTCAAGGCTGGAGACGCCGCTGGCGGCGATGCGCGCGGACGGCAGTCGGCTTCAATGCTGGTGGTGAAGAAGCTTGGCGGACGCAACATCAATAATGATCGCTACGTTTATATCAATGTGGATGACAATCCAGATCCATTCACGGAGTTGCGGCGTCTGCTGGATTTGAACCTGGCCTACAACTACGGCGATCTCACATTCAAGTCTCTCGACGCCGGCAATATGCAGAAAGCGCGTGCTGCGTCGCAAAAGGCCGTGCAATATGCGCCAAACAGTTTTGGCAGCCACATGCGACTGGCATTTTTGGACTATCTTGTCGGAGATAAAGCGGCTTCACTGGATGAGTTTGCCAAGGCCAAAACCATCAGTCCGAATGATTTTGATAAACAGTGGAAGGAAGAAGTGGATTTTGACCGGTTCAAGCCCATGGCAGCGGACAAAGAATTTTTGCAGAAGCTGTTTCCGAATGGTGTGCCGAAGTAATTGCAGATGAGTAACAGCAACATAATCCAGCAAGATAATGAGATAGCTCCGCTTGCGGAAGCGCCAAGCATTCAAGGGCGAATCATTACTCGCCTCATCAAACTTGTGGTCAAGCGATGGCCGCGCGGCGACTACCAGGCTTTAGTACGTCGGGCGAGACGGCTTCTCGGCATTCCAGCCTGGATGAGTTTTTTGTTCTCGCGTGGGGTCAGCTTCGAAGAGTTGCAGGGTGTTGATCTTCGAGGAGAGTGGGTTGTTCCCGACGCGAATTTCCGTGAAGAAAAAGTTTTGCTGTATCTCCATGGTGGAGGATATGTAAGTTGTACGCCACAGACGCATCGTCCTATTACTACTTCACTTGCCCGGCTGACATATCAGCGTGTGTTTGCGCTGGATTACCGGCTTGCTCCTGAAGCGACGTTTCCTGCGGCGGTTGACGATGCTGAACGGGCATTCAAATGGTTGATGGAAATTGGAGTGAAGCCGCAAAACATTTCCATTGGCGGCGACTCCGCTGGCGGCGGCCTGGTGATGGCGCTGTTGCTTCGATTGAAAACACACCAGCAGCCTATGCCGGCATGTGCCATTTGTCTTTCGCCCTGGGTGGATTTAACCGGTGCTGCCAGTTATGGCAACGCTGAATCATGCGCCATGTTTTGTGCGGAAGATGTTGGTGAATTTGCAGCACTATATCTGAACGGCATTTCGCCGCGAAAACCAGAAGCCTCACCTATCTTTGGAGATTTGCATGGCCTGCCTCCTCTGCTGATTCAGACGAGTACGACGGAATTATTGTTCGACGAAGCGATGCGCTTGCACGAGAAGGCACAAAAGAGCGGTGTGGACAGTATGCTTCGCGTTTACCCAGGGCTTCCTCACGTGTGGCAGATTTTCTCTGGCTTAATTCCTGAAGCGAATGCTGCACTGCGAGAGATTGCCGCGTTTGTCCATGATAAGGGAAGTAAAAGTTCAGAATAGCAGGCCCCGGATAAAGAACTCTTACCACTGATTTGCACTGATGACACTGATTGGGAAGCGGCTATCACCAAAAAAATTGGTATTGCTCATCCAACAATTAGGAGCTATGCTGCCAATGGAAACTAGCTGACTTAGCGCGAGTGAGAGAATTTTGAATTTTGTGACGCAACGGAAACCCCGTTGCGTTTTGTCATTTTGGGGTTGTGACCCTCTGCCGATGCTCTCAGCCTGGGGTGAGATGGGGTGCCGTGGGTTGAATTGGGGTGAAACATAGGGGAGGGGAGGGGTATGAGCTCGCCACATCGGGTGACTGGGACAATCGGGTAACCGGGTAATCAGAAAACCCAACCGTATGTGCGACTTGAACAACAGACGCTAAGCAAAGCTCAAGTAAAGGGTAGAACCTGGCAAGGCAAATCAGGGTCGAAACGAGGCTGATTAGCAGAGATATCCACAGCGAATTGATGAATATGAATTTTTGGTAAATGAACTAAAGCCATGGAAGCTACAGCGGGAAGCCTCAGGCAATAATCGCGAGCTGCTGGAAATGGATGGGCCGCTCGAGGAATACAATTTAAAAGATATTGTGACTGCGTAATGGATGGTGCATATGCCAAAGATTCTCACGCCAGATGAAGTTACAACCGCAGGCCCTCTGAACCAGGAAGAACTCAAGAATATCGACCATTACTGGCGCGCGGCAAATTATCTTTCTGTTGGACAGATCTATCTTCGAGACAACGCTTTTTTGCGTGAGCCGCTGAAACTGGAACACACCAAGCCGCGGTTGCTCGGACACTTCGGCACTACGCCTGGCCTTAATTTTATTTACGCGCACATGAATCGCGTGATCAAGAAGAATGACCTCAACGCGATTTATGTTACAGGCCCAGGCCATGGCGGCCCTGGAATTGTGGCGAATACGTATCTGGAAGGTTCGTACACGGAGCTTTATCCCAAGATTACGCAGGATGAAGCCGGGATGCAGCGTTTGTTCAAGCAATTTTCCTGGCCGGGAGGTATTCCCAGCCACGCGTCGCCAGATACTCCGGGATCGATTCATGAAGGCGGTGAGCTGGGATATTCATTGCTGCATGCTTATGGGGCGGCGTTTGATAATCCAGACTTGCTGGTCTGCTGCGTTGTGGGCGATGGCGAAGCTGAGACCGGTCCGTGTGCCACGAGTTGGCATTCCAACAAGTTTCTGAACCCGGTACGCGATGGAGCTGTGCTTCCCGTATTGCATCTCAACGGATACAAGATTGCCGGTCCTACCGTGCTGGCGCGAATTCCCAAAGAAGAACTCATCGACCTGTTCGAAGGCTACGGATACAAATTGTATTTTGTAGAAGGCGATGACCCTCCGCTTATGCATCAGTTAATGGCCGCAACGCTGGACAGAGTGATTGCCGATATCCAGAGCATTCAAAGTGAAGCACGGAAGAATCCAGATGGACCGCGGGCGCATTGGCCGATGATTGTTCTTCGCAGCCCTAAAGGATGGACTGGGCCGAAGTTTGTGGATGGTCTGCAAATAGAAGGAACATTCCGCGCACATCAGGTCCCGGTGACTAATCTCAAGAATCCTGAACACTTGAAGATCCTTGAGCAATGGATGCGCAGTTATAAAGCCGAGGAGTTGTTTGATAATAACGGTAAGCTCTTGCCGGAGTTGGCAGCGCTGGCACCGAAAGGGAAGCGCCGTATGGGAGCGAATCCGCACGCGAATGGCGGCCTGCTGCTTAAAGAATTGAAGATGCCGGATTTCCGGCAGTATGCAGTAAAGGTCGCACAGCCCGGCAATTCATTGGATGAATCGACTCGGGTTCTGGGCCGGTTCTTACGTGACGTGCTCAAACTCAATCAAGACAATGCAAACTTCCGCATCATGGGTCCAGACGAAACGGATTCGAATCGTCTCACCGCGGTATTTGAAGTGACGGACCGAATGTCAGTGGCTGAGATACTGCCCAATGATGATCACGTGGGCCGTAACGGCCGGGTCATGGAAATCCTGAGCGAGCACATGTGCCAGGGCTGGCTGGAAGGCTACTTGCTCACCGGCCGGCATGGTTTTTTCTCATGCTATGAAGCTTTTATTCATATCGTTACTTCCATGTACAACCAGCATGCGAAGTGGTTGGAAGCTGTGCGTCACATTCCATGGCGGAAGCCGATTGCGTCGCTCAACTATCTGCTTACCTCACATGTCTGGCGGCAGGACCATAACGGTTTCAGCCATCAAGACCCGGGATTTCTGGATAATGCAGTCAACAAAAAACCGGAACTGGTACGCGCTTATTTTCCGCCAGATGCCAATACTCTACTTTCTGTAGCCGACCATTGCCTGCGCAGCAAAAATTACGTCAACATTATTGTGGCCGGGAAGCAGCCTGAGTTGCAGTGGCTGGATATGGAGTCAGCGATCCGTCATTGTGCCGCAGGTATCGGCGTTTGGAAATGGGCGAGCAATGACGATGGCGGCGAACCTGATGCGGTCCTGGCGTGTGCCGGCGATGTGCCAACACTGGAGATTCTGGCGGCTGTCTCTTTGCTGCGGAAATATGTTCCCAGCCTGAAAATCAGAGTGGTGAATGTGGTTGATCTTATGACGCTCCAAGTGGCAGGGGAGCATCCACATAGTTTGACCGATGAAAAATTTGACGTGCTGTTTACCACCAACAAGCCAGTCATCTTTGCTTATCACGGATATCCGTGGTTGATTCACCGGCTTTGTTACCGCCGCCGCAACCATGAGAATATGCACGTCCGCGGCTATAAAGAAGAGGGAACCACGACTACTCCATTCGATATGGTGGTGCGCAACAACATGGATCGCTTCCAGCTTGCCATTGATACGATTCGCCGTATTCCCGGACTCAAAGCCGATGATGCCATCGCGCTATTCCAGGGCGAGTTGGCTAAACATAAAGAATATGTCGCTGCACACGGAGAAGACATGCCTGAAGTAGTCAACTGGCGCTGGAGCCAGAGCTAAGATGCGCATGAGCGGCGGAGTTCGATAGATGAAGCCGGCCATCCTCTGCTTAAATGGCGGTTCGTCTTCGTTGAAATTTGCTGTGTATCGCGTTTCCGGGCGAGCGGAAGAGATTGTCTTCTCCGGAGCGATCGAAGCAATCGGTACGGATGGCGGAAAGATATCGCTGCGCGCCGACAATAAGAAGTTGTTTGAGAAGAACGCCTCGTTTGCAGATCAAGCGGCGGCAATTCAAACAATGTTTGCCACGCTGCAAGAGCAAGGAGTAAAAGATCTTGCGGCAGTGGGTCATAGGATTGTGCATGGCGGTCCGCTCTTTACTGCCCCACAACGGATTGACGAAAAGCTTAAAGCCGCTTTGAAAGAGCTTATTCCATTTGCGCCTCTGCATCTACCCGGACAGATTGCGATGATTGAAGCTGTGGCGGCACACTATCCTCAGTTACCCCAGGTGGCCTGCTTCGACACGGCATTTCATAGCTGCATACCGGAGATTGCCAGACGTTTTGCTCTACCGCAGGAATTGTGGGAGCAGGGGATAAAACGCTACGGTTTCCATGGTCTTTCTTATGAGTTTGTTGTGAGCAAATTGGGGAAAGAGATAGGCCAGCGAGCCATCATAGCCCATCTGGGGAATGGCTCGAGCATGGTGGCCCTGAAAGATGGAGCGCCGGTGGACACCAGTATGGGACTGACTCCTACAGGTGGTTTCATGATGGGAACGCGCAGCGGAGATCTTGATCCTGGTGTGCTTCTCTATCTAATGAATGCAGGATATTCCGCAGATCGCCTGGAAAAGATGCTCAATCATCAATCCGGACTAATGGGTGTTTCCGGACGGACCAGCGAGATGAAACCTCTTTTAGAAACGCGGCAAACAGACCACGCTGCTGCCATGGCTGTGGAAATGTTTTGTTATCAGGTGCGTAAATTTATTGGTGCGTTCACAGCAGTTTTAGGCGGCTTGGATACTCTGATCTTCACTGGCGGGATCGGCGAGCAAGCTGTGCCTGTTCGAGCGGAAATCTGCGCTGGTCTCGAATATCTGGGAATCGAGCTTGAGGCTACGGCCAATCATCGCAATGCCGAATTGATTAGCGCAAAATCTGCGCGCTGTCTGGTTCGTGTGATTAAAACGGATGAAGACTTGATGATCGCACGGCATACGCAGAGCATTGCTATGCCGGCGGAAGCGAAAATAATTTGAAAATAACAGTTGTCGTTTTGCAAAGTGGATCGTTTATGTTGGGTTTTTGCCTGGAAGGGTACCAATTTGGGAAGGTGTAATGAATGAGTAAGAATGAATTGCGTGTCAAACCCCGTCCGGCTGTTCATAATCTAATTCAGAGGTGATAGAAAGATATTAGGTATTGATAGCTCGTGCGCATGATCAATATAAGATATTTCTTACCTGCCTCATTTAGTATTAAGGTTTAGTATTACGACTGTAATTGTTTTTATCAGGCTTAGAATGGGTTTACTTTGGGTAGATACAGGGCTCATCAGTACCCGATGGAGAACAATCCCGGATGCGAATTCTGATCGCTGAAGATGACGCTCCACTTGCAACATTCATCGCCAAGGCCTTCAAATCTGAAGACCATGCCACAGAAATTGCCCCGAACGGCGATGAGGCGTTGCAGCGCATACAAAAGGGTGCGTTCGATCTGCTTATCCTTGATTTAAACCTTCCTCTCATTTCCGGTGGGGAAGTTCTGTCTAAAGTACGAAGCGGAAATGTTGATATTCCAATTCTGATTCTTACAGCGACTGACGAAGTCGCAGAGCGCGTGGCCTGTCTTGACGCAGGCGCCGATGACTATCTGACGAAGCCCTTCTCCTTTTCAGAGCTCTCTGCTCGAATACGGGCTGTATTGAGACGTAAGGGACAGGCCGGCCTGGCACACTTGAAAGTGGCGGACCTGGAACTGGATTATATGCGGCGCACCGTGCATCGCGCTGGCCGGATGATTGATCTGACGCCGAAGGAATTCGGCCTTCTGGAATATTTTATGCGAAATCCTGGCCGGCGCATCACCCGCAACATGATTATTGAACATGTATGGAAGCTTTCTCCTGACACGATGACCAACGTGGTAGATGTTTACGTCAATTATCTGCGCAAGAAAATTGATGAAGGAGCAAAAGTCAGATTAATCCGGACGGTCCGTGGTGTTGGATACGAGTTTGGTATATCTGAGAACTCTGACAATACAGAAGATAATTAGCGATTTAAAATTTCCTGCGGTGGTTTGAATTCATTACTCAATTGACAGCTATTTTTTTTCCGGCGTTGCCGGAGCTTTCAATTCTTCCAAGGCCTGTTTTGCATCCTCAGAATTGGGATTAACCCTGAGTGCCTGTTCCAGCGCGCCTATCGCTTTATCCGGCTGATTGTTGCTTTCATACGCTTCAGCCAGCATAATCAGGCCCACATCGTCATCCGGTTTGGCAACGGTATATTTCTCAAGAAGCCGAGCGGCTTGAGCGTAATCTCTTTTCTGCCAGGCTAGGACGGCTGCAATTTTCTGAGCTTCTGCACCGTTCGTTTGGACAAGTTCACGACCGCCAGCGGCAATTACAGCGGAGATAATCACCAGAGTGCCCACTTGCAACATTTTGTTAGTACGGGCAAAAGCTCCCATCGGCAACCCGATAAGCAGTCCTGTAAGGAATCCGCCAAGATGGCACATATTGTCAATGTTGCCGGACATGCCCAGGGCAAAGTTGAGCACGGCAAAGACTACAACGCTGCTGAATATAGACCGCTTTTCGCCTGCGGAAATATTCAAGTCGCCGAATTTCACTCCCGCCATTACCGCGCCAACAAGGCCGAAAATCGCTCCCGATGCTCCCAGTTCTGCGTGATGAGGGTTGTTGGCAATGCTCAATAGAGCTCCACCAACACCGGTCACCATGTATATGGCGAAGGTCTGCCACCTGCCGAACAGCCGTTCTGAGAGTCGGCCAAGACTCCAAAGACACCACATATTGAATCCGATATGAAGAATATCGGCATGCAGGAAACCAGCCGTAAATAAACGCCAGTATTGGCCACTCAGGGTGAGTGGGCCAGAGTTCACGCCCCATTCTCGCAGGTTAACGCCCGGAACCATGTCGACTAGATACGCCACAATATTTATGGCTAACAACAGGGTCGTAACGGGGTAATGGCCCACGCCACTTAGGGCCATGCTGCGGCGTGCGCGACCAGTAGCTACACCGGCGCAGCGGTCACATAAGACGGGCGCGACTCCTTCTTCATTCACGGCAAGGGCCGTTCCGCATTTCAAGCAACTAGGCATCGTTGTTACAGGATAGCAAGGAAGTCAAAATTATGGGTATGTGTCGCCAAGAGAGATAGCTGTAACGTTTCGTCCGCTACGGACAAGCGACATCGCGCCGTGACGTATGACGAATTTGCCCAGAAAACACGCAGCACGCTAAACGGTCTGGGAAACATTTATCGCATACCAATGGACTACGTGTTGAAGAACGCGAAACAGCCGGAGTAGCTCTTGTTATCAATGCGTCTTTGTGCCGTTGCCAGTCTCAGGAGGTCCCTTAGTCTCCAATAAATCAGCGATATGCCGTTCCTTGGTGGCCTCGTCGGTTTTGCCTTCTTCTTTCAGGACCTCTGAAAGCAGTGCATGGGCTTCTATTAGTTTGCTGTCCAGCGCAATGGATTTCTTCAAAGCGTCTTCAGCCCCGCCCGGATCGCCTGTCTGTATCAACGCATTGCCGTAGAGGTACATTGCTTCCGCATCGTCAGAGATTGCCTGTAGGTTTCTTTTGAAGAATGGGACTGCTTTCTCGGGTTTGCCTTGCGAAACATAAAGTTCAGCCAGGTTGATTTGGATGTAACGGTAATCAGGATTGATCGCCAGTCCACGTTCATATTCGCGAACCGCATCGTCCTGCTGGCCCGCTCCCTGAAATGAAGCGCCTAGAATGGCATGGCCATACGCATCATCCGGCCGTTCAGCCGTGTATTTTTGCATATGCTCAATAGCTGCCTGATAATTTTTTTGATCGAACGCGATCTGTCCTTTGTTGAATTCAATAGCGAATTGCTTTGCTTTAACCACTGGGACAAATAACACTAAGAGCACCAAAGCGCTGATTACCAGGATTGTCCGGCGCTGCGCATTTCGTTCTGCTGGTACAGAGCTGAAAGTGCGCGCAAGAAAAAAGCCGATCAAGAGGCCGCTTACCAATCCACCCAAATGAGCCATGTTGTCAATATGGCCCTGCAGTCCGAAAATCAGATTTAAAAACGAAAATCTAACTACATAACCGAGCAGGCGGCGGACAGCCTCTTTCTGCAGGTTGTGTTTGCCGAAGTATAAGGTTGTGATCAATACGCCAGCGATGCCAAAGATAGCGCCAGAAGCTCCGGCGCTCACGCGCATTGGATCCCAACTCAAACTCAAGAGCGAGGCTCCGATTCCGGTGAGAAGGTAAACGCCGAAGAGCGTCAGCGATCCTAATAGTTTTTCTGCCAGCCTCCTAGTGACAGCAAACACCACATATTTCCGGCAATATGAATAATTCCAAAGTGCAGGAACATTGACGTAATCAAACGCCAATACTGCCCATTGAGAGTGTAAGGTCCGTAGTCCCCGCCCCAGCGCAAGACCTGGTCGACGGCCGGATTTATCCAGTTAACGCCGGAAGCCAGCATGACGAGAAAAATGGCGATGTTGATGGCCATCAATGCGTAGGTTGCCAGCGGCGGTTGAGACACGGCGATGGTTTGGATTTGTGTTGGAAGGGCATTCACCGCCTCGGGCTTTGGAGGAGGTGAAAGATAAGAGCCGCAAGTTTTGCAATACGGCGAGGCTTCGCCAATTGAGAATGACGGTAATTCCGTGCCACACTGGGGGCAATTCGCCAAAATCAGCTCCTTAACTTTATTTTTTATTGTAATTTGCAGGTCTCTGCAAAGCTTCGCTAATCTTGTTAGAATTTTGTTGTGGAACCTTCTTTGCTGACCCGCGCCATCCAGAAGCGCCCCGATAAGTGCAAGTTTGAGGGACGTATCCTTTTTCTTACTGAAGACCCAGAGCTGATTCGCCGCCAGTTGGCCGGCGAGGACCTGCCGTGGGACACGAAGAACCCGCAGAACAATCCCAAGCTGCGCGATGACATCTCCACGGACGAGATCACGCCGGCGCATATCTGCTTCTTTTTCGACGAAAAACTGGGCGAGTGGCCTTACACCGGCCTGAAGTGCGGCAATGAAGTACCGATCAAGCGTGGTGACGTGAAGCAGGGCGGTTTTGTTGCCGCTGTGAGCGGGAAGCGCCGAGGCAAGGGATCGAGCCGGGAACAATCACCTTACGCTGAGCTGTGTGCCGGGATCAAGCTGGTGATTGCGGAAAATATTGAACGCATTTACAAGCAGAACTGCCAGAACCTCGGCGTGCTGACGTCCACCGATTTCAGCTTGATTGATAAAGTCCGCGCGGGCCAGGAAATTCCGTTGAGCAAATTTACCGAAGGCGAAGACGATATTACGCGCCAGGTAATTGAGTACGGCGGCTTGTTTCCATTCAACGTGGCGCGAATGCAAAAGAAAGTCTTCCTGCCGCCGATTACAACCGCGAAGCGGCCCATGACAATTGCGGAAAAGATTTTTGCCCGGCACATGCTTAATCCGCAGAACGAGCAGGGCGTAAGCTATGTGAAACCGGATGATTCTGGTTTTGCCCGCACTGATCTGCGTTTCAGCCATGAGTATGTAACGCCCATGTCTGCTATCTTTTTTGAGCACTTTGTGGGCAAGGACGCCAAGGTCAATGATCCTGCAACTATCCTGTTCTTCCGCGATCACCTGACTTTTCTTGACGAAGTAATTTCAGAAGAGAAGAAGAAGATGGGCTTGCTGGACCTGGCGGGCCAGCTTAAGTACAAGCAGGAAGATTTTGCGGCCAAACAGGGAATTAAACTTCATGGCGAGTTAAAAGACCGTAAAGGGTCTGAGGGAATCTGCCATTCGATTGTGGCGGAAATGTATGCCTTGCCGGGTCAGATGAATGTTGGATCAGATTCGCATACGCCGCACGTAGGTGCTGTGGGTTGTATCGCGTTTGGTATTGGGACCACTGACGTATTTAATTCCTGGATCACCAAAGACGTCCGTGTCAAAGTTCCGGAGTCAGTGAAAGTGATTGTTCGCGGCGGACGAAAGCCCAACGTTACCGCCAAAGATTACATCCTGCTTCTGCTCAGTATGGAGTACATCCGGAGCGGCAAGGCGCTGGCAAAAGTAATGGAGTTTTCCGGCGAAGCCATTGAAGCGCTTAGCGTGGACGAACGCGCCACCATGACGAATATGGCAGCGGAGATTGGCGGCTTCACTGGCATTGTTGCTCCGGACCAGAAAACCGTGGAGTTTCTGATGGAGCGTCGCGGCATATCACGAGCTGAGGCGAAAAAGTTCGGTGAAGGACTCTTTAGCGATCCAGACGCGCAGTATGCTCATGTGATTGAGTTGAATGCCGATGAGATTACACCGATGGTTGCCACGCCTGGCGATCCAGGCAACGGCAAATTTATCCGCGATTTGAATACGCCAGTGCCGGTGGAGATCGCTTACGGAGGAACCTGCACCGCAGGCAAAAACGCGGACATGGATATGTATGCGCAGGTGCTTGCGGAAGCATTGCAGCAAGGTAAGCGCATCGCGGATTCATGCAAGTTCTATATTCAATTTGGCTCGCAGGAAACACGTGAATATTGCGTGCGCAAAGGCTATCTTGAGATCTTCAAGCAAGCGGGCGCCATTGTGATTGAGCCAAGCTGCGGCGCCTGCATCAACGCGGGGCCGGGCGTCTCCACGCGACCTGACCAGGTTGTAATCAGCGCGCAGAACCGCAATTTCCCCGGACGCAGCGGCCCAGGGCTGATGTACCTGGCAAGCCCCTATACGGTTGCGGCGAGCGCGGTTGCAGGTTACATCGTGGAGTACACGCCGAGCGGCAAGGAAGCACTGCCTGCTGCAACAGGGCTGGAAAAGCAGGGACGTGAATAAGGCTCAGGTTTTTGATGCGACGCCCATCATCGCTACTTGAACATGGCCACTTAAATTTGA
>Ga0206965_10090_pt1 | contig 26668 bp, 15 predicted proteins | sample Alteio_BWOrgHeat_26_FD_152973 | JGI IMG/M metagenome (GOLD analysis project Ga0206965, IMG submission 152973) | Enriched cells from forest soil in Barre Woods Harvard Forest LTER site, Petersham, Massachusetts, United States -... | ecosystem: Environmental > Terrestrial > Soil > Temperate forest >...
ATGATCGTGGCGCCCGGTGCGTTTCATCAATCGCTGGTGATAATGGCTAATGGAAAAATGGCCTCACCGGTATCTGTCAGTTTTGCGCCCGGCAGGTATGATTTTTATCCTGACAGCTCTTTTAAAACCCGCTTTGATATTTCTAATACAAATGATACCCCTTTGGCCTCAAAAGCCATAGCGCTATATTTTGTTAATTCGAAATACGTGAAGTTGAATGCCCGTAAAGCTAAGATCGTTTTAAGGGGTAAAATGATAGAAACCTGTATAAATAAATGCGAAAACGTTAGTGTTAATGGTATTAGTTTCGATTATGAACGACCAACAGTGTCCGAGTTAAAAGTGATAAATGTGGGTGAGCATTACGCCGATCTGCAAGTTCACCGGGACTCAAAATATAGTATTAAAGATAGTGTTCTTACCTGGGAAGGGGAAGGCTGGCGTTATCAGCCGGGATGGTACTGGCAGGTGCTTGATCAGGAAACCGGCGACCTGTCACGCCAGAGCATGGATTTGAGTAAGGTAAAGTTTGCGGAGAAGGGTGGTATGTTAAGAGCATCTTTCGCACAAAATCCAGGCTTCACGGCGGGGTTGATTTATCAGAACCGCGACGTTACAAGGGACTGCGCAGGCATATTTATGCAGCGCAGCAAAAATATCTCTCTAAAAAATATCCGGATCTATTTTATGCATGGGATGGGCGTTGTAAGCCAGTTCTGCGAAAATATCAGCATTGATTCCCTTGTAGTAAAACCCGATGAAAAATCAGGGAGAACTTGTTCGGCATGGGCCGATATACTCCATTTTTCGGGTTGCAGGGGTATGATCGACATAAATAACTGCTTTCTTTCTGCCGCCAATGATGATGCCATAAATGTGCATGGAACGTATTTGAAAATCATTGAAAAATTATCCGCCAACCAAATTAAAGTGCGTTTTATGCACAACCAAACTTATGGTTTTGATGCATTTGAGCGGGGTGATAGTATCGATTTCATTCATTCGGCAAGCTTGCTCTCAGTTGGACATAATTTGATCACATCAGTAAAAAAACTAAATGATAAGGATGTCCTTTTAACCCTTCAAAAACCAGTTTCATCGGATAGTTTGACTGATGCTGTTGTTGAAAATATTTCATGGACACCCAAGGTTTGGATTCACAATACAACCATAACCAAAATTCCAACCAGGGGCATTTTAGTTACCACCCGCCGCAAGGCAATTATTGAAAACTGCACTTTTCAGCGGGTTCATTCCAATGGCGTATTAGTAGAGGATGATGCGGAAAGCTGGTATGAATCGGGTATGGTTAAAGATTTGACCATACGCAAAAACAATTTTGTTGAATGCGGCGAACCGGTTATTGGTATTCATCCCGAAAATAAAGTAAATCAGGGGTTTGTCCATCAGAACATTTCGATCCTTAACAATAAGTTTATCCTGAAAGATACCAGTGCAATGAGCGCACAAAGCGTGTCAAATATTTCATTTTCGGGGAACGAAATTAAAACGCGTGCAGTAGTTAATATCAATGAATTGATTGAATTGAAAGATTGCCAAAATGTTAAGCTATCGGACAATAAGATCTTGTCGAAATGGTAATATAATCGATAATAAATATCAAGCCCTTATAATTATCTGAATATCCAAAAAAGCACAGACATAATCAGTAAAAGTACAACCGACAAAACCTTGTAATTACCCAGGCCCGGCCACGCGGGGCTACGCAAGGGTTCCCATGGTGATTTCCAGAATAATTTTGCACTTTCTGCTGTATGTTGAACGGGGAAGATATAGGAGAGGGTTACCTGCATTACAAAACAGAAGCAAAACAGGTAAAAGGCCATCATCAAAAACGGAGTGCCACCAATAACGCTATTTGGATAGAACTTACTTATCGCAAATGCCACCACACCTACGCCAAATCCCACCCATAACGTATACTTTGCAGATATCGCCGAAGCCTTATCCCAAAATACCCCTAACAGAAATACACATGTAATTGGCGGCGCTAAATATGAAATAATGTCGTTCAGCCCATTAAAAATACTCTCGTAATTATTAAGCAAGGGCAGTAATGCCAATGACGCTATTAATGAAATACCTGCGGCAATTTTCCCTACGGTTATAAGGCTTTTGTCTTTAGCCTCCGGTTTATACCGCTTATAAATATCATAACTTACCAGGGTTGAAATAGAATTGAGCGCCCCCGAGATCTGGCTCATTAAACCTGACAGCAGCGCTGCTACCAATACACCAACCAAACCCGTTGGAATTAACTGGGTGATCATTAGGGTGTAAATTCCTTTACTGTTTACTACTTCTTTGCCGCCATGTATGGTTTTTAAAGCAGAGATATCCAAATGCCCGGTTTGAACAAGGGTGTAAGCAAACAGGCCTGGCATCACAAAAATAAAAACCGGCAGAATTTTTATAAACCCACAAAATAAAGGGCCTATGCGGGCATTATTTTCGTCTTTTGCACCCAATACGCGCTGCACAATGGTTTGATCGGCGCACCAGTACCAGATCCCGATAATCGGGTAGCCTAAAAAAACGGCGTACCAGGGCATATTGCTGGCGTCGCCCTTTGGCCTTAACATTGATAACTTGCTTAACTGCCCGGCATGCTGTAAAGTATTTACCATAGGCTGCCATCCGCCCATTTTATTATAAGCGACCACACTCATCACCAGTGCCCCGCACAAAAGCACTATGGTTTGGATAGATTCGGTTATTACAACGGCCGTTAATCCTCCGGCTATGGTATAAACAGTGGTTATTACAGCTATTATGATAACACTGGTATATAAATTAACCCCGAACAGTGTATGCAGTACTATACCACCTGCCAGCAATGAAAAGCCGATATGAATAATTACTGCGGACAATACCGATAAAATAGCCAGCCAGTCGCGGCTTGCGCGATCATAGCGTTTTTCTAAAAAGTCGGGCAGCGTTGACACGCCTGAACGGATATAGAAAGGGGCAAAAAAGAGCGCCAGCAATATTAATGTAAATGCCGCCATCCATTCAAAATCTCCATTAAGCAAACCTGTGTCAAACCCGCTTTGAGCAAGGCTAACCAGGTGCACACAGGAAATGTTGGTTGCAAATAATGCAAGGCCTATCACCGGCCAGCGCAGCTTTTTACCCGCCAGGAAGTACTCGCCCGCAGCATTATTATTGTTGCGTGTTTTGTACTTGTGACGCAGCCCTGTCCATAAGCCAATAACGAAGATCAGCAATATATAAAGTGCACTGATAATAAGATCGGGAGTACGTACCATTTTTGCGGGTAAAAACAATGTTTTGATCAGTTATTTAAAGCCACCAGATCGCAGCTGCTTCCGGGGTAATAGGGCGTTTTGTACACGCCATTTACAATTTGCACGGGGTAAGTAAAATGCTTTTGTAAATGCGGGATATGTTCTAAAAACAGCGCCTCGTGCCCCATCGAAATATGGTTAAATAAAACCAGGTGCTGATGCAATTGCCCCATGTCGCCCACATGCGGCACTACCGGTATCCCATATTTTTTGCATAGTAAACTTACCGTGATAAACTCGCTTACACCGCCCACCCTAACCGCATCAACCTGGATAAAGGATGCAGCGCCTGTTTGTAAATAATTTTTAAAAACTATCCGGTTTGGAACATGCTCGCCTAAAGCCAGTTTTAGCGGAGCAATGGCATCAGCAAGGGTTTTGTGAGCAAGCACATCATCCGGGTGAGTTGGTTCTTCTATCCAATAGGGATCAATGCTTTTTAAACGGTTACAGATGGCAATTGCCTGCGGCAGGTTCCATTGCTGGTTAGCATCAAGCATTACTTTCACGTTGCTGCCTGCCACTTCCCTTACAATTTCGGCTCTCCGGATATCCCTTTCAGGGTCTTCGGAACCCACCTTTAGCTTCATGGCTGTAAAGCCTTCCGCTACTGCCTTTTTACAGTTTTCGCGTACTTTTTCATCGGAGTAATTAAACCAGCCGATAGACGTGTCGTATCCCGGATAACCTGATTTCAATATACTTTCTCTTAGCAAACGTGTAGGATGTTGCGAATGCAGCATTTGAACTGCCTGTTCACTGGTTAATTCATCTTCAAGATACGAAAGATCGAGGGTAGCAACAATCTCTTCGGGCGACAGATCAATAAGCAGCTTCCACAACGGGACGCCTCTTTTTTTAGCCCAAAGATCATAACACGCGTTGGTTACAGAGGCAAGTGCCAGGTGCACCACACCCTTATGCGGGCCAAGCCACCTGAATTGCTGGTCGTTGGAAAGCTGTTTAAACAATGCGCCAAAATTGGCCATGGTTTCTTCAATATCTTTGCCGGTTAATTTACTGGCATAATAGTGGGCGGCCTTGCAAACCAGGTCGTTGCCTTCCCCTAAGGTAAACGCAAAACCAACGCCCGTTAAACCACTGTCGTCAATTAAACTGGTTACCGCATATGAATATACCGGATCGCGGTGAATAGCATCACTGCCGGCACTTCCATCGAGCGCGTAACGCATATCATCAACTTTAATACGTTTTATCATGTTTATATCTGGTTTTTCTGAATTTGCTGATTAATAAGCCTGCGGTAACCCAACTCTGCTCCGCCGGTTACAGGAAGTATGCAACCTGTAATAAACCTGGCCTGGTCTGATACCAGGAACAAGCATGCATCAGCCACCACATCCCCTTCGGGGCAATAGCCAAGCGCATGTATGTCGTCCAGGTAATTTTCAATAATGGAGGTGTCCGGCTGCTGTTTGCTCCAGGTGCGCAACATAGGGGTCCAGACGCCTGCGGGCGCAACCGCGTTTACCCTTATGCCATATGGTGCATAGTCAAGCGCCATTGATTTTGTTAATGCATTTACGGCTCCTTTGGTAGCGCTATACGCTGCATGGATCTCCTGCCCGATATCACCTACCAAGCTGCTTGTATTCAGGATGTTTCCCTTTGTTCGTTTCAATTCATCAATACCGAACCTTATGGTGTAATAAATACCTTTTACATTTACATCAAAAAGTCTGTTCCATTCATCTTCAGTGGTATCATGTGCCGCTTTTGAAGGGTTGGCTATACCGGCATTATTATGGATCACATCGATTTTGCCGAATCTTTTTACGGTGTCAGTGATTGCATTTTTAATATCGTTTGCCAGTGATACATCCGCCCGGATAAAAATAATATCATCCCCTCCAAGCTTTGTGGTCGCCTGATGAATACTTTCTTCTGAATCGGATATTATACTGAGTATAGCGCCCGCACTGCGATACAATTTGGCACACTCAAAGCCTATACCTTCGGTACCACCGGTCAAAAAAATCACCTTGTCTTTTAATAGCATATCCTTTTAGCTACGAAATCCCTGTCAAATATTTACGGGGTTTAAAAGCCGGGGACTTACAGTCCGGCTGTCGTTAATAATAGTTTATATTGGTATTTATATAAACTCAAAAGTAACGGTGTGTAAACAATGTTATAATAGGCAAAACGTTTATTTTAATGGACAATTCGATTTTTAATGGAATAAATGCTTTTTATCGGTAAAAATGGAATCGACTATTTATAAGCAGAATAAGGGATTGGTTTTATTAATTGTTTTATTTAACATCGCAAATTATATTATAAACCGGTTTTTAATGGAATATTCCACTAAAAAGCAACAATATCTATTTGATGAGCAACAGCTTTAAAAGACGTGATGGTTTTGAGGGAGAAAAGCTGATCGGTATTCCTCAAAAAGTATGGAGAGACGCAAAAGAACGAGACCCTGTACTTTTCCCACTGTATATAACTCACATTGGTTATTTCCCAAAAGCTTCTTTTCACTACCGGGAACGAAGAAAAGGCTGCGAAGATAATATCCTTATCTATTGCCTGCAGGGTAAAGGCCATTATATTTTAGATGATAAACGGTTTGAAGTACATTCAAATCAATTTATACTATTGCCAGCAACAGATCGGTACATGCGCTATTGGGCCGATGAAACAGACCCCTGGACCATATACTGGGTGCATTTTACGGGGAACGGAATTGATAGTTTTAACAGATCTCTCAACATAAACATTGCCCGGGGGCCGGTAAACATACCGGTTAATGAAAAAGCGGTAGAAATATGGCAGAATATCTACCAGACGCTGGAAATGGGCTATAGCGTTGAAAACCTTTGCAGCGCCTGTTTTTGCCTGTATCATATGATCGCCACTTTTTTATTCCCGGAGCGCCATATTACCACAGAAAAAAATGAACAAGGTGATATTATCACCCAAACAATACTTAACATGCGCAATAATTTAGGTAGAAAGCTGACCGTTGAGGATATGGCAGTTTTGCATAAATTATCTGTATCCCACTTTTCCAACATCTTTCGTAAATCAACAGGCATGCCTCCGATTGATTATTTTATTCACTTAAAAATGCAAAAGGCTTGTCAGTTACTATATGCTGATGGCGTAAAGATAAAAGCTGTAGCTTCAGACCTTGGATATGACGATCCCTATTATTTTTCGAGGATCTTTAAAAAATATATCGGTACTTCGCCTGAGCTGTACCGGATAACAGCGAAAAACACGGGATAAAAAACAAGGTACTAACGGTTAATATATTCGGAATTCCTCTATGGGGAATTTATTATTTTCCACGTTTCATATACCAGCATTGATCACTTGTATTTATCGAATTGATAGTTAGTTGTTTAACTGCAAAGCGCAGGGGGTAACCGCCAAAAAGTTCGCAAGCACAGAAGCACTTGCGAACTTTTTTATTTTATTATAGTATTTAATTCAAGGCCATCAGCATTAAAGGGATAGCAAGCGAAATTACACCTTGTTATCATGCCCGATTAGCTAAACCAACCCGTTTAACAGGAGGATCCTTTATAGCCCCACTAAAGCATAAGGCACTCTTACTGCTTTTATCTGGTAAAAGTTGGGGTCCTGGTTATTATTAAAACAAGTGTTTGTTGAGCAACTTCCCCCTGCCGCATTGTAATTTAGGCAATAAGTCACCAGTAATTCGTTGAGGCCGTTTACAAACTCGCCATGTATAATGGGCGTGTAATACCTTGCAAGGTGACCGTTATAAGTATCAGCAATAGTATAAACCAATTTCGGCGTTGTAAACGGACCGAAGGGGCTTGTAGCGGTTGATAAATAGATGCCGTGACTTGATGGGTCGCAGAAATAACCCAGGTCCGTCTGCATCATCACATACTTTCCGTTTACGTAAGAAATATCGCAATTTGCCTGTGTGGTGGTACCGCTGCCAATGGTTAACGCACCCGAGGCTGTGCTTGTTGTATCAGGGGTGCTGGCCCAGCTGTGTCCTCTCCAAAATGACCAGGCCGTTGGGTTATTGGTAGGGTATCGTGCTAAAAATATATCGGCGGTATTAAAATAAACGCTTTCGGCGCCGTAAACATACACGGTATCACCTGCCGTTTTCTTGATCATCCCGACTGAATAGGTTATTTTAGTTTGGCCAGACATGCCGCCAGGGGTTAACCTCGTGGCGGATCCCCAGGTGGTGCTACCGGCTGTTTCGGCTATATTGTATAATACCTGGTTTGCCGGAGTTGAGCCGTTTGCTGATTCATAGTTAAACAAATAAACGTTACCCCCTATTTCAACACCGCTGCCGGGCCAGCTATAGGTAGAGTTATGCGCACCGGGGCTTTTTATAATTTCAAGCTCGTTTACGCCCGTGCCGGCATTGCTGGTGGTGGTAATGTTGGGTGCGGAGCTTGATGTCCAGTTGGTTGTTGAAGGCTGTAAAAATCCCGAATTGTGATAGGAGAAAACCTGGCAATAAAGCTGGCCGTTACTTTGCAGCTGGCTGGAGGCGTAGGCATCCTCGGTGATCCACAAAACTTTACCGTTGTTGGTACTGTAGGTAAGCGGGATGCTGTTACCCTGATCAAAAGCCACGGTGGTATTGGCCACGTTGCCCCTGTGAAAAAAGCCAACAACCACATCATCGCGATAAGCTTCGTTAGTTATGCTGGTTAAACTCCAGTCCTGCGCGGTGGTACCGGCAGCTGTTTCTTCGGTAATCGGTGCACCATCGGCAGTAGCGTTGCCATGATCAGTAAGCACCAAACCGTTTGCATTTTTGATTACATAATACGTTTGCCCGCTCACTAATTGCAGGTACCATATTTGCGAAGGGAAGCCATTGGTATGATCATCCCATAACTGTGTACCCGATGTGCCGTTTGGCGCTTCGAGGAACATGCCCGTTTCTACGTTCATTATTTTAAACGGCGTTGTGTTGGTAATGGCGCCGGTTCCTTGCTGGATCAGGTACCATTTTTGATTAGCTGATATGCCAACACCAAGATTAAGGTTGGTGTATTGCTGCACATTGGCCGGATTGCTTTGGTTTTTAAGCAGTGTAGAATCGCCCCTTACTTCCAATACCTTACTGCTAAATACGTTGGTAATGCTAAAGCAGGCATAAGCCGAAGGTGTACTGCTTAACCCCCTGTAGCTGGCTGGAATTGCCGCATTGGCCGGCGTTTTTAGCGCTTGGTTTTTTTTGCAGCCATGTAAGGCCACACAAAAACTAATTGCACAGCTTATGGCTATGCAGCTGTTTAATAACTGTCTTTTCATGATGATTTGGATTTATTGATTTATGGTTATGAATTGGTTGGATAAAAGTAAATTTATAAATCGATTTAGCAAAATAAATTTTTTACTAAAAGTGTCAATAGAGCTTGCTAAACCGATTTATTTGACTTTCCTTTGCTAAATCAATTTAGCCATGGTTTTTTTTTCTACTTTCAAGTATCATTTGTTCCTTCTGTTTACGGCCGTATTTATTACGGGGGGACCAGCCGCAGCCCAGCAGGTTGCACCATTTAAAAACGGGGACCGGGTTGTATTTATGGGCAACAGCATAACCGATGGCGGCCATTATCATTCGTATATCTGGTTATATTATATGACGCATTTCCCCAGCATGAGGATAAGTGTTGTAAATGCCGGAATTGGCGGGGATGTTTGCAAACAAATGCTGGAGCGCCTGGACGACGAAGTGTTTTCAAAGAAACCTACCGTCATGACATTTACTTTTGGTATGAATGATACAGGGTATCAGTATTACGCGCCCGAAAAAGCCGACTCAGCTTATAATGCAAAAGTAGGGGAGTCGTTAAAATATTTTAAATTGGTTGAAGCCGAATTGAACAAACATCCGGAGGTGAAAAAGATAATGCTGGCATCTCCGCCGTATGATGAAACCTCGAAGATAAAATTTGCGCCTTTTGTAAAAAAGAACGCGGCTATATTACGAATAGTGGACGAACAGCAAAAAGCCGCAAAACGCAATAACTGGGGTTTTATTGATTTCAACACCCCAATGCTCCTGATCAACCAGCGCGGGCAGCTAAAAGACAGCACATTTACCATGGAAGCGCCCGACCGGATCCACCCGAGCAACGACGGGCAAATGGTAATGGCTTATACTTTTTTGAATGCCCAGGGCCTTGCCGGTAGTAAGGTGGCGGATATGTCCATCAACGCTAAAAATAAAAAGATTGAGAAGGCTGAAAACTGTGGTTTGTCGAATTTACTTGTAAGCGGCGATCATGTTTCGTTTGATTATCTCGCAAATTCATTGCCATACCCGCTGGATTCAATCCCCGGCGGATTTGGTAAGCCGGCCCGGTCGCAGTTGGAAGCATTAAAATTGATCCCCTTTACAGATGAATATAACCAGGAAATATTAGCTATTAAGCAGCTAAAAAGTACATCAACCTACCAGCTTAAAATTGATGATACGTTTATAGGTGAATGGACCGGGGCTGATCTTGAAAAAGGCATAAACCTGGCCTTGATCAACGCAACGCCCGAATACCAGCAGGCGCTTGCTATCATGCACCTGAACGAGGAAAGATGGACCATTGAGCGGAGGCTGCGCGAATATTACTGGATACAGTATTCGATTTTAAAACCAAAAGGCTTATTGTTTAATGATGGTGAGTCAACTATCGACTCCCTTCAGAAATACGCAAAGAAGGATTTCTTTGTGGCCGTTACCATCCCAACTTATCAAAAGGCGCGGTTTAAAATAGTACGCGATGCCTGGCAAAAAGAAATGGATTTGCTCACCGACGAGATCTACCAGGTTAATAAACCTAAGTCACACCATTTTGAAATTACCTTATCAAAATAAAAATGTTATCTGTCAGGTCAAAAAAAATCAGATTTAGCAGCTTTTGGGTCGTTTTATTGGCCCTATTCTCTTTAAATAAAGCTGAAGCGCAAACGGCCTGGTATATTGATGGTTACCATGGAGGGACTTACGGTGGGTATCCCGAATTCTACACCCGATTCCTGGTGGATATGCTCAATGAAAATCCCGGCTGGAGAATTAACCTGGAGATAGAGCCTGAAACATGGGACAAGGTTCAAAAGAACGATCCTGAAGCGTACGCCCAATTTAAAGCACTGGCTGCCGATCAATCTGCCGGCGGACGAATTGAATTCATTAATCCCGCTTACGCGCAAAGCTATTTATATAATATATCCGGCGAAAGCATTATCCGGCAGTTTAGCTACGGAATGCGCAAGATAAGGGAGCATTTCCCCGGTGCGTCGTTTATAACCTATTCATCCGAAGAACCATGTTTCACCAGCGCATTGCCACAAATATTAACGTCTTTTGGGTTTAAATTCGCATCGCTTAAAAACCCCAACACCTGTTTCGGCGGCTATGCTGCAGCACATGGGGGCGAATTGGTGAACTGGATTGGTCCTGACGGAACAGGAATTACAACGGCGCCCAGGTACGCCATCGAAAAACTTTCAACCAAGTCAACCTGGCAAACCATAGGTTGGGAAAATTCACCCAAGTACATTAATGCAGCCTACGCAGCCGGGATAAAACACCCAATAGGCATGACCATACAGGATGCGGGCTGGAAAGGCGGCCCATTTATGGGTACGGGGCTTCGGTTCGGTATAAAAACTATTTACACCACGTGGCGTAATTATTTTGAAAATGTAAGCGCCGGGGATAGTGCGTCGGCATGGAAGCCTACCCAGGAGGATATGCTGGTAAACCTGGTTTGGGGATCGCAAGTGACGCAAAAAATTGCGCAGGAAGTAAGGGTTGCTGAAAATAAGATCATTACTGCTGAAAAAATGGCATCACTTGCCAAAGTTTATGGCGATCAACCATACCCAACAGTGGCGCTCGATTCCGCGTGGCGAACACTTTTGTTATCGCAGCATCACGACTGCTGGATAGTGCCTTACAATGGAAAACCGGGCGCAACCTGGGCTGATAAGGTGTTGGACTGGACTAATTACACCGATAATAAATGCGACAGTATTATAAAGTCATCCTCCATAAACCAATCAGGCTTAAATAATGAAGGAGGTACTTACGTCAGGGTTTATAATACAGTGGCTGCTAAACGAAATGAATTGGTGTCTGTTGTCATCCCGTCAGAACTTGCGAATAAGCCAATCAATGTGGTTGACAGCAAGGGTGAAATAATCGCCAGTCAAACATTTGATGATACCACCGACGCTTCAAAAAAAATAATTTTTAACGCGTCGGCACCGTCGATTGGGTATAATACCTATCATTTACAAGCTGGCGCGAGCGCCATGTTTAAAGGCGCGACAGTAAAAAAACTGGCAGATGGTAAATACAAGATTGAAACAGACCTGTATGCCATTTTGATAGATCCTGCCAAAGGCGGTGTAATAAAAAGCCTGATCGCTAAAAAGTTAAATAATAAGGAGTTTGTAGATAAAGGCAACCCAAGGGGCTTTAATGAACTGCGCGGTAATTTTTATAAGGATGGGGGCTTTAAATCGAGTGAAGATCATCCGGCACAGGTACAGGTTTTAGCAAATGGCCCCTTGCAAATAGAAATCTCCATAAAAGGGACTATTGATAATTATCCTTTCACTCAATATCTGACCGTAGGCCAAAGCCAGCAAAGAATTGACCTGAAAGTGCATATAGATTGGAAAGGTAATCCTGGTATTGGCGAGGAAACGCTTCCCGGAACGTATAAATGGCAAAATCCGAAGAAAGCTTTTTATGACGACAGGTATAAACTGCTGGCGTTATTTCCGCTGAATTTAAAGGGGCAGAAAGTTTATAAAAACGCGCCTTTTGATGTAACAGAAAGCCGTCTGTCCAATACCTTTTATAACAGCTGGGATAGCATAAAAAATAACGTGATACTTAATTGGGTTGATGTTACTGATCAGCAGGACAAATATGGTTTGGCCTTGTTTACCGATCATACTACCAGCTATGCACATGGTACAGACTTCCCGTTAGGGCTGGATGTTCAATACTCGGGGATGGGATTATGGGGACGGGATTATAAAATTGACGGGCCAACTACCATCAATTATTCGATTTTGCCTCATGAGGGCAAATGGGATAAAAGCCATATCTGGACCGCGGGGACAGACTGTGCAGAGCCATTGATAACCGCCGTTTCCAGTGCAAAATCTACACAAAAAAATGCATCAGGTTCATTCATCACCATTGACAAACCCGGATTCGAGATCAGTTCGATGACTTGCGATAAAGATACCTTGTTGATAAGGATATTTAACGCAGAAGGTGACGCATTACCCCGGAAAATTACTTTCAACGGTAAAATTACAAGGGTGCGGCTGGTCGAATTGAACGGGATGTTGAAAGGTGATCTCAGGATGGTAGAAACAGGCGGCCAAAATACTGTTATAAATCTGGCTATGCCGAGGTATGGTATCCGGACTTTAAAATTAACGGGTGTACAAGTGTCAAAATATTAAAGAGAACGAAAGATTTAAATTTTCAATTAATTTAATACAAATTTGCTAAATCGTTTTTTTTATCTAATTTGGCCTATAATTTATAACCTGATTGCTTAGCCAATTGTATTCCTGGTCGTTTAAGCCATAGTGGCAATAAAAGCTACGCGCAACTTTAAAAAGTATTTAACTAAATGAACGTAAAGTTATTTGTTCCCTTCATCCTCGTATGGCTGCTGATTGGCAGCGCAAAAGCACAAACACCTGCGGATGATGTAAACCCTTTTATCGGCGCCAGCACCAGTGCCGCCGATGCCGGCGTTTATCATGGCCTTGGCAAAACTTTCCCCGGGGCTGCGACACCTTACGGAATGGTACAGCTTAGTCCAAACACCATTACCGGTGGCGACAATGGCTCGGGCTACAGTTACGAGCATACAAGTATTGAAGGATTTGCCTTTACGCAGATGAGCGGGGTGGGATGGTACGGCGACCTTGGTAACTTTTTGGTGATGCCAACTACAGGGAAGCTAAAAACTTCCGCAGGCAGTCTGCAGCATCCCGAAGAGGGTTACCGGTCGCGTTATGCAAAAGATAGCGAAAAAGCAAAAGCCGGGTATTATTCCGTCTATCTAAGCGACTATAAAGTGAAAGCCGAAGCAACCGCCGCGCCACATAGTGGCATGTTGAGGTTTACTTTCGCACAAAATAAGCAAGCCCGCATCCAGATTGACCTGGCCCGCAGGGTTGGCGGCACATCAACCTTACAATACGTAAAAGTGGTGAATGACCACACCATTGAAGGCTGGATGAAGTGTACACCTGAAGGGGGAGGATGGGGCGACGGTGCTGGCCACGCAGAATACACCGTATATTTTTATGCTGAATTCAGCAAGCCGTTAAAAAACTTTGGCGTATGGAGCGCCGATATCCCGGACGGCTGGAGCCGGAAACGGGAAGATGTGGAAAGCGCAAAGTATCAGCAGCAGATAGCAAATGCAACCATACTAAAGGGTGTGAAAGAAAAAGAAGGCAAGCACTTGGGCTTTTATACGGAGTTTGCCGCTAAAGATAATGAGCAGGTATTGTTAAAATCGGGTATTTCGTTCGTCAGCATGAGCGGCGCTAAAAATAATCTCGAATTGGAAATACCTGGATGGGGTTTTGATGCGGTTCACCAGCAGGCCCGGAGTTTGTGGAATAGGGCATTATCTAAAATAAACATACAGGGCGGTACGCCAGAGGAGCGCATCGTTTTTTATACCGCGCTGTATCATACCATGATCGACCCGCGGATCATCAGTGATATAGACGGCCATTATCCTGGGGGCGACGGGAAGGCGCATTTTGCCGCCGACTTTAACAAGCGTACGATATTCAGCGGCTGGGATGTTTTCAGGAGCCAGATGCCTTTGCAAACCATTATCAACCCTTCACTGGTCAACGACCTGATCAACTCGCTGGTAACGCTTGCTCATGAAAAGAAAAAAGATTACCTGGAACGCTGGGAAATGATGAACGCTTACAGCGGATGTATGATCGGCAATCCGGCGGTATCGGTTATAGCTGATGCTTATGCCAAAGGCATTCGCAATTATGATGCAGACCTGGCTTATCGCCTTTGCATCAACTCAGTTAATCAATTTGGCAATGGTGAAAAAGGGTATACGCCGGAGCCATTAAGCATCTCGTACACGCTGGAGTATGCGTATGCAGATTGGTGTGCCTCGCAGTTCGCAAAGGATCTTCATAAGCCAGCGGACCAAAAGAAATATGCTGCGCGGAGCGAAGACTACAAAAATATTTTTGATAAAGATAAAGGCTGGTTCAGGCCGAAGGACAAGGATGGCAACTGGCTGCCATGGCCTGATTCGGGTAGAATTCAGCAATGGTACGGCACCATCGAGAGCAACCCTTACCAGCAGGGATGGTTTGTACCGCAGGATGTGGACGGTATGGTTAAATTGATGGGTGGAAGGGAAAAGGTTATTGCCGACCTGGATAACCTGTTTGAAAAAACCCCCGAAAACATGATGTGGAACGATTATTTTAACCAGGCCAACGAACCGGTGCACCATGTGCCGTTTTTATATAACCGTATTGGCGCACCATGGCTTACCCAAAAGTGGAGCCGGGCCACTTGCCGCCGGGCGTATAAAAATTCGGTGGAAGGATTGGTGGGTAACGAAGATGTCGGGCAGATGTCTGCCTGGTATGTGTTGGCAGCAAGCGGCTTGCACCCGGTTTGCCCCGGAGATACCCGGCAGGAGATCACCAGCCCGGTATTTAACAAAATTACCCTCAAGCTCGATCCGAAATACGCCACAGGAAAAACGTTTACCATCCTGGCGCAAAATAATTCTGCCACCAATATTTACATCCAAAGTGCAAAACTAAACGGCAAGCCTTATGACAAATGCCATATTGACTATAAGGACATTGCCAGAGGCGGAATACTTGAATTAACCATGGGAGACACACCAAATAAAAACTGGGGAATAAACTGAAAATGAAAAAAATATTTACCATCCTGCTCGGCACTTTTATTATTTTAACAAACGTTTATGCACAAAAGATAGCGCCTTTTAAAGCCGGCGACAGGGTTGCGTTTGTTGGGAACAGCATCACCGATGGCGGTCATTACCATTCGTATATCTGGCTGTATTATATGACGCATTTTCCGAATATGCGCATTACCTGTTTCAATGCCGGCATTGGCGGGGATGCTGTCGACCAGATCTACAACCGTTTTGATGACGATGTTTTCGGAAAAAAGCCTAATATTTTAACCCTTACCTGGGGAATGAATGACTGCGGTTACTTTGAATGGTTTCGCCCCGATGCACAGGCCTTTATGGATAAGCGGATTGAAGGATCTTTCAAGTATTACGGTATGCTGGAAGATAAATTGAAGGGCAGGCCGGATATCAAAAAGATCATTATCCTGGGTTCGCCCTACGACGAAACAACAAAAAGCAATCCTAAAAATCTCTACCCCAAAAAAAGCATCGCGTTCGCCAAGATCATCGATTTCCAGGCGGCCTCTGCAAAGAAAAATAGCTGGGAGATGGTTGATTTCTTTCACCCGATGCTGGCTATAGAGCAACGTGAGCAGGCGAAAGACTCCTTATTCAGCTTAGCGCCGGGTGATCGTGTACACCCCGATAATGACGGACACCTTGTGATGGCTTATTTATTTTTAAAAGCACAAGGCCTTGATAATAAGCCTGTGGCGGATATTAGCCTTGATGCTTCAAACAAAAGATTGCTAAAGGCTGCTAACTGCAAGATCTCCGGCATAGCGGTTAGTGCAGATTCATTAGCATTTAGTTACCTGGCAAATTCACTGCCATATCCGCTGGATACTATTCCGCGTGGCTGGGGTAATCGTAAAAAGCAATCCGAAGCGTTAAAATTAGTGCCTTTTACCAATGGTTTTAACCAGGAAACATTAACCGTGAAGGGCCTCAAAAGCGGCAACTACAACTTATTGATAGATGGCGAACTGATGGGTAATTGGAGCAGCCAGCAATTTGCCGATGGCGTAAACATGGCCGAGATCACCAATACCCCGCAGTACCAGCAGGCGATTCAAATAAGGGAGTTGAATGAAGAACGCTGGGATATTGAGCGGCGGATAAGAATGTATATCTGGATGGAGTACGACTTCCTGAAAGGGAAAAATATGCTTTATAAAGACAATAATGCCGCTATGGACTCTGTAAAAAAATATGCGTTGAAAGACATTTTCGTAAACGGGAACAAGGATAATTACGCCCGGGCCAGGTATAAAAGCCTGCGGGACGCCTGGCAAAAAGAAATGAACGTGTTAACGGACGAAATATACGCCATCAACAAGCCTCAAACGCACCATATTACTATAGCAGCTGTAAAATAAAAACTGAAAAATATTGACGAAATGATCACTTCTAAAAGAATCCTTACCCTATCGCTCATTTTTTTAACAGCCACTTTACTAAAGGTTCAGGCTGCTACGGTAGATACTGTATTGACGCATAGTGCAGCGATGAATAAAGATATTAAGGCTGTAGTTATTAAGCCGGATGATTATTCAGCCGCAAAAAAGTTCCCGGTTTTATATTTATTGCATGGGTTTAGCGGCAATTATTCTGATTGGATTTTAAAGGTCCCGTCGGTTAAAAATTTGTCCGACAGGTACAATATGGTGATCGTTTGTCCGGATGGCGGTTTTTCGAGTTGGTATTTTGACAGCCCTGTAAATAAGGAATGGCAATATGAAACTTATATTTCAAAAGAATTGATCAATTATATTGATAGTCACTATTCAACCATTACGGATAGGTCTGGCCGGGCAATCACCGGGTTGAGTATGGGTGGCCACGGCGCATTTTACCTGGCCTTTAAACATCTGGACCTTTTTGGCGCTGCCGGGAGCATGAGTGGAGGAGTTGACCTGCGACCCTTCCCGGACAGCTTTGGTATTGAACAGGTTTTGGGAAAGTACAGCGAGTTTCCGCAGCGTTGGGAGCAAAACAGCGTCATCAATATGGTTTATTTGTTGAAGCCAACCTCACTTGCCATTACATTTGATTGCGGCTCATCCGATTTTTTATTTGAAGCCAATAAAGCTTTGCACGAAAAGCTGCTGGAACGCAATATTCCACATGATTTTACGGTAAGGCCGGGAGCGCATAGCTGGGATTATTGGGGAAATTCCATTAACTACCAGGCGCTTTTTTTTAGCCGGTTTTTTAATAACGAAAAATAAGTGATTGTGTGAAATTATACGATAATAAATACTTAAAAAATATTTTAAAAAAAATTTGCTAAATCGTTTTTATAATGTAATTTAGCATACAGAATTTTGATATTCTAAAAACAGAACCAATTATAACGTAACCGCAAATTTTAATCCAGATTAAATTTTGTTTTTTTTTAAGTCTTGCTAAAACGATTTTTTGAAAATGAAAATACGACGGTTTTATTCGTTTTCGGCAGGAAATTGATCATCGGGATAAACTATTTGATATGAAGAAAATTTACTTTCAAACTTTTGCTTTTTCCTCTGTTGTTACGCTGCTCTTTTTGATGGCATCATGCAAAAAAGGAGGTTTTTTGGCCCCGACAACAACAAGCAACCTTACGCAAGCCACTGTTTTTGCTGACAGCGCAAATACGGTTGCCTTCCTGTCTAACATTTATACCAGTATCGGCTTTAGTACCAATGCCACCAGGTTTGGAAATGGGGGGTTAGATGCCGCATCAGATGAGGGTGAAGTTGGCAATGCCAATATTTCTGTTGCGACCGATTGGGCAACGGGCACCATCAATGCCGGCATCGTAACTGACGATGCGTTTAATACCTGCTACACTAATATACGAGCAGTAAACCAGTTGTTGAAGAATTTGCCAAATGTACCCGTAAAGCCATTTACAAAAACGCAAATGAAGGCAGAGGCGCGCTTTTTAAGGGCCTGGTATTACTTTATGCTTGTGGAGCATTATGGCGGGGTGCCGCTTGTTGGTGATACCCTTTACTCTTATACCGATCATATCCCGGTTGCAAGGAACACATTTTCTGATTGTGTAAATTATATCGTATCTGAATGCAACGCCGCCGCAGCATCATTACCCAATGCCCAAACTGGTTTAAACTATGGGAGGGCTTCAAAGGGAGCGTGCCTGGCTTTAATATCACGGGTATTATTATACGCGGCGAGCCCTTTTTACAACGGTACAACGCAGGCTACAGGGACAATGGCGTCAATTGTGGGTTATCCCACTGCCGACCCGACCCGTTGGAAACTGGCCGAGGACGCCGCCACCGCCGTTATCGGATTACAGAGTTATAGCTTGAATGTTGATAATTCTACCGCTCCTGGCTATGGTTTTCAAAGTCTTTTTCCAATGAGGCCCAATAACGAATATATTTTCCAGTTAATGCGCCCCAACGGTAACGATGACCTGGAGAATGTGTGGGACCCGCCGTCAAGATCGGGCGGTGGCGGCGCATATCCTTACCAGGAACTGGTTGACGCTTTCCCGATGAGCAATGGAAAGGCAATCACCGACCCCACTTCAAATTACGACCCCAATAACCCGTATGCCAATCGCGATCCGCGGTTGAATTACACAGTTAATCACGATCAATCGATACTTGCCATCAGGCTGGCCACAGGGTTTTCCCCCATCAATGTGTACCTGGGTGTATACAATGGGGTGCCATCTGGCAGTGATGCGGTTTATACCGGGACACCTACTGGTTACTATGTTAATAAAATGCTGGACCCTAATGCGGTATCAACAGATCTTACACACCGTACTAATCGTTGCCTGCCACTTATCCGCTATGCAGAGATCCTTTTAAACTATGCGGAAGCGGCTAACGAAAATGAAGGCCCAACCGCACTCGTTTATTCAGCAATTGAATCTATCCGTATGCGGGCCGGTTTAAGTCCGTATCAATTGCCAACAGGGCTTTCACAGGCGCAAATGCGGTTGGAGATACAAAATGAACGGCGCATAGAGCTGGCATTTGAAGGGCACCGCTTTTGGGATGTGCGCCGCTGGATGATTGCAGACACCGCAGAAAACCAGGAAATGACCGGGATGGAAGTAGACCGGAACGGAACGCAGGTTGCCTATAAACGGTTTAACGTGCGCAAGCATAATTTCCGTAAGGCGATGTATTTATGGCCTTTGCCACAGGCCGAAGTGGCGAAATCAACCCAGCTGGTACAAAATCCCGGATATTAATGAATTAGCAGGACTGAATGAATAGCTTAAAAATATTTAACATGAAACGATTTTACAAATTTAACAGCTCCGTTCGTTTATTGGTCATCTTTGCCTTGCTTGGCTGGACATCCTGTAAAGTTGAGAGCCTGAAGCCTCCGGCCGAAGCGACCAAAGATGTCTCCGGAAACTGGGTAGTGATAGCCGCTACACGTAATGGTACGGATTTAACCAGTATTGTAGATTTCTCCCAGTTTAAATTAAGTTTTAGCCAGGGAAAATATACGCTGATCAATAAACTGCCTTTTTTAGTAAGCCAAAACGGAACTTATTCGCTGGATGATCCTCAATATCCATTTCAAATAAGTTTTACACCAACCGGCAGTAAAGCAGTGTCAACAGCATTTACTTATCCTATCGTAAACGGCGTGCGGCAGTTAACACTAACTTTTAGTCCGGGCTGCCCCAACAATACCTATGTGTACACATTTCAAAAAGCTAATTGATAAGGCATAAAAAATAGAATATGAGATCATATTTACATATCAAAATAAAAGGGAAAATGCTATGGAGCTTTTGTGCAATACTCATTTTGGGCATTGTGATCACCTGCTGCAGCATCACCGTATTCACCATAAACCAGCCCGATACGGCAACAGTTGGGTCAACGGTACCTATAAGTGTAAACTTCACCTATCACAACATTTACGCAAGCAGTACTGAAAACCTGGTTTTCGGGTTCCTGGTGCCAAAAGGCTGGGCCACTGCTCAAAATTGCAAAATTACCTATACAAGTACCGTAGGCAACGGCAGCATGGTTTTAATGCCTTCTACGGTAACCGAGCCCCAAAGTAATGGTTTGTCGTGGCCGGCAGCCTTGCTTAAAAAATTTGGTATTGGTGGTAATCTCGTTAATGATATGGAGTGGGTTGTTTATCAATCTGACGTTGGTTATCCGTTAAGCAACGGGGAAGAAATATCCGCTATACTTAACATCAGCCTTAAAGTAGGCGCCGATAACAATAATACACTTTGCAAACTCGGCTATGTAATAGCTGAATCGGCAGATGGTTTGCGCCCGATTGACGGTTCCCTTGACAACAACGGCGCTAAATATGAGTACTATGCCGAACAGATAACCCCTTGTTTTATGCTTACCGGCGGTAGCGGTGATGTTGTTGACTTTTGCAATCCGCAGCTTACCAGTGTTGATCCGCCAAAGTCTCTCGACAATGATTTTATCACACTCACATTTGATGGCACCGTAACAAACACGGCGCTGCCAAGTGGTTCGGCGGTTTATTTGTGTGCTACGGCTAATACCAGTGATGGGAAAACTTACACAGTTTGCGATCAGTCGGCAAAAACACAATTTATACAAACGGCTGCCGGCAGTAACAAATACAAAATCACGATATGGCCCCGATCGTACTTTGGGATATCCGACGCGCAAACGATAGTAAATATGAACTATTTCGTGACGGATGTAACCGGCAATATCAAAGTGGGTTATGGTAATACGGCAAGCCCCTTTACGTACACCTTTAAATGTAACTAATTATAAGTAAAGAAGAGTTGAAACGGGACAGTAAATCTTCCGGACTTCTCTTCAAAATAAAAAGTAAATATTTCCCTGTTTTTCACACAAGGTTAGGTGTGCTACGCAGTGTAAAAAATAGATGTTTTCAATTTTCGCCAACAAAAATATAGAAACTATGGCCTATTGCTACTTAAAAAAATGCTTTACAGGATTCATCATACTGACGTTCTTTTTGGTGAAGTCGAGTTTTGCCATTATGCAGGATACTACTGCTAAATCGGTTAACCATGTCCCGGGGATGGTAACAGGTATAGTGATTGACGAAGAAAACCGCCCTGTTAAGGGTGCTGAAGTATCAGTTAAAGGTACAGCAACAGTTTTTACAACGGATATCACCGGCCGTTTTGAAATAAAGGCAGGTTTGGGAAGTGTACTGGTTTTTAAATATCCGGGCCATAATGTTAGCGAAATAACAGTAAAAACCGACAAAGAGCTAACCGTAAAGATCTTAGATACTTATCTTCAGTCGCCGGAAAAAATTGATGTGCTGTATGGTCAGACTGATAAATCTTCATCGCTGGGTTCAGTCGCAACCATATACACTAACCAATTGACCACTACGCCTGCGTCGCTTTATATTTACGCACTTCCGGGGCAGCTGCCGGGTTTATATACCCAGCAGGTTAGCGGTTTTTCGGCTGCTCAAACAAGCGTTCAAACTACCAGCGGATTATTTTCCAACGTGATTACCGGGCACAATGTGGCCCCAAATGATAACTCGGAGATCAACCTCAGGATACGCGGGCAAAACGCAATAACAATAATTGATGGGGTTCAACGCGAAATTTCCTCTATCGACCCGGAAAGCATCGAGTCTGTTTCGGTATTGAAGGATGCCTTGTCAACCATCCTGCTTGGTATTAACAGTTCAAACGGAATATTATTAGTTACTACCAAACGCCCTTCAATAGGGGCGCCGCGCATATCGTTCACCGCCGAAACGGGTGTACAGCAGTCGCTTGGGTTGCCTACGCCGCTTCCTGCTTACCAATACGCTTATTTATATAATGAGGCTTTGCAAAATGATGGCAAGGCGCCTATTTATAGTGCAGCAGATTTTAACGCCTATAGAAATCATACCGACCCTATCGGGCACCCTGATGTTAACTGGTTTAAAACCCTGCTGAATGATTATTCCCCTATGACAAGTTATAAGTTAAACGTTAACGGAGGTACCGAAGTGGCGCGTTATACTATATCGTTGGATTATCTTGACCAGGGCGGAATATTTAAAACAGCAAATGCGATACCTTACAATACTAATAATGACCTGAACCGGTACGTGATCAACTCTGACCTGAGCGTTGACGTGACAAAGAAATTTAAAGTCGACTTGCAGTTATTTGGCCGGATTCAGCAGGGTACAGAACCAGGTGGCGGCTATAGCAATATCCTTTCTACACTTTATGGCTTGCCAAACAATGCCTACCCGGTATTTAATCCGAATGGGTCTTTTGGCGGAACATCGTTTTATACCAACAATCTTTTGTCGCAATCAGAATATTCAGGTTATATACAAACTAACAGCCATGATGTGCTGGCAAACCTTGACCTGAATTATGACATGAGCAGTTTTGTAAAGGGATTATCTTTCCGCGCAAAGGGCAACTTGTCTATCGAATCGCAAACGGTTTTAAACCGCAGCCTGCAAAATCAAAGCTACCTGTACACTCCCAAAGATACCAGTTATGCCGCGGTAGGGACCACAGTTTCACAAAGCAATGTTTTTACAACAGTAACCAGCGCCCGCTATGCATTTGGGCAGGGCGCGCTGAATTATGACCGCAGTTTTGGTAAAAACAACGTTAGCGCCATGTTGCTGGCCGACTACCGTTCTGTTGTGCTGACCTTCGATTTACCCGAAATAACCAACGACCGCGCATTTAAAGTTGGTTATAATTACGATGGCAAATACTTTGCAGAGGGTGCGGTAAACAACAGTGGCTACAACAGGTATCCGCCGGGTCATCAATTTGGAATGTTTTACGCAGGTGGAATTGGCTGGCAAATGGGTAAAGAACATTTTATAAAAGATAATTTTAGCTGGATAGATTCATGGAAATGGCGCGCTGATTATGGAAAAACCGGTAATGCAAATGTGGATAGTTATGGCTATTACGGATATGCACAAACCTATAGCGGCGTGTATGATGCTTATCCGCAGGGGACGGATCGCTCAGTGGGCAGCGGAACTACGCCCGACCCATTGGCAAACCCAAACATCAGCTGGGAAAACGCCCATAAAATTGATATTGGAACTGATATTTCCTTATTCAAAAATCATCTTAAGATCACAGCTGATTATTACCATGATACCTATTACGACCTGCTGCAGATACGCGGCAACAGCATTGCCCTGTTAGGTACCGCCTACACTGCCGAAAATTTAGGAATAAACTTGTATAAAGGCGGTGAACTAAGCGTAACTTATATGAACAACCTTGGCAATTTTAATTACTTCGTTACAGGTAATGTATCGCTGGAGGCTTCGAAGGTGTTGTATAGCGATGAGGAACCCTCGCCATACCCGTGGATAAGGCATACCGGCTTGCCTGTCGGGACTATTTTTGGCTATACCGCGCTTGGCTTTTTTCAATCCGCACAGGATGCAGCACATAGTGCAACCACTGTGGGCTACACCCCGCAGGCTGGCGATATTAAATATAAAGACCTGAATAACGACGGGGTGATCAACCAGTTTGACCTTTCGCCCATTGCCGGCACAAAACCACTTATTTATTTTGGCACAACCATAGGGTTTAATTACAAGGGGCTTAGCTTCAGCGCAATTTTACAAGGCGTAACAAACCGCCAGATAAGTATTGACGACAATCTATATTCAGGCTTTATCGGTGAAGGGTTATTTGGTAACCAATATGTAGGCCAGGGCTATGAAGCGTTAAATGGCAGATGGACGCCTGAAACTGCGACAACGGCGACGTTGCCGCGATTATCATTAGGTAACCTTAACAACGGCGCTTTATCAACTTTCGACATCAAATCAGGCGATTATTTAAGGTTAAAAAATGTGGAGATCGGTTATACGCTTCCCTACGAGCTGTGTAAAAAGCTAAAACTGGCTGGGATAAGGGTATTTGTAAACGGCGAAAACCTGTTAACACTTGCAGGTTTCAAAGGACAGGACCCTGAAGTTTATTATGGAAATCCTATAAACAATGGTCAAGACTATAACCCATATCCAATACAGCGGGTATTTAATGCGGGGGCAACTATTAAGCTTTAATTTTTTTGAAAGTTAAAATTCAGATCATGAAGAATTGTAAAAATATAATATGGATAGCGGTTATTTCACTTGTATGCGGTATCAGCGCCTGCAAAAAGTATGAGCAGTTCCCGGTTGACAAGGAAACCCTTAATATCGTTTTTGACAAAAACGATTCCCTGGGTACAAATGCCCATGCATATCTTAATTCAATTTATGCGCTGCTTAAGGACGGACATAACGATATAGGCACTGATTACCTTGATGCCGCAAGTGATGACGCCATATCGTCTGCGGCGGGGAGCACAAACCAGGTCACTATTTTGTCGACAGCTTCCTACAACTCTTTAACATTACCGGCAAGTGAAAACGTTTGGTCGGGGACCGAGAGCTACTGGACAGGGATCAGAATGGCCAATGAGTTTGTTACCAATATAGGTGTTGTACCTGTGCAGCAAACCTACAATGGGGTTTCGATGAAGTTCGTCTGGAAAAGCGAAGCCCGCTTTCTCAGGGCATATTTTTACTTTGAATTAGTTAAACGATATGGCGGAGTCCCGCTGCTGGGTGACAAAGTTTATACCATAAATGATAATATCTCATTACCGCGAAATTCATTTTCTGATTGCATACAGTACATCGTAAGCGAGTGCGATGCCATAAAAGGCACCATGCTTACCAATCCCATCATATCACCCAATGCCTATTATGGCAGGGCAACGCAGGGGGCTGCAATGGCCCTGAAGGCAAAGGCATTACTATACGCTGCCAGCCCGCTGTTTAACGGCGGAAACATTGATCCTTCCAATACGCTTACCGGCTATACCAATTTGGATGCTACCAGGTGGGCCGCTGCTGCCCAGGCGGCAAAAGATGTAATAAACCTGAATGTATTTTCACTTGACACCGGCTTCAGGGATGTTTTTTTAACACAAAATAATCCGGAAATAATATTTATACGCCAGGGCGATAACGGGGATAACATTGAAAGTGCGAATGGCCCGGTTGGATTCCCTGCCGCAAACGGTTTGGGACGGACAAGCCCTACACAAGACCTGGTTGATGCATTCCCGATGAACAATGGCTTAGCGATTACTGACCCTTCATCGGGATATAATTCGGACAACCCATATGTTAACCGCGATCCGCGGCTAACATACACGGTGTTATATAACGGTGCGCAATGGTTAAATACGCAGTTACAAACATTTGAAGGCGGGCAAAGCAAGCCGAACACGGGCCAGCAGCAAACCCTCACCAGTTATTATATGCGAAAATTTATGGGGTATTTTGAAAATGCCAATGCTTATGGCTCCCATAATGAAGATTGGGTGATATTGCGCTATGCTGAAATATTGCTGGACTATGCTGAAGCCGAGAATGAAACCCTGCCCGCCCCTGGTTCCGACGTTTATAACGCAATTATTGCGCTGAGGCAAAGGGCAGGCATCAAGCCGGGTACCGATAACATGTATGGCCTTAAAACAGGGATGAGCCAGGCCGATATGCGTACGGTGATACAAAACGAAAGGCGAATTGAACTGGCCTTTGAAGAGAACAGGTACTTTGATATACGCAGGTGGAAAATTGCTGAAACCGTTATGAACCAGCCCCGGAGAGGGGAAACTATTATCCAGTCGGGTAATTCAACCACTTACAATATAGTAAATGTTTTAACTACCAAATTTCTGCAGCCCAAAATGTATTTGTACCCCGTTCCGTATGATGAGGTGTTGAAAAATCCAAATATGAAACAAAATCCAGGATGGTAAACAATCAAATCAACTTAACCAATCAATAAAGAAATTATGAGAAGAATAATACTTTTCTTTCAAATTATATTACTCATGTGCCCTTTCATGCTAATGGCGCAGGACCGCACCATAACAGGTTCAGTAAGGGATTTGGGGGGCTCGCTTCCGGGCGCTTCGGTTGTTGAGAAGGGAATGGCCGGCAATGGTACCATCACGGATAATAACGGGCATTTCAGGCTTACTTTAAAGGGCAGCTCTAACGTGCTGATAGTGCGGTTTATTGGCTATGTTACCCGTGAGGTTAATGTTGCGGCGAAATTGTCAGTCGATATTAATTTGCAGCCTAACGCCAACGGCCTTGATGAAGTTGCCATAGTAGGGTTTACACCGTCAAAACGTATTACCACCACCGGGGCCTCAAGCACTATTTCGGGCGAGGAACTACGTACCGTCCCGACCGCCAATGTCCAAAATGCATTAACAGGCAAGTTGCCGGGGTTTTTCTCACAACAATCTTCTGGTCAGCCTGGTAAGGATGCTTCGGATTTCTTTATCAGGGGGGTAAGCTCGCTAAATGTTAACGGTAACCAGCCATTAA